>Ga0209335_10006627_pt1 | contig 10305 bp, 10 predicted proteins | sample COG_09_FD_184753 | JGI IMG/M metagenome (GOLD analysis project Ga0209335, IMG submission 184753) | Pelagic Microbial community sample from North Sea - COGITO 998_met_09 (SPAdes) (version 2) | ecosystem: Environmental > Aquatic > Marine > Neritic zone/Coastal water | place: Helgoland, sampling...
TAATGATAACAAAATTCTAGTTTTTGATGATGGTCTTCAAGACAAGAATATTAGTTATGATTTGGAATTTGTTTGTTTTGACTCGGATAATTGGATTGGCAATGGACTCTTGATGCCCTCTGGACCTTTAAGAGAAAAACTTACAAGTTTAAAAAAATATGATGGTGTATTTTTGAAGGAAGATAATTCCGACAACTCAAACATTATTGAACAAATAAAAAAGCATAATAATAAAATTCAAGTTTTTAAGACTTATTATGAACCAAAAAATTTAGAAAAATTTGATCTTTCTGAAAAATATCTAATTTTTTCTGGCATAGGTAATTCAAGTAGTTTTAAAAATATTTTAATGAAAAATAATTTTCAGATTGTAGAGGAAATTATTTATCCAGATCATTTTAATTATACTAAGAATGATATTGATAAAATTAAGATTCGAGCAGATAAGTTAAATGCAAATATAATTACAACTGAAAAAGATCATGTTAAAATTTCTGAAATTGACCAAATAAAAATAAAGTTTTTAGAAATTGAATTAAAAATTAAAGATGAAATTAATTTAATTAATTTTTTAAAATCAAAAATTTATGAATAATATAAAATATTTTTTCCAATTTATATTTATTATATTTTTGTTTTTAATATTTAAATTATTAGGATTGAAATATTCCCAAGTTTTATCTGGATCACTTTTATCCATAATTGGTCCAATATTTAGATCAAATGAAATTAGTAATTCCAATTTATCTAAAGCATTTCCAAATATGGAAGATTCTAAAAAACAAATAATTATTAATAAGATGTGGTTTAACTACGGTAGAATTTTTGCTGAATATATGTTTCTTAAAAATTTTAGAATTTCTGAAAAATTTAATCAAAAAATAATTGTTAAAAATCAACAAGTTCTTGAAAAAATAAAAGAAAATTCTGAAGCTGTAATTTTTGTTTCTGGTCATTTTAATAATTTTGAATTAATGGCAATGCATATTGAAAAATCTGGAATAGATTTGGCTGCAATTTATAGACCTTTAAATAATAAATTTCTAAACCCAATTATGGAAAATATTAGAAAGAATTTTATTTGTAAAAAACAAATTAAAAAAGGTATCTCAGGAACAAAGGAATTGCTTAAATATTTTAAACAAGGAACCTCGATTGCTTTGATGATTGATCAAAGAGTGTCGGAAGGCAATAAATGTAATTTTTTTAATGAAGAAGCATTTACGACAACTATACCAGCCCAATTTGTAAAAAAATTTAATGCTAAAATTGTTCCTGTTTATATTGAGAGGTTAAAAAACAACAATTTTAATTTAGAATTTAATAATCCACTTCAATTTTCTCAAGATGAGTCCCTTGAGTCAATTACACTTAAACTAAACAAAATTTTAGAAGAAATGATTGTTAAAAATCCTGAACAATGGATTTGGACACATAATCGCTGGAAATAATTAGTTAACTTTTATCTCTTTTTAAGGATGCCTCTACATAAGAAAAATACGCCTCTTGAAGTTCAACATTCCAATAAGTTAATTTTTCAAGTGGAATTTTTTTTCCAGATATTGCACAGGTAACATGATCTCCATTCTGAATAACTTTAAAATTATTGGGTAAATATTTTATTTTTGCTAATTTTTTAAACATTTTTAGTTTATAGATTATTATATGAAAGTTGGAATAATAGGAAGTGGTGGAAGAGAGCATGCTATTTGTGAATCCTTAAAAAAATCTAGTAAAGTAAGTAAAATTTACTGTATACCTGGAAATGCAGGAACTAATCTAATTGCTGAAAATGTTAATTTAGGCATTGATGACTTTGAAAAAATAAAAAATTTTATTATTTCAAACAACATAGATATTGTTGTGGTGGGTCCAGAAAAACCATTGGTTGAAGGTATAGTCGATTATCTAGAAAATTTTAAAATTAAAGTATTTGGTCCTAATAAAATAGCTTCACAGTTGGAAGGTTCAAAAATTTTCACAAAAACATTGTGTAGAAAATATAATATTCCAACTGCAAAATTTGGAATTTTTGAAAGCTCAAAGGAAGCTCTATCATTTTTAAAAAACTGTAATTTACCAATTGTCATCAAGGCTGATGGTCTAGCGGCCGGCAAAGGTGTTTATATTTGTGAAAATAATAAAGATTATCTTCAAGCTGTTGATGAAATTTTTAATGGTAAATTTGGTGAAGCTAAAAAAATTTTGATTGAAGAATTTTTAAAAGGAGAAGAAATGAGTTTTTTTGTAATTTGTGATGGCACATCTTATAAAAATTTTGGTACCGCTCAGGATCATAAAAGAGTTTTTGAAGGTGATAAAGGTAAAAATACTGGCGGGATGGGGGCTTATTCGCCTTCGAGATTAGAAAATATTAATTTAAACAAAAAAATTTTAGATAAAATTATTGAACCAACTCTCAAAGGATTAAAGGATTTTAATTCAACATTTAAAGGTTTTTTATATGCAGGCTTAATGGTGGTAAAAGGTGAACCTTACTTAATTGAATACAATGTAAGGATGGGAGACCCTGAATGTCAAACCATACTCCCAAGACTTAAAACTGATTTTGCTGAAATAGTTCTGGCTTGTGTAAATAAAAATTTAAATACAATTAATTTAAATTGGCATGAATATAAAAGTTTATGCATTGTACTTTGTTCAAAGGGATATCCAGATATATATAAAAAAAACATTGAGATTAAAAATTTGAATGAAATTAGTTTAAAAGAGGACGAATTTATATTTCATGCAGGTACAAAAGAATTTGATAATAAGATCTTTTCAAATGGTGGAAGAGTTTTAAATTTTGTAGTTAAGTCAGAAGATTTTAAGAAAAGTAGAGACCGTGCAATTGATTTAATTGACCAAATAAATTGGGATGGTGGTTTTTATAGAAAAGATATTGGGTTTAAAATAATAGACAAATGAGAATCATAAGTGGAAATTTTAAAGGGAAAAAAATTTCTCTACCAGATGATAAACACACAAGACCTTTAAGAGATATGGTCAAAGAGTCTATTTTTAATTTAATAGAACATTCAAATAAAATTAATTCAAAAATAAATGATTCTATTATTTTAGATTTATTTTCAGGATCAGGATCTTTTGGACTTGAGTGTATTTCAAGGGGTGCTAAAAAAGTAATTTTTATTGAAAATTATTTTGAAGCTCTTAAAATTTTAAATAAAAATATACTACATCTAAATGTTAAAGAGAAATCCAAAATAATCAAAGAAGATTGTTTTAAGTTTTTTAACTATGATAAAATTTTTGATGAAAAATTCAAAATAATTTTTATGGATCCTCCCTATAAAGAAAAAAAAATAAACTATTTAATTGAAAAGATAAAAGAAAAAAAAATTTTGGATAAAAATGGAGTAATAGTCATTCATAGGCATAAATTAGATAATGCTCAGATTAGCCAAAAACTTAAAATCTTAGATGAAAGAAAATATGGTATTTCAAAAATAATAATTGGTAATTAGTTTTTAATTAATATTTTTTTTGTATTTGTTTTTATTAATTCTACCGATGGCTGATCATAAGGATTAATTTTCATCTCTTTTCCAAGTAAAATTGTTTCTAACATAAAAAAAATAAATAATTCACCAAGTGCTTCTTCATTTTTATGATTAATTTCAAAACTTCTAAAAGGAATATTTTTTTCTTTAAATACTTTAATAGTTGATAAATACTGAGAATATTTAATGTCATTAATTTTTTTGTTCATCAAATAAGAGTGGGAACTTAAAATTTTCTTATTTTTAATTTTTTTTGAATAATCATCTTTGACATAAAAAAAAGTGTAAAAATTATTTTTTGCACCATCAAGATATAACTGCATGAGACTATGATTGTCTTTTGGCATGTTGGAAACTATTGGCAATATTCCTTTTCTTTTTTTTCCTAGACTCTCAGCTACTAATTGTTGATACCAATAGAATAAATCTGAAGAGTCTTTATCATAGTTTAATATTACTGAGTTGAGTTTCTTTTTATTTGTAAGGCTTAATATGTTTGAAACATTTGAAATCAATGAATTTATAAATTTTTTATTTTTAATTAAATGATTAAATCTTCTAAACTTATTAACTTTTAATCCCATTAGTTCAGCTGGTAACATGCCAACCTCAGAAAGAACTGAGTATCTGCCACCAATATTATTGTTATGAAAAATAATCTTAGCTTTTAACTTTTGAGCTAAATTATATAAATAACTTTTTTTATTTTCTGTTATAAAAATATTTGAGTCAGATTTATTTATTAGAATATTCGAATTAACAATAGTCTCTAAAGTACTTCCAGATTTAGATATTATTAAATTTAATTTTTTTTTATTGTTTTTTTTTTCTAAATCAAAATTATCTTTAAAAATTAATTTTTTTTTAATTTTTTTTTTTAAAAAGTTATAAATAGATCTTGCACCTAAAATTGACCCACCCATTCCAATTAATGTGATATTGGAATATTTCTTGAATTTTGATATATCTTTTTTTTTATAGGAATCTTTATACGACTCGTTAAAAGAACTTAAAATTTGATTTTTTTCTTTAAGTAAATTGCTTAACAACTTTGTTATTTTTATATTTTTTTTTTGACTCTTAAAATTTTTGAAATTTATATTATTTGTTAACATTAATTTTAAAATTTACTTAATCTTTTTTAATACTGACTCTTCTATCGAAGTAGGTTCTGAATTTTTTATTATTTCACTTTCTGGCAAATCAATATTCCCTAGGGTAACCTTTATGTCATTATTTTGATTTTTTTGTTCAGTCACATTTTTATTTTCACCTGGCAATGGAAGTTCACCATAGTCAGGTGGCAAAACTAGAGGGCTTTTTTTTTCAACCAAAAATTCATCTCCACTAGCTTTTTTTTTTAATGTCATCGCATCTTTAGCTGACTTGCAAGCAGAAACTAAAAAAATAATAGTCAATAATATAAAAAAATTTTTCATATTTTTTTTTTAACAAATATTTCTAATAATATTAATAACATAACTCCAATAGAGATAAATATATCAGCTACATTAAATATAAACCAATGAAAATTGTAAAAATGAATATCAATAAAATCTGGAACTGAAGAATAATAGAGTCGATCAAAAATATTGCCTAATGAACCACCAAATATCATCATAAAACCAAGTTTTTCTAATTCTTTTGTCTTAATTATCATCCAGAATATTATTGCTGTCACAAAAATTATTATAATAGTTAAGATATTATAATTACTTTTATCTGCGAAAGAAAATAGTCCAAAAGCTATACCTTCATTCCATATTAGGTTAAAATTCAAGAAAGGTAATATTGTATATTCTGGCTCAACATTAGTTTTATCAAACTCAATAATTAAGTATTTTGACAATCTATCAGTTAAGAAAATACCTAAAATAAAAAAAAAATTAAAAAAATTTTTTTTTATAATCATTATTTTTTGTGTCTTTCACATGATTTAATATTAATCTTCCAGCATAGTGGACATTTTTCACCTTTAGCTTTATTTGTTTCTACAACTATATTTTCTTGTGAACTATTTTTTATTTCTACCAAAGAAGTGATACATAATTCAGATAAATCAATGCCTTTAACAATCTCTAAAGATTTTTTATCTAAATGAATTATTAATGCTGCCTCTAAACTTGACCCAATTACTTTACTAGCTCTTTTTTCTTCAATACTAATATTACAAATATTTCTTATTTTAATCAATTCATACCATTTATTACTAAGTTTTTTGTTTTCAAATATTTTTGGTAGTTTTAAAAATTTTTCAAGATGAATGCTTTTTTTCTTTTTTGAAATCAATTGATATATCTCTTCAGTAGTAAATGAGAGGATAGGTGCAAACCATTTTAAAAGTGCTTCTAATATAATATTTAATAGTAATAATGTTGATTTTCTTTTGTCTGAATTTTTATTATCACAATATAATGTGTCTTTTCTTATATCAAAATAAAACGATGATAAATCAACAGTACAAAAGTTTAACAATTCTTTATAAAGATTATGAAAATCATATGATTTAAAGTTTTTTTCAAAATTTGTATTTATAGTATAAATTTTATGAAGCATAAATTGTTCAAGTTCAGGTAATTTATTAATATCAATTTTTTCAAAATTAATTTCCTCAAAATTATCATTTAAATTTCCTAGTAAATATCTGAACGTATTTCTTATTTTTCGATAGGACTCCGAGTGCTGATCTAATATTGAAAAATCAATTCTTAAATCTTCTGCATAATTAGATGACGCCACCCAAATTCTCAATATATCTGCTCCATATTTTTTTAAAATATCTTCAGGAGCAATTACATTTCCAAGTGATTTCGACATTTTTAATCCCTTGCCATCAACTACAAATCCATGGGATAAAATTGACTCAAATGGAGCTCTTCCTCTTGTTCCACATGATTCTAATAAAGATGAATGAAACCATCCTCTGTGTTGGTCAGAACCTTCTAAATACATAGATGCTGGCCATTTTAAATCTTTTCTTTTTTCTAATACAAAAGAATGTGTTGATCCACTATCAAACCATACTTCTACAATGTCACTTTGTTTTTCAAAGTCTTCAGCTTTATATTTAGTTCCTAAAAATTTTGTTGTATCATCTGAGAACCAACAGTCTGAACCCTCTTTTTCATAAATTTTAGCAATATTTTCAAATATTTCATCATCGACTAAAACTTTTTTAGTTTTTTTATTTATAAAAATTGGTAGTGGCACACCCCAAACTCTTTGTCTTGATACACACCAGTCAGGTCTAGTTTCTATCATTGATTTTAATCTTTCTTTACCTTTGCTTGGATAAAAAGTTGTCTCATCAATTGCTTTTAATGCTTTATTTCTTAGCTTATGACTTTCCATCGAAATAAACCATTGAGGTGTTGCTCGATGTACCAATGGTGCTTTCGATCTCCAAGAGTGAGGATAAGAATGAACCAGCTCTCCACTAGATAAAAGTTTTTTTTGTTCTTTTAGTTTTTCAATTACTAAAGGATTTGCTTTAAAAATATGTATTCCTTCAAATAGAGATACATTTTTTGTATATTTACCGTCACCATCAACAGTTTCGATTGCTTTAATACCATTATTTAAACAAAGATTAAAGTCATCTGGTCCATGGCTTGGTGCACAATGAACAATACCCGTTCCTTGTTCGGTCGTTACGAATCGTGCTTCTAGCATCGGTATGTTATATTCGTAACCTAAATCTAAAAAAGGATGGTTACAAAAAGTGTTTTTAAATTCTTTACCCTTAAATTTTTTCAAATTTTTATAATCTTTTATTTCACAATCTTTAATTACTGAGTCCAATAAAGACTCTGCTATAATGATTTTTTTATTTTTAAATACGCCATCATCATTAATTTCAATTAACAAATAATCTAAACTTTCATTGTAAGCTAAAGCTTTGTTTGCAGGAATTGTCCAAGGAGTAGTGGTCCAAATAACTATGCTGCTATCTTCAATCTCTTTTATTTTTGATGATTTGACAGGGAAGCATACGTATATCGTGTCTGATTTATGATCCTGATATTCTACTTCAGCATCAGCCAGTGCAGTTTTTTCTACAGTAGACCATAAAACAGGTTTAAATCCTCTATAAAGACTTCCTTCTTTTAAAAATTTTCCAAGTTCTCTTACAATTTGAGCTTCTGCCTCAAAGCTCATTGTGGAATAAAAATTTTCCCAATCTCCAATAACCCCTAATCTTTTGAATTGACCTTTGTGTACCTCTATCCATTTTTCAGCAAAGGATCTACACTCTTTTCTAAATTCAACAATAGGAACTTCATTTTTATTTCTTTTATTTTTTTTATATTGTTCCTCTATTTTCCATTCTATTGGCAATCCATGACAGTCCCATCCGGGGACATAAACAGAGTCTTTTCCATCCATTTGATGAAATTTTACAATTATATCTTTTAGGATTTTATTTAGAGCGGTTCCCATGTGAATATTTCCATTTGCATAAGGAGGGCCGTCATGAAGTACAAATTTTTCTTTACCCTTTCTAGAATTTCTCAACTCTTTATAAAGATTAATTTTGTTCCATAATTCTAAAATTTCAGGCTCCCTTATTGGTAAATTAGCTTTCATGGAAAAAGCTGTTTTTGGAAGATTTATCTGGTCTTTGCTCATTTTTTTTTCTTTGCAATTAATAAGTCAATTTTAATTTGTTTTTTTAATTGATCTACATTTTTAAATTTTTTTTCTTTTCTAATAAAACTTTTAAATTCAACTGTTAAATCCTTATTATATAAATTTCCAGAGAAATTAAATAAATGAACCTCTAGTAATATTTTTTTTCCATTGAATGTTGGCCGATATCCTAAATTAGCTATACCATCAATAAATTTTCCTTTGTTGGCGATTTTAACTCTTACCGCATAAACTCCTGGGCACGCTAGAACATAATTTTTTATATCAATATTGGCAGTGGGAAATCCAATTTTTTTACCTAACTGCTTTCCCCTTTGGACTTTTCCTTGAATAGACCACTTTCTATTTAAAAGTTTATTTGTTTCATCTAATTTACCTCTTTGTAAATAGTTTCTAATCAGTGATGAAGAAACTATTTTTTTTTTAATCAATAATGGTTTCGGTTTAATTATTCTATAATTGCATTCATTTTCATATTTAATTAATTGTTTTACATCCCCCTCTCTTTTATTACCAAATCTGAAGTTATTGCTAACAAATATGAACTTTGCTTTTATCTTTTTTTTTAAAATATTTTTAATAAAATCAATTGATTTTATTTTAGAGAATTCTTTGTTAAATTTTTTAATAATAACAAAATCAACATTTAATTTATTTAAAAGATTAATTTTTTGTTGATTATTAGATATTCTAAAGTTTATTGTATTTTTATTAAAATACATTTTTGGCATTGGTTCAAATGTCAAAACACCAATTTTTAAAGAATATTTTTTTTTATATTTTCTAGCTAATGAAAATAATTTTTGATGGCCAGAATGAAGTCCATCAAAATTACCAATTAATATTATTGAGCCCCTATATTGGTTTTTGATATTAAAATTATTAAATAGATTAATTGATCTTACCATTTTAATTCTGACTGAATATAATTGCAAATTGCTTCATATGATTTTGATGTTTTTTCTATTCCCATTTCTTTTATTTCATTTTTATGAACACCATTAGATATTATTAAGGAATCAAAATTTAAAAGATTTGCTCCTTTTATATCTGTATTTAGATTATCACCAATCGATAGAATCTTTTTATTTTTATTATCAATTGACTGATTATAAACTTCTGGATATGGTTTTCCAAAATAAACAACTTTGCCTCCCATTTTTTCAAAAATCATTGCAACCGACCCTGCACATAACTCTCTTTTATTTCCTCTATCAACAATTAAATCAGGGTTTGTGCAAATCATTTTTTTTTCTAAACTGTTTTCAAATAAATCTTTATAATATCTTAAATCTTCATCATGATTTTCAAATAATCCTGTGCATAATATATAATCGCATTCTTCTATATTTTCTAATTTCATTTTTTTGAAGTCTTTAAATAAGTCAAAATCTTTAGGTGGCCCAACATGAAAAAAAGTTTTTCCTGATAAATTTTTTTTTAAATAATTTAAAGCCGCTTCGCCAGAGGTAAAAACATGATCTCTAATTTCTTTTTGCATTCCTAATTTTTCTAAAAAAGATTTTACAGCATGATTGGGTCTTGGCGCATTAGTGAGTAAAACGTAATCTTTATTTTTTTTCATTATCTCATTTAAGGCCTTAATAGCTTCTTGATGAAGAGAAACTCCATTATGGACAACCCCCCATAAATCGACATAAAATAACTGATAGTTATCAACTATAGAGCTAAGACCTTCTTTGTCTAAATTTTTAGTCATCAAAATAATCTATAACCCATAAAATCCCCAAATTCCTATATTTTTTAACCAACTTATTTTGAAGTATACCTTGAAATAGTAAGGCCAATCTCTATATGAAGTCCATATTATAAAGGAGAATTTATGAAATTTAGACCGTTACATGATCGAGTTTTAATAGAGGTTTTAGACAGTAGTGAAAAAACTGCTGGTGGAATAATCATACCAGATACAGCACAAGAAAAACCTCAAGAGGGTAAAGTTGTTGCTATTGGAGGTGGTGCAAAAACTGAAGATGGAAAAACAATTCCAATGGATGTTAAAGTTGGCGATAAAGTTTTATTTGGCAAATGGTCAGGAACTGAAGTCAAAATTGATGGTAAAGAATACAGCATAATGAAAGAGTCTGACATTATGGGTATTTCAAGCAAA
>Ga0209335_10006635_pt1 | contig 10297 bp, 10 predicted proteins | sample COG_09_FD_184753 | JGI IMG/M metagenome (GOLD analysis project Ga0209335, IMG submission 184753) | Pelagic Microbial community sample from North Sea - COGITO 998_met_09 (SPAdes) (version 2) | ecosystem: Environmental > Aquatic > Marine > Neritic zone/Coastal water | place: Helgoland, sampling...
GCAGAAAAGAATCCAATATGGCGCACAGTGATGGTGAAAACCTGAGGTTTCCATAAAAGGAATGAAACAGACGACCCACATGGAGCAAAGCCAAACAGAACCCTAGGATCCTGTACCAGGTTCAGGTAGGCTGCAAAGCGAAATATCGTGAAAACAGAAGGAGGGTTACTCCCAGCACACATATTTTTTATATTATTTTAAAATAGAATTATTCTTAATCTAAGTTCTAACTCATTTCACGAACTTGTTCTTTACAGATATCTGCATTACAACCACATGTTGCGTCACATAGACATGAACCTTGCATTTCACAATCGCATTCAGAACCAATTTCTGAGGATGCAGCACAACCACATGCAGCTTCTTCACCACTAGATGGCATAGTTTGTTCAGGTACAGTTTCTTGCGGGGTAGTTTCTTGTTGGGTAGTTTCTTGTTGGGTAGTTTCTTGTTGGGTAGTTTCGTAAACACTTCTTGTTTGTGCATAATCAGTATCATCTTTCAAATGAGCTTCACCTCTATTGGTCTGATATCCACCAGATGATGCACTAGTTTGATATCCAACTAGATTGCTAGGGTCAATTCCTTGCTGTCCTTGTACTTGGTTTTTCATTGATCTGCTACTGATAAAGAAAAATCCAATACCTGCTACTGCAGCTAATCCAGCCATGCCATAAATAATCATAATTGGGAAACCACCAGTTGACGTTGTCATATAATCCTCAGGAGGAGTTGGAGTGACACCAATAATTTCAACACCATCTAAAACATCTAAAGCACCAAATCCAATGGAAGACAAGTTTGCAGTATCAGTGGATTGAACACTTCTTACAATATACATCTCATCAGCCATTACTTCTGCTTCAAAGACACGTTCGACTTGTCTACCTTCTCTAATACTACTTTCACCCATAGTCCAACTTGAAACAACAAAGCCTTGAATGGAGTCATCTAATCCAAATGTATTTGCATCAGCATTGATTCCAGTAGGATCAAATAAGAAATGCCAATTAGTTAATGGTTGTTCTACAATAAAATGAGCGTTAATTAGTTCTCTATTCAAAACATTTTCAGCTTCAGTATCAATAAAAGTATTGTAAAGAATTGGTTCTTCAGTTTTCAAAGTATCTAAAGGAATATTGATTTCAACACCATCAATAATAATAGAAGATGTAGCGGTCAAACCTCTCCATCCTAAATCAACTAATTTTTTTTGAGAATCCTCTGTAATAATATAATCAGTAATAGTTCCTTCTAAAATTACACGGTAATCAATAGAAGTTTGTAAATTTCTACCAGTTAATTGAAATTCATATAATACGTTCAAGTCAGAAACTCTTGCTTGACTTCCATCTTGTTGAATTCCGTCGTTAAGTTCATTCATTAATTTTTGAACGCCAGGGTTTGTGGCATCAGCAGTTCCAGCAGTTTTCCATTGAGTTCCACCTAAAGCATCAAACAAATCACCACCATTTGGATATTCAATAAAGACAGTTTTGAGATAACTCATTTTAAATGGAGATTCAGCATTATTTGGATTAAGTGTGGTATCTAATTGTGCAGCCCATGCAGGTCCACTCGTACTAATAACAATAAGTCCTGCCAGTAAAATGGTCATTAATACTGCTTTAGTCACGACTAAAAATCACTAAATAGCCGTAATAAACTTATCCTAATCACATAGAACAAATATCAATTTAACGAAATTAGGATCTTCTAAAAAGTAATATGGAGTAAGGATAATGAAATATTGTTTTAGAGGATATGATATGATTACAGTGTTAGCAGGAGGAACGGGATCGGTTAAGCTCGTTAGAGGATTAGTTGCTCAAGAAAAAAAAGTCAATGTAATTAGCAATGTAGGAGACAATTACTGGCTATACGGACTTTATGTATGTCCAGACATTGATACAATAATTTATGGATTAGCAGATTTATTGGACCAAGACAAAGGATGGGGAATTAAAAAAGATACATTCAACTTTAAACGTCAAATGGAAGTATTTGGGGAAGAAACATGGTTTGGAGTAGGAGATAGAGATGCAGCTACACATTTGATTAGAACAAATATGTTGAAAAATGGTAAAAATCTTAGTGATATCACCAAATGGATGTGTGAGAAATTTGCAGTTACAGCAAACATTATTCCAGTTACTGACAATACAGTTGAAACAAGAATTACTACAAACAAAGGAGAATTACATTTACAAGAATATTGGGTAAAACACAGAGGAATGGATCCCGTAGAAGGAATTCAATACGTTGGAGCAGATAAAGCAAGACCAAACCCAGAGGCCATCAATGCAATACATGATTCAGATATGGTCATACTAGCACCAGGCAATCCACTCACATCAATTGGTCCAATGTTACAACTAAAGGGAATTAGAAAAGAATTATCAAAAATGAAAAAGAAAGTTGTTGCAGTAAGTCCATTAATTGGAGATAATTCAATTAGCGGTCCGGCTGCAAAATATATGCAAGCAGCAGGAATAGAATCAAATGCATATGGATTAGCAAAAATGTATTCAGACGTATGTTCAAATGTTGTGGTAGATACAAAAGATAAAGCACTTGTAAGTAAAATCCAAGGATTGGATATGAAAGCATATGAAACAAAAATCACTATGAAAAATAAATTGGCAGAAGAAGCATTAGCAAATTTCATTTTAAAACAAGTGCACGTTTAATTTGAAAATAGCAGCAATTATCCCAGTTAAGACTTTCTCAAATGCTAAAACACGATTAAAGTTACCTCCAAACAAAGTTGAGGAATTATGTAAGATCATGTTAGAAGAGATTTTACAAACATTATCAATATCACCACAAATTGAAAAAATACTATTAATTACAAAAGAAGAAAAAGCAATAGAAATAGGAAAAAAATTCAACACCATTACAATAATTGATGAAAAAGAAGAGAGTGTGAATCATGCAGTTTCTCTTGCAGATGAGTATCTATTAGAAAATGGTTTTAATGCATCAATTGTATTTCCCCAAGACATACCATTTATCAAAACACAGGATATTGATTTTATATTAAAACATCAGCTGCACCCAAATTTTGCAATAATTGTCCCGTCACGAAATTTTGATGGAACAAATGCACTTGTAAGAATGCCAATCAATTTAATGAAAACACACTATGACAATGACAGTTACAGAAACCACATGATTACAGCAAAAGAACACACACTAAATGTTGCAATGGTCTTTGTTAAACGAGTAATGTTAGATGTGGATAGTCAAGAGGATTTAGAATTTTTATTAGAACAAAATGAAAAACCAGAATTAGTAGAAAAAATTAAAAAAATTCTAAATTAAAGATTTTTTTAAGTAAAATTTATTTAAAATTAAAATAATTACAGCTAAAATTCCAGATGATAAAAATAAAAATTCTAGTGTAAACATAAAGGGGTTAGTAAATGCAGTCTCTAAAGATACATAATTTATTTGAGAAATAAAATGAGCACATGCAAAAATAAAATAATTTGTAGCCCAATGAATTAATAAAGATGCAACAAACCCGTATCTAAAATAAACATAACCCAAAATAATACCACCAGCAGTTGCTTGAGCAAATTTACCCTCAGTCCACGAATCACCAAATGCAATATGAGCAAAGCCAAATGCAATGCCTACAAAAGCAATTACAAAAAAGGCTTTTTTAGAATCAAGTATATTTAATGAAGAAGGAGTCCACAAACATTTTAAAAAATATGAAAAAGAGGCACGACCTGAGTACAACACGAATAAAGGGATTCCAATCAAGAGTATGCGAAAAACAAATTCTTCCAGTAAGGGGGCAAGAGAAACATAGAAAAATTGAATTAAGTTGTTATCACCAAGAGGAGGAACAGTAATAATTCCAAAAGATTCTTGAATGAAATTAATTAATGCAGAAATTAAAACTAGTATAGATAACCATTTTGTCATAGCAAACATGTAATTTACTTTAACATCATACTCCCCCCTCGAAATTAAAGACGATATAGATTTTAGAAAATTTTGTTTTGGACCCAAAATAGAAAATACAAAAATAGCAAGATAAAATACCCACAAAATTACAAATGCATCACCAATACTTAGTTCAAAAGAAGATTGATAGAAACTAGTTTCACGAAATATATCTAAATGAGTAACAGGATAATCATAATTGATATCATCACCAATATCAGTTTCAAATACAACATAGATTCCAATAGGAAATGAAATTACAAGTAATCCAAAAATAACGGATAATAAAGCAGTAAAAGGAATTCCAAATAATTGAAGTATCTTATTTGGATTTTGCAATTTTTCTAATGTAGTTCTATAGTATCTTCAGCAAAACCCAGATGGACAAGAGTATCTTTGATTGTATCTCTATGATCCCCTTGTAGGAAAATATAGCCTTCTTTTGCAGTACCACCACAGGCATATTTATTTTTAAGATCTTTGGCAACAGTTTCTAAATTATTTAATTTTGGATCAAGACCCTCAATCATAGTACCTTTTTTCTTAAATCGTCTAGTTTCCAATCGAATTATAATTTTAGTACTATCTTTTGCAAGTTCCCCACATGCACACAAGTCTTCAGGTAGACCACAAGTATTACAAATTACTGCCATACGTTCGAAATGGATTCAATGAATCGCACTATTAAGCCTTCTTTGATGTAAAAATCAAAAATAATCATATTTTTTAAATCCAAAATTAATGAAAACTAGTGTCAGATGAACTTAGAAAAAAAGCAGCTGAAATGTTACTAAATGGAGCAACTCTGCTTAGCGAACCATGTCCATATTGTAAAGGAGTGAGAGTAATGAAAGAAGGACAAGCACTTTGTACAAAATGTGGACGTAAACCTGAGAAAAGAGAAATAATAGTAGAAGAAAAAGAAGAAAAAACTCCACTAATAGACACATTAGAGAAGAAGTTAGAGGAATTATCAAAAGAATTAGAACAAGAAAAAGACCACGATAAACAGCAATCTATACTGAAATCCATCAATTCAATATTAGAAATGAAGGAAAAAATCAAATAAAAATAATAAAGTTTTTATGTTAAAATTTATTTTTCTGAATCATAATGGCAGATAAAGCAGCTCCACTTCCAGCATCAAGTGGAGGTCTCATGAGATTCTTTGAAGATGAAACAAAAGGTTTCAAAATAGATCCAAGAATAGTAGTTTCAATTCCAATTAGTTTAATTGCAATTTCATGGATAGCAGACCTATTTTTCGCTCCGTGAAAAAACAATGGAACAAGAATCAGATGACGTTTCAAATATTCATAATAGATTTTCACTTACTTTAGTAAATCCAGGATCCAAGTATTTTTCACTGGTAGGATCATTGGTAGTAGGAATAGTAATTGTACTTGCAACATATTTTGGATATCTCAACTTAGAGTTCAATGAATTTTGGTACAAAATACCATTAGTATTAGGAATGATGGCAGCGATGCAATTACTGGATGTTAAATTTGCAAAGAAAAAAGAATATTCAAAATCATTACATTCATCACTTTTTGGAAACATGCTTTGGGTAGTTACAATTCTAATGGGAATACTAGCAAGCATAGTATTATCAAAGGACACATCACTGTTTTTCATTACATTTGGAATGATACTTTTTGCAAGTTTTAGAATTGGCTTGTACACAACAACATTAGGGGCAAGTTTGAAAAAAGCATGGGCAATTGCATTCATTCAACCATTAGCAATGTTTTTGGTATTGATTCCACAAGAATCATGGATTCCAATGCTTACTAACCCAATTGCATTAGGATATGGATTTACATTTTTAATTATTGCAACTGCATGGTCAATAGTAACAGATAGAGCAGGAAGACCAGGAATGAAAAGTACACATAAAACTATTCAAGCATATCTTGCATCGCAAGGTAACGATGTTAGTGATGCTGAAGAATTGATGGGAGAACATGCAACTGAAACAAAAGTAGGGACATTACAAATTAGATTTTCTTCAGATGATGAAACTAAATTTACAATGGTCTTACCTGAGATACATCCAGGACCATATCATCCAGTGGGCGGAAGCAATATACCATATTTAATCTACAAAAATTTATCCTCATCAGCCATGGTAATGCATAGTATTTCAGATCATGCATTAAATCTACCATCAAGAAATGAAGTAGATAATTATCTAAAAAATTTACAAAATTTTGAAATAAAAGAAGAAGGTATCAAATGCACAGAACCAGTAATAGTGCAAATCAACAAAGCAAGAGTCACAGGAATGCTTTTTGGAAATAATCCATTGTTATTACTATCATTATCACCACACGGTATGGAAGACATTCCAAGTTACATGAAAAAAGAGATTGAACAGTATGGAAATAATAGAAATTTTACAAAAATAATGACTGTAGATTGTCACAATGCAATGGGAGAGGAAATATCAAAAGAAGACGGAGAAGATATGTTGAAAGCTGCAAAATCATGTTTAGATTCATTGATTACAAAAGAAAGTTTTCCAATAGAATTAGGATATGCAAATACAAACGACATGGATGTATGGACAGAGGATCTTGCAAAAGGAGGATTAGGAATCACATGTCTAAAAATCAACAATAAAAAATATTTTCTTGGATGGGCAGATGCAAATAATATGGAAAATGGAATTAGAGAAAAGATTATAGAAAAATTTTCCAATGAAGGATATAATTTATTAGAAATTTGTACATCAGACACACATTATGCATCAGTTAAAGCCAGAAATAGAAATGGGTATTATCAATTAGGGTTAATTACCAGCGGAGACAAACTTTCAAAGTGGTTTATAGAAATTGCACAAAATGCAGAATCCAAAATAAAGACAGCAAAATATGAAATCCTAGAAAATGAAACAAAAGTAAGAGTCATGGGTCAGAGTATTTATGAAGACTACTCAAAGGCTTTAGAAAACTCATTGAAAATCACTAAAATGTTTGTAATAGGTAGTTTAGGATTATTCATTACTAGTCTGTTTCTATAGTTTTCATTTCATCAATATTACCATAAAATTCATCAATGAATGATGAAAATTGAAAAATAGGTACAATTGGAACCTTATCAATAAAATCAATTTTGTCTTGATATAGAGTCACAATAACAGGCACAGCCATAGATCCTTCAGTCTTTGCAACATATTGTTTGGTTCTTTCAATTTGTTTGTGAACCGCAGTTGTTAATGATGATGAATTGTATCTTTTCCAGTGTTTACAATCAATCAATATTGCAATACCCAACCTAATTCCAACAACATCAATTTCCATTCTAGGTTTTGTTAACATGAAATTTTTAATTACAGCAAAATTTTTTGAAGATAAGATTTCAGCAGTTAAACCTTCAAAGTCTCTCCAATCCAATGCAACAGATATTTCATCTAAAGGAAATCCATTTTGAAGTAAAATAATAGCAATTTTTAATTTATCACCATCTTCAAAATAATAAAAATCATCTTTTAAATTTCCAATACCGTTATCGATAAACGTATTCAAAATATTTTTGGAATCATTTTCATCAATTTGAGTCACTTTAGAAAAATCTTTTGCAGATACACCGCCTTGAATTATACCATTTAGACCAACAATCATTTTTGGATGAATTTTCAATATTAATTTTTGAATAATATCAAGGATATAGGTTTTAGGTGATTAGCATATCAGATAATTTTGATATAGGTTTTATTACAAGCATCAGAAATTGATAATATGAAAAAAATGCTAGTAATCATACTAGCTCTTTCAATTATAGCAATAACACATAATGAATCATTTGCAGAAAACAATACATTTGTAGAATCAATAAAATTCATCCAGTATTTAGATGAAAATACAGCATTAGAAGAAGTAAAAAATGGAAATCTTGACATGTATTACTACAGAATTTCATCTGATAGGTTAGAGAATAGTCAATCCAGAGAAGGATTAAAAATATTTGATTCCACAGGAGGATCATACAGTTTACTAGTAAATCCAGCAGAGTCTGAAAAAATTAATCCATTTTCAAATAAAGATGCAAGGTTTGCCTTAAACTACCTAGTAGATAGAAAATTAATTGTCAATGAATTAATGAGCGGGTATGGAGCACCAACCATATCATATTATGGTCCAACTGATCCAGAATATCTTACAATAATCAAAGAACTAGAATCATTTAATTTCAAATACAATCCTACATTGGCAGAAGAAATTATTTCAAAATCAATGACAGAGAGAGGAGCTTTAAAAATCGACAACAAGTGGATAATGAATGATGAAAAAGTAAAAATTAAAATTTTCATCAGAAGCGATGATCCAGTTAGAAAATCAATAGGGGAAATATTATCAGTTGAATTAGAAAAAATTGGATTTACAGTAGAAAAAGACTATGGGGATTTGAATAAAGCATTTGTCATAGTATATGGATCAAATCCAGCAGATATGAAATGGAATCTATATACAGAAGGATGGGGAAGGTCTGCATTTGTAAAATATGATTCAATAGGATTAGGACAAATGTATTCACCATGGTTTTCAAATATGCCAGGTTTTAATGATCCATCATATTGGAATTATGAAAACGAAAAATTAGATAAATTAACTCAAGAAATTTACAAAGGAAATTTTGAAACTTCAGAAAAAAGAGCAGAATTAATTCAAGAAGCAGTTAAAGAAGGAATTAACGAATCAGTAAGAATTTTTTTAGCAAATAAAATTGATCAATATGTAGTAAATCAAAATGTGGAAGGAGTCATCAATGATTTAGGAGCTGGAGTTCCAAGTAGATTTACTCCAATCAATGTAAAAACTAATGATGAAAAATTAACAATAGGTGTAAAGCAAATTTATCAAGGTGCATGGAATCCTGTAATGGGGTTAACGGACACATATAGTAGACATATCTGGGGAATTATCTCAGATCCCATCACATTCAAACATCCATTTACAGGTGAAACATTCCCAGTTAGAGCACAATGGGAAGTTGAAACATCAGGAATAAATGAAAAGATCAAAGTACCTACTGAATCAAAAATGTGGAATCCATCATTACAAGAGTGGAGTAATGTACCTAAAAATACAGTTGCAACAAGCAAAGTGACTTTTGATTTTGAATTCAGTAATTGGCATAATGGAGAATTAATGGATATGAACGATATTTTACATTCACTATATTTTACAATTGAATGGGGAACACAAAGTAATGAAAATGATAAAACATTTGATACAGAATTCACACCAAGAGCAGCACAAAGCATTCAGACAATTATAGCAATAAATCAACTTGATGAAAATACAGTAGAAGTTTATGTGAATTATTGGCATTTTGATGAAAATGAAATTGCAGAATGGGCATCTTTATGGAGTCCAGTGCCATGGGAGATAACGGCATCTATGGAAAAAGCCGTAACGGATGGAAAAGTATCATTTTCAAGATCAGGTGCAACTAATAAAAATGTAAATTGGTTATCACTAATTGTTCCAAAAGATGCAGAAATAATTAAAGAAAACTTACAAGAATACAAAGATAGTAAATTTATTCCAAATTCATTAAATGAAAATAAAAAAGTAGAACAATATTATCAGAACAGATACGAATCATCAATTAAGTGGATTGAAAATAACAATCATGCAGTAATTAGTAACGGTCCATTTTATTTAGAAACGTATTCACCAGAATCAAGAACCATAACGGTAAAAACATTTGAAGATAACTCATATCCACATAAAATTGGAAAGTGGTCTGAATTTGAAAACATACAATTTCCAACCATTAAAAAAATAGATATGGATAAAATAGTAAAACAAGGTAACAAGATAGAAATTGTTGTTGAAACAAATGATGCAGATTCAATACTATATTTTATCATAAACAGTAAAGGAAAAATTCAATCTACAGAGGAATTAAAAATTAATGAAGACAAAGTAGTCATAAATATTACATCTGAAGAATCAAAAAAACTAAAAGTTGGTGCAAACAGCATCAAAATATTTGCGATATCAAATTCAGTTTTAAAACCAGATTTTTATGAATCAAGTTTCCTGGTTAGTGAAATAAATTTAGAGGAACCCAAAATGACAGTTGATTCATCAGATATCAAAAGTGAAAATAATTATGACATATGGATAGTTGGAATAATAGTAATTGTAATTGCAATAACTATATCAATTACAGCGTATCTTAAAATTCAGAGTAAACCATAATCATTAAGAATAGTTTGAATTTGTTCTTCATTTTCAGATTTAGAATAATCATTTAAGAGATTTTGATTTAATTCATAGAACGTATGACCCCACTTGAATTTATTTAATAATTCTAAACTTTGTTC
>Ga0209335_10006641_pt1 | contig 10290 bp, 14 predicted proteins | sample COG_09_FD_184753 | JGI IMG/M metagenome (GOLD analysis project Ga0209335, IMG submission 184753) | Pelagic Microbial community sample from North Sea - COGITO 998_met_09 (SPAdes) (version 2) | ecosystem: Environmental > Aquatic > Marine > Neritic zone/Coastal water | place: Helgoland, sampling...
TTCTTCTACGGCAACAGTTTCTTCTACATCAACAGTTTCTTCTACGGCAACAGTTTCTTCTACATCAACAGTTTCTTCTACGGCAACAGTTTCTTCTACGGCAACAGTTTCTTCTACTGCAACAGTTTCTTCTACTGCAACAGTTTCTTCTACTGCAACAGTTTCTTCTACTGCAACAGTTTCTTCTACGTCAACAGTTTCTTCTACGTCAACAGTTTCTTCTACGTCAACAGTTTCTTCTACTGCAACAGTTTCCTTAATATAATTTACCTGTTCGCCAATAATTGGTTCATTATCAACCAAATTAATATTATCTTGTGTCGATGTATCTAAATTCGACATGTTATCAACAATTTTTTCTATATACCCTGTCCAAATATTAAATTTTCAAATATTCAAACTACATACAGGTCTAATGTCCACATATTAAATTACCATTGCGGTATAATCATATGTCTTGATAAAAGTATATATTGTGAATGAAAATATACATGAGATTACTAAATTACCATACTTCTTCATATTACCATCACTCCTAAATAATGACGGGATTAATTTCTGGATAATCTCAATTCCTTTATCATTACTAAATATATAGAACAAAATCCCAGCAAGAATTGGTGTAAATAATTCATCATATAAAAATTCTCTACTCCAATGAGATTTCTTATCGACAGATGACGATTCTGTATTATCGACTTGTCTTGGTATATAATCAGTTGTATCTGCAGAAAACTGTACCTGTTTGTTCGGTTGAATTGACGTGTCGTTTGTATACTGAGTCTCATTCTTAGGAATATCTCGGTCAGGAAGAGATAAATATCCTCGTTCATTCGCCGACTGGATATCAGGAATCATTTTATTTATAATATCCTGACTTACCACGCTGGTATTGGTGTGTGGTTCTTGTACGACACGGTCTTGACTACGAATTGATTCTATTTCACTATTCCTAGACTTTTGAATATCTTCCAATGTAGGGGGGGTCGGTTGTGTTGATTGTATATTTGTCGATTGCGTTGGTTGCTGCATCGATTGCTGCGTTGGTTGCTGCATCGATTGCTGCATCGATTGCTGCATATGTTCATATTGATTCGGCGGGCCTTTGTTGAATGGTATATTATTAATATCCGACGTACCGACTGATGATTGTTGTGTAGAATATCCAGTATCCATATTATACAGTCTACCGAATTGGTTTATGATCAAATAACGCAAACCGAAATATTTATGGTATTATACAGAACAATTAGGGCGATTCAAATTTGAATATTTTTTTTGAAGCGTCGCACTCCACTGATTTTTCAGATAGGCGATAACAACTTTGATCACGCATAAATACTTTATCTTTTAGTTTTTCCAGTGGAGGAGCTTTGAATTGAATACAATCTTCTCCTTTACATGTTCTTCTAAACAATGAGGCAAGACCAATACCTAGGATTATTGATAGTACAATAATTCCAGAAGGGGTTTTTAATGTCTTAATCATATGCATAACTTCTTATACTATACTGGTATATATTGATATGATATTGATATGATATTGATATGATATTGATATGATATTGATATGATATTGATATGATATTCATTTTTAGAACGAGTATACAATATTACTGTGGGATTTGGACTGGGACATTGGATATTTGCGATTTATCCGAAGGACATTCTTGTTCGATTATATCGAAAGCGTAACAATTCCCTATAATATCTTTATATTGAACCATTTTTGTATTATCTTTGGTCGGATATACAAATACGGTCTTTGTATTTGGGGCAGTGTTATACACAAGAAATAGTCCAACAATCAAACTGATTAAAAATACTTTCCAATTTATATATTGATCAAACATTTGTGGTTTATATGCAGAATCACTATATTATATGCATATTAATAATGTGATTGGATTATTTGAATAAAACATTTGAATAAAACATTTGAATAAAACATTTGAATAAAACATTTGAATAAAACATTTGAATAAAACATTTGAATAAAACATTTGATATTCATACAAATCAATCGATAGAATATTTAATAACATCTGCTGATCGGTCTACACCATCAATTGGTTGAAATGTGTCAGTCCATAATTCCATTTTTTTGTGTGAAAATGGTTCTACTTCATCACGAATATTTTTAATACGCTCATTCGTAGGAATGATACGGGTTCTATATAATTCAATAATATCACGCATAAATTGAACATTACCAGTTTCATTAAATTTATCAACCAATGATTGTTTTTCCATTAATATATCAGATAAATTTGTCCGCAATAAATCAAGTTCAGTTCTATCAGACTCAGAACCATAAAGTATCGTCACTTTATGATCAATAACTTCGTCGAATTCATCTATTCCAAAATTAACAATATTTAATTGCTCAGAAATTTCAGAAAGTAAATCCTGTCCTACTATACCAGACTGGTTTTTATTTGTAAGAAACATCAATTGGTTTTTATATCCAATAAATCTATCCTTATGTTCAATCAATTCTGATGCGATCGTATCATGGATCACATTGTTCATTGGTTTAACTTGTTTCCTGCGAATATCTATTTCAAACGAGCACCGTTTATTGGCATTACATTTTGCTGTCATCCTATCAGCATCAATACTAAATATAGATCCCCCGTTACCTCCGCATATAACACACTTTTTAGGGTACGATGTGGTCTTTTTAGTTTTTCCAAATTTCTTAACGACTTTCTTAATACGATCGTTCTTTTGCTTTTTTTTAGTTTTTCGTTGTACGGTTCTTTTGTCACGTCTATGTCGGTCCTCGTATATATTTTTTAGTTCGAAAAACCGATTCACCGCCACATCGTACGCCACATTGGTTGGTTCGTTTGTATCGTTTGTATCGTTTGTATCGTTTGTATCGTTTGTATCGTTTGTATCATTTGTATCGATACTGGGTATATCCATATCATCGATCGACTGGTCAATAGTCGTTTCTTCATTCACAATATCCATTTATTATATAGGTTCATAAAATATTTATCCATTCGTACATTTGTATGAATGGATCCATTTACCATACAGGAATATCGGTTATCATTCCGTCGTCAACTTTCCGACTCTGCTGATTGTATATCTGCATTTTAGTATATAAATACGACTCCTTTTCATTAATTCTATTATTTAATTGTTGTGGTGTTTCTCTATTGTATCGTTTAAATATGAGTATACCGATAAATACAAATAACAATAATCCGAAATATATAATATTTGTAACCAAATAACTATATTCCATTTTTTTCTTGTGACATTTGTGAAGGGTATTTGACATAAAATATCGCATCCCATGTTCAACTAGATGGGATGTATTTTCTGGAGTCGATTTTGTATTTATAAACATATCATTCAACACGGAATCCATCGAATTATATTGTTACACTATACTATTATACCGATTTTTACTTTACTAAAAAATATTTATATTGTATAATATAAAATCCTAAATGGGAACACATAGTTCAAGTGGTAGCGGATTCGTATTGTTTTCAATAATAACACTCTTTTATGTGATAACCAAATACATATATAGTTCGGGGGGAACAACATCCACAAAGGGATGGATGATTTTTGGTATATATATATGTATTGCGACCATAGTAATGGCTGCGACCAATACATTTACAGTTGGAAGAAACTGCAAGGCTGTAAATAAATCAATAACACGTTCTAAAGTATGGCAATATACATTGCTATTTTTTACGTTACCAATGACAATAATGTCACTCATGTTGACTTCATTTACTGGATGGTTGACCCCATTTTCAAACACAATAGGATATGCTGTTTCGAATTTTTTAATCGGAGAAGATGTAGTTAAATTGTTAAGGAAACCTGAATTAAATACACCCCTTCCCGAAAAGGTTGGTGCATCTATTAGTTGGATTTACAGTAACCCCACAATATTTCTGAATGCACTCAAACCAGATGATTTGAGTGGACCAAATTGGGATTCTTTTTCTTCGACTATTTTCAATATACCGACAGATGATGATAATGTTAAAAATATACAAGATTCTTTATTTAAGTTCTTAATACTTAAGGATACAGTTTCCGAAGCAATTTGGTTCCTATTAGTTGGTTGGTTGTGCAGCACAATATCCGAAAACATGGCAAATAAATATGGGTGTACTGGAATAAAAGTAAAACAATAAGTATTTCATTGAATATGCTCTGTGTAATATTTATTCTAATAAAAATAGTAGATATATATATATATATCTATATCTAATGGGATCATTTAATATAATCCGTATAACTATTGCGTCGGTCCTACCATATATTTTATTTATGAAAACATATGATGAATTTATTAACGATTGGTTGGAGCGACTAATTCATCATAATATCCTATGCGTGAAAATTTTTCAAGCGCTTTCTGGAAACACCCCAACTGGTTATTTTTCAAAAACCGTTATGAAAATATTCGAGAAGCAAACAAATAATACATCGTTCGATGAATCGGACATTGATAGAGGATTGGTTAATCGGGTCGTAGAATCATATGATTTGACACTCGATTCTCAAACACCTTGTAGAAGTGGTATGGTAGGATTAGTGTTTTTCGCACACGGAAAATGCTGTTGTGAATGTTCCTCCGATACGGATCAGTGTACAAACAAGTTGTGTAATTCACATCGACGATATGTACTGAAAACAAAACGCTGTAATATTTATTCGCGTATTAAGACTGGTCACGCCGAATTTATTAAAATATATTATACCATTTTGCGATTCAGTAGTTTTTTTCCAAAAATTCGACAGGGACTTGAATCACTCAGATCATTGGTTGATACACGAGATTATATACTGACACAATGCGACTTTGGAGAAGAAATCGCCGCAACTATTTGCTGTAAAAATGAAATGACCGATTCGATCGATACCTTGGTTATACCAACTGTATACAATGATCCAAATAAAGAACATTCAATCGACAAAAATGAGTATATTTTACTAGAATATCTGGATGGACATTCTATATTTGACATAGATAACGTTCGCGATAAAGAAACTGTATTTTCTACTCTGTCCAAAACAGTTGGATTTGCTGTATTCTCTAACGAATCTACTTATCTACATTCAGATTTACATCCTGGAAATATTATTTGTGTTCCACGAACAGATGGAAATGGAATCAATATTGGAATGATCGATTTTGGAATGAATACTAAGATAGACGACGATATGCGCAAATTAACTATTGGAATGTATGGATCTGTCGCCAAACATATTCGTCATCCAGATAAATTTGTCGATATAATGATGAATGCAAAGAATTTTGTAGTACCGAATTTTACAACAGAGGAATTAAATTCTATTCCAACCGAACTATATCAAAATTTAAATAATGTGTTTCTATCTACAATGGTTGGATTAGTCGATGGAGATTTGGATGAAAATAAAATGCACGATGCAATTCGATATATGAACACATGTATGGATGATGGGATTAATCGAATTTTATCACCAAATACATTCAAATTACTAATGTCCCAATCAATGTGTATTAGTACCGCAAATATATGTGTGACCGATTTAAAAATAAGAAGTCGCCTCCAAAAAGAGGCTATGCGATGGGCATCAACAGAATTATAATTTGATCATATACGAATCATAATCCGATAAATAATTAGGTCGGATTATGACTTAATATCAGTTGTCCAGTGTGTATCACACTTACAGCAAATGTATACATACTTCATATCCACTTCATTGTATTTAATATATACAACTTCTGATTGATTTGATGTACCTACAATTTCTCCATTACCCGTATCATTTGAACAACATTGTATATTCGGGCATTTCATTTTGTTTGTTCGAGGCAATGTCTTATCGAATTTTGTGAATTCATTTATCTGATACGATGTGTCAGATATATTTATATTTGATGATATACAACAATCATCGGCATCAACGTTCGAATCTTCATTTCCACATTTTCGGCAGTAGTACATTACACCGTCGCCCTTATCGGTAAGGCGGATATAGAACATATTTGAACATTTATCACAGAATTTCATATTTAGGAATAATATGTGTTGGGGAGTATATATCGTATCATTCACGTATCTTTAAATTCAATTTTTCTTTATTGTGACACATTAATTTGTTTGACTTGTGTTTATTTGCACACATTCGTTCGTTTGACTCGTGTTCGTTTGACTCGCGTTCGTTTGCGCCCATTCGTTCGTTTGACTCGCGTTCGTTTGCGCCCATTCGTTCGTTTGACTCGAGTTCCTTTGACTCGCGTTCCTTTGACTCGCGTTTGTTTGCGCCCATTCGTTCGTTTGACTCGCGTTCCTTTGACTCGCGTTTGTTTGCGCCCATTCGTTATATCGAAGGGAGCTGATTTTGGCGTAGGTACACTAACAAACCCATCGATCCACTGGCGTAGCGCATCTGGTCCCCCTGTTAATGTATCAGTAACAGATCCGTTTTTAACTGCAAATACAGTTGGAAATCCCTGAATTGACCAATTCGATGGGAGATTCCCCAAATTACCACCCGTTTCACTGTCAAGTATATTTATAATGTCATTACTAATTGAAATCATATGGAGTTTCCCTTTCATATAATCACATGCATTGTTCCACTCTGGGTACATCCTTTTACAATAACCACACCAAGATGCGTGTGCCAATACTATGATATATTCAGGATTGTCGTGTGCGAAATATTGAAAAATTGTGAGGGGATTTGATTCGCTATTTTTTGGAGAAGAAACTTCGTCTACATCGTTTGGAATATCTTGAAAATTAAACATTACAATCGCGTCTACTATATATGAATATTATATCCCCACATGGTAGCCACGAACTATCTTTCAATGTCAACAAAGTTAAAAATATTTGGAGAACTCGGTCGTTACATGATATTTGCAACTATTATAGCACTCGGTATATACATATCAGTATTTAAACGTGATATTATTGTCGAAAAGTTTACATCACATAATAAATCAGATAATTCGTCTAACTGCCCCAATATATTGATGCAGAAAGGTGACAAATTATATCTATATAATTCAAAACGCGCAATGGTGCCAGGCGTAAATCCTATACAATTTGATAATTTAGAAGAATACACTGAATTCATTGAATGGCAGCGTGCAAATGGACTACGATGCCCAATTCTATTTATGCGCGAATCATATGATGCACAAGGATCTAAACAATTCAAAGTACACGCGGATCCATCGAACCAAACTGCGGGTGAATCTGGTATTCCAGCCAATGCGTCGGCCAATGCGTCGGCCAACAAACACCCACTAATGGACGCGGGAAGAGAAGACCCAATATACAACAAAGGAAGTTATCCTAGTTTTGATCCAAATAATCAATATATAGGGAAAAATGTTCCACTAGATTCAATGGAAAATGAACATGCGAGTGAACTAGATGGTATGAGTGGAAATCCAATGGATACAAATTGGGGAGGGACTAAGTATACACAAAATTTGGTGAAAAGCGGTATATATGCTGGTAACACGCGTCATAAATAAGAACCGACACAATATCAGTAAAAAATATATAATAGAATAAATATATTCGACTGTACGTTCAATTATAGAACGTACATTCTTTTTCAAATTAGGTGGTCGTATTAGATTTGCGACCACAATCCGACAAATGTTCTAATTGCGATGCCCATAATCGACGTACTGATGGAGAATCAGTACACACATCTACACCATTGTGTCTGATATTCATATAACATCGCAAACATACCAGCACATCAACAACCGCATCGTGCGTCCCTTCTGGAGCAGATCCAAATAACTTCATATGGAGTTCCGTCAGAGTCGGATTCTTGTAATAAATTCGTCCATTCGTTTTACTAATACGCTCGATTTTGGCTACATCCTTACCCTTCAACATTGTACAATATTCAGGGATACGACTGAGTTTACTTCGAACTTTACATTCAGCTGATTTGTCATTATCGGTTCGTTCGAATAAATTTCCAAGACCACATCGAAATGCCTCGGCACAAACCATATCTCTGTCAAATCGCACATTATGACCAACAACACAATCTGTGTTGGAAATCACTTGTTTGAATTTTTCCAGAGCAATACGAATATCGATACCAGTCGTTCGCGTCATATCGCGAGTGATTCTGTGTATATCAACACATTCTTGTGGGAGATCAACCGAATCATCAATTCGAATTATATCATCTTCCGTCCGACATACTGTGTTTGTATCGGTATCGAACACAACATAACTCAGTTGTACGATATGAGGCCATTTTTCACTTTCAGAATATGATGAAAACCTTTCTTTAGGAAGTCCATTTGTCTCTGTATCAAATACGACTACTTTCATTTTTATTTTAGAATATTCGCGTTTTTGTTTGATTTATATTATTATTTGATTCAACTCACCAATCGAATCAATTTCGTAAATAAACTCGTCTGTAAATATATTAATAAAATAACATACCGCAATGGAAAATACAAATGATCCTAGTAAACCATCTAAATTTGAATACTTAGATATTGAAAAATTTACGAAATCAATTCACGCAATTGGCACACGAAATGGTAAACTGAGCTGCCATATTTGTATGCGGAACGGTGAATTCACCCCATTTATTCGGTTTGGAAGTAATCCAGAAGATACGTTTGGGTGGGTAATTAATAAAATATATGATACGAATAAACTCACTATACCACATGAATTAGTTACATCCAATACAGATATTCGCATATCAGATAAAATATTATTGGATTCTTATATATGCCCCAGTAAATATATACTTGATGTAAGATGGCCATATTATAGGGGGAATAAATATACAGTGATAATGCAGACAGATATTTATCCAGAAGATATTGTGCGTATCGCAACGCACGGGTACACAACACCAATATATGCCCACGGAATACACGATAATTGTAATACGATTTTTATGGATGCAATTTCACCACATATATCGTGGTACGATAAGATAACATTATCGCGTTTGATATTACAGAGTCATTGGTCGCACATAAAAGATAAAGGTTCGAATTAATATGGTGTCGAATTTATACAAATTTATCTGAAAATTTGTACAAATAATCGCGAATCATCGAATCATCGAATCATCGAATCATCGAATCATCGAATCATCGAATCATCGAATTACAGTATTTTACGAAGAGTTCTCATTCGGAGATATTCTGAATGACTTGATGACTGATACAATACACCACCTTTCACTGGAGGAATTGTAGATGGTTTACGCATATCAAGACGTCGCATCATTGTTCTATATGTGGATACTGTATTACCAACATCGGCAGTATGATTCTGGTTTGTGAGAACACTATTATATCGTGTGCGAAATAGTGGAATTGTCATATTATACTATGGTATACAGAGACATTATTAAATTTGGAAACTAGTCATTTCCGTACCATCCTTTATAAATGATAATTGCATTCTATATCTATTAAATAAATTTCCTAAAACAGACCCACCATAACCCTTTTTGTAAATGGCTTTTGCCTCGGACGGATTTGTTGCGCTTGACCAATATACAAATTGGGACGTGAATCCGACGAATCCGCCATTTGGTGTTATACTAATACTCGCATCTGGTTCGGGAGACATTACTGGCCCAGGCAATACGCACGTACGGATTAGTTTTCCATCTATATATACATCCATCGATCTACCGTATACACTAACAATTAGATTCACCCATTTCTGAAGAGGAACATTGGATACTTTGCATATATGCGTACCTGGATCTGCCGTCCCATTTCCAGATGGAGGGAGATAATTGACTGCGATATTCATATTATTCTCTGTTTCACCTAGATATATTTTATGTATCCCGCCCGATCCAATCGATGTAGCATCAGATCCTCTTTGAAGTATGACCTTTTGCATTCCATATTTATCACTCCAGTCGCGCACAAAGAACCAGGTTGAATATGTAAAATTTGAAGATTCGCTTGTAGGTAATTTACTCGATGGAACAACTGTTTCTATCTCGGCACTCTGCATTGTAGATAATGATGTTCCGCCACCAGCGGCTAGATAATAAACGATTATTATCAATATAACGATGGCTGCGCCTATAACTAAATTATTCATAATATATATACAGTAGTTGCATATAAAAACATACTTGTATAATCACATCCCTCTATAGTACATTTTGTATATCAAACTCACCAAACGAATCATCATCGCTTGATATATATCCATCATCCACACATAATCCTTCACCACTTACATCATTCTCCATATGATTATTGGTCGTTTCTAT
>Ga0209335_10006645_pt1 | contig 10286 bp, 7 predicted proteins | sample COG_09_FD_184753 | JGI IMG/M metagenome (GOLD analysis project Ga0209335, IMG submission 184753) | Pelagic Microbial community sample from North Sea - COGITO 998_met_09 (SPAdes) (version 2) | ecosystem: Environmental > Aquatic > Marine > Neritic zone/Coastal water | place: Helgoland, sampling...
TTCACCTAGTACTGACATTCTAGTCATGTCGCTTGGGAAGGTTCCTTTTCTTCCACCGATATCAATCAAAACAACATCGCCATATTCTACTTTTCTATTACCTGTATGATGATGAGGAAAGGCACCATTTGGACCAGACCCTACAATGCAAAATTGAGGTTTTGCGCCTTCCGAGATGAAGTGCTTGTTTATTGCTTCACCAATTTCGAGTTCAGTCACACCTTCTTTAATTGCTGCAAAGCCAGCTTGCATTGCCCGATCATCGATCAGCGCATTCTCTTTAAGGTTTGTGTACTCATCATTATCTTTGCGCATTCTGAGTGCACCAATAGTAGAGTTAGTAAACTCATAGGTTGGTTTTGGTAAGGCATCGATAAGTATTAAAGCAAAGTGAGAGCGCATTGCTTCATCTATAGCAATATTTTTCGCATTGGATGAGCCAGTATAAGAAAGAGCTTCATCCAGTGCTTTATCAGGGCCATTTTCATCTTTCCAGCTAAACATTTTAATATCAGAGCGCTTCATTGCATCCTCGACATTCACTGAAGGCATTAGGAAAGCATCATTTTCTAATCCCATCAATAGCATACAAGGCCTTTCATCAGGAGAGGGGTTAAAGCCTAACAACCATTTCATATGAGTACCAGGGCCCAGAGCAATTAAATCAACATTGTTATTCTTCATGCGAGCACGCACAGAATTTATTTTTTGTTGCATAAGTTTATTTAGTAAATTTATAAATTAATTAAATTATAGATTCAATTTTAGGCATGAGTCTAATAAGTTCCTGAGTATAAGGATGTTCTGGATTATTGAATAACTCTTCACCTTCTTTTGTTTCACAAACAACACCATTTTTAAGCACTACAATTCTATTACACATTTGTCTAATTACAGGAAGATCATGACTAATAAACAGCATAGCAAGGTGAAGCTCATCTTGAATGTCTTTTAAAAGATTTAAAACCTGTGCTTGTATGCTAACATCCAAAGCCGAGGTAGGCTCATCACAAATTAATAAGCGTGGCCTAGTAGCTAAAGCTCTAGCAATTGATATTCTTTGTCTTTGTCCACCAGAAAACTCATGAGGATATCGATCCAATGATTGTCTTGACATCCCAACAATATCTATTAAGTCATAAAGGTTTTGCGTAAGCTCACTAGTGTTAATATTTTTTTGAAAAAGCCTGATTGGTTCAGATATTATGTCTCTTACTTTAAATCTTGGATTCAAAGATGAGTATGGATCCTGAAAAATCATCTGAACTTGTCCTCTGCTCTTATCAATTTGGTATTTTCTTTTTGAATTATAAAGTGATAGATTGTTATAAAAAATTTCCCCAGTAGTTGGTCTAACTAGTCCAGTAATAATTTTTGCTATTGTTGATTTTCCTGAACCAGACTCCCCAACTAAACCTAGAGTTTCTCCCTCAAATAGTTCAAAAGAAACATTATCAACTGCCTTCACTACTTTTTCAGTAGATTCATTTTTTGATCCAAATGAAAAATTACTCACTAAAGATTGATCATCAAAAATTTTAGTAATACTTATCACATCTAATAATTTTTGATTTTTATTTTCTCTTACTCCCCAGGTTTTAATAATATTTTTTGTTAAATTTTTAGAATCAGAAGTAATCTCTTTTCCATCAGGACTAATAAGTTTGAATCTATCAATTTTTTTATTTGTGGGTGGGACAGAAATAACTAGGCTTCTAGCTTCATTCGATTTGGGGTTTGTTAATAATTCTTTGGTATCACCTTGCTCAACAATAAGACCATGTCTCATAACAATGACCTTATCTGTTGTTTCAGCAATAACACCCATATCATGGGTAATAATAATTACCCCTAAATTTCTTTTTTTAGTCAGATCTTTTAGTAATTCCAGTATTTGATGTTGAATGCTTACATCTAAAGCAGTTGTTGGCTCATCAGCTATAATTAAATCTGGCTCACAACTAATTGCTAAAGCAATAACAACCCTTTGCCGCATACCTCCACTAAATTGATGAGGATAATCCTCAATTCTTTTTTCAGCGTTATCAATACCTACTTCTTCTAAGAGCTGAATCGATTTTTTTAATGCATCTTTGTAGTCTAAATTTAGATGAGTTTGAATAGTTTCAATTAATTGATCCTTTATTTTAAATAATGGATTTAAGGATGTTTGTGGATCCTGAAAAACAAATCCAATTTTCTTTCCTCTTATTTCCTGAATGAGCTCTTCGTTGCCCCTTAATTCATCATTATCAATTTTTATTGACCCACTAGTTATTTCACCAGGTGGATCAATTAAATCGATTATGGCATTTGCAATCGTAGATTTTCCAGAGCCAGATTCACCAACTATTCCTAATATTTCTCCCCTCTCCAATGTAAATTCAACATCCTTGCTAGCAACAATAGTTTCTTTTCTAGTTGGATAACTAATGTTTAAATTTTTAACCTCTAAAAAACTCATCTTATTTTTAATTTTGGATTTAAGGCGTCTCTCATCCAATCTCCTAGTAGGTTAATTGACAAAGCTAATACGATTAAAAAGATAGCTGGAAAAAATGTAATCCACCATTCACCTGAAAATAAAAAACTATTTCCAAACCTAATTAATGTTCCTAGTGAAGGGGTAGTAGGGGGAACTCCTACACCTAAAAAACTTAGTGTAGACTCAGTGATTATTGCAAGAGCCAATCCTATTGTAGCAATCACTAAGAGGGGTCTGAGTATGTTTGGTAAAATATGTTTAAACATAATAAGGATGTTTGATAATCCTATAATTCTCGAAGCTGATACGTATTCTTTATTTTTTTCAACTAAAGTAGACGCCCTAGAAACTCTGGCAAATTGAGGCCATTCAGAGATACCTATTGCAAAAATTAATACGTATATCGCCATATCATTATGCATCGATTGTGAGATGACTGACTTAGCAATGCCATTTACCAGCAAGGCCATCAGAATGCTTGGTATCGTTAATTGGACATCTGTAATTCGCATGACAACTATCTCGTATTTACCACCTATATAACCAGCAGTAACACCAAGGAATACCCCAAGAATCATAGCAAAAAGTATCGATGCAAATCCCACAATTAATGAAATCCTTGAACCGTAGATAATTGTTGAGAGCATGTCTCTTCCTTGCTGATCCGTTCCAAGAAGAAAACTTGAGCTGCCACCCTCAGACCATGAAGGTGGAGTAAATGCATCCATTAATGAAACTGTAGCTGGATCAAAAGGATTGTAGGGTGAAACTAATCCAGCAAAAGTGGAACAAAGAAAAATAATAAATAAAATTGTAGATGAGATAATCGCAATTTTTGAATTAAAAAAACTATAACCTATATCTGTATCATAAATTTTATTAAAGGTTTTGTATAACATCTCTAGCCCGCCTCTTCTTTAAGTCTTATTCTTGGGTCAATAAAATAATATGTGATATCAACAATGAAATTTATCATAACAAAAATAAAAGCAACCATAATCATATAGGCTGACATTATTGGTATGTCAACAAAGTAGACTGCGTTAATAAAAAGAAGCCCCATGCCAGGCCACTGGAAAACTGTTTCAGTAATAATTGAAAAGGCTATTAAAGTTCCAATGTTAATTCCAGTAATAGTAATTACTGGTATTAAGCCATTTTTAAGAGCATGCTTATAATTGATAGTGTTTCTTTTAATACCTCTTGCTCTAGCGAATTTAATATAATCGGTTTGTAATATTTCCATCATTTCTGCACGAACTAGTCTAATGACATATGTCATTTGAAATAAACTTAAGGTGACTGAGGGCAATATTAATGCCTTTAGTCCTGAGGGGGTTAAAAAACCTGTTGCCCAGAAACCTAATTGCACAACCTCACCTCTTCCAAAAGAAGGGAGAACCCCTAGTATTACAGAGAACAAGTAAATTAACATTATTCCAATAATGAATGTAGGAAGAGAGACGCCAGCTAGTGATACTACTAGGATGACATTTGAAATAAAGCTATCCCTATGAATACCAGTATAAACACCCAAAATGACGCCAGTTATTATCGCAAGTAAAGCCGACACAAATACTAACTCTAGAGTTGCTGGCATTCGTTCTGCAATAAGATCAGAAACCTCTCTTTTTAATTGATAAGATATACCAAAATCACCTTGGATAACATTACCTAAAAATCTTGAGAATTGAATATAGACAGGATCGTTTAATCCTAAAATCTCCCTAACCTCAGCTTGTCTTTCATATGAGGCATCTATTCCAGTCATGCTATTTACAGGGTCTCCAACAAAATTGAATAAAGAAAAGGAAACAAAGGCAACAACAATCATTACAAGAACAGATTGGAAAAGCCTTTTAAAAAAATAGATAAACATGGATGAATGGAGATGAAAAGGGAGTTATGTTACATTAACTTAAAGTGTTTTTCTGGCCAGATAACTGGCCAGAAAAAATATAAACTATATTAGTTTACGTTGGCAAATCTAAATAATGGTTCGTTGTTCATTCTAATTGGAACATCGACATTACCTTTAGATGCTTGGTTAACAACTTGGTGATGTAAAGGTAGATATGTTACATCGTCTTGAGTAATATCCCAAGCCTCTGCAATCATAGCATTTCTTTTATCTAAGTCAGTTTCAACACCCATTGCCGCAACTAATTCGTCGACTCTAGCGTTATTGAAATTTACTTTATTCCAGCTACCAGAGCTTTCAAACAAGTATGAATATACATAGTGACTGTCAAAAGTTGGGACACCCCAACCTAACATATACATATCACTAGTCATACCATTAGCATCACCCTCTTTTACTTCAGAGAAATGCTGACTCTTAGTTTTTGCATCAAGGTTTACTGTAACACCAATTTTTGCAAACATACTAATAGCTGCTACACAAATTGCTTCATCATTGATGTAACGATCATTAGGACAATCCAAAGTGACTTCAAAACCATCAGGATAACCTGCTTCAGCTAAAAGTTTCTTTGATGTCATAGGATCGTAAGCCATTCTTTCATCACGAGCCGCTGTATGACCATTAACACCTGGAGCAGTAATAATACCTGCTGGTACACTTTGACCTCTCATGACCTTATCCTTAATAGCTTCCATATCTAAAGCATGGTACATCGCCAGACGAACTCTTTTATCTGCAAAAGGATTTTTTCCTTTAATATTAGATGAATTTAATTCAGCTGAACCTTGATCCATACCAAAGAAAATAGTCCTATTTTGAGGAGTCATTTTCACAGCATGACTTGATGAAGAGTCGATTCTTTTAATATCTTGAACCGGCACAACGTTAGTATAATCGATCTCTCCTGAAAGAAGCGCCGCAACTCTTGTTGCATCATTCTTAATTGGGAGTAATTCAATTTTATCTAAATTGTGAGTATAGTGATTTCCCCACCAGTTATTATTTTTTTCAAAAACAGTTCTTACGTCCTGCTCTCTAAAAGTAATTTCAAATGGGCCAGTTCCATTCGCATTGGATGCACAATAAGATGTTTCACCTGCATCCCAATTGTATGAAGCTTCACAGCCATTCGCTTTTGCCCAAGATTCAGACATTACAAATATCTGAGTCAGTTGGTTCAAAAGAATTGGATTTGGTCCATCAGTTTTTATTTCAACAGTATGATCATCAATTGCTCTTGCTGATTTAACACTCTTAATTAAATCAACCATATCAGATGGAGCAGTTCTTGCTCTATTGACACTAAAAGCAATATCACCTGCTGTCAAGGCTGATCCATCATGAAATGTCACACCTCTTCGAACATTAAATACCCATGTATCGTCAGCTGTAGTAGTCCATGACTCAGCTAGCTGAGGAAGTACCTCCATATTAATGCCTGGAGTTACCAAGCCTTCATATATTTGACGAGAAACCATGTGTGTTGGTCCTTCATTTTGAGCATGCGGATCAAGAGTTAAAGAATCACCAGGCATCGACCATTTAATCGAATTTGCAAAAGCCGGTGAAAAAATACCCATAATTAGCAATGACAAAACAATGCTTATAATTTTTTTCATTTTTTTCTCCTAAATAAACGCCTAAGATAAGACGCAACAAATTTTTCAATAAAAAAACCAGCTAATAGAACATTCGCTGGCTATTAACACTATATAGTATCGAAAATGTTAGGTCAAGGTTAATTTATATGAGTAATGCTAATAATTTCACAACGTGACAAAATCAAAGCCATTTAAAAAAAACTATCTGTCATAAAAAACCATAATCCTTATATGTGTAATTGGCTGTCTTTAAGCCTATTATTTAAACTGACAAAAAATACATATAAATGATGAAAAAAATTCTGACGTTCATAACCCTCCTGATGATTTGTTCATATTCAAATGCGCATAAACCGGTAATGAATGAAAATTCAAGCTACCCACCTGATGCACCTTATGAGGTTGAAGAACCAGAAATCTCAAAAGCAATATATTCCACACTGACTGGAGATCCTCATTTTTATCGGATACAGTCTGAAACTGACTTTAATTTTTATGCAGGTATTCTAGCAGCAAAGATTGGGGAATGTGCACTAGAGGAAAAGTTTTCTTTTGAGGTTTTAGATTCAGACTTCCATGTTTTATTCGTTGCTGATGGCGAAAACTTTGAGTGGACACCTTGGTATGAAGAATACGGTAAGCAGTGGTATTGGAATGGCCCTGAGGTTGGAAAAAACTTTCTCTCTGATCGGGTTTTCAAAGCTGGTACCTACTATGTAAGGGTTTTTAATAATTCTAATACTGGCCAATATATTATGGCTATTGGTGATATAGAAAAGTTTTCGTTTACTGATATTGTGGGACTAATTTTTTCTATGGGAAAAATCGAAGATGAATTTTGGAATCCAAGTTTATGCCCTAGCGGCTAAGTTTCATCAGGATTAATTGGCTCTGGAGCTAAAACGTCTCTATTGCCTGCGCTATTCATTGAACTAACAATACCACTGGCTTCCATGTCCTCAATGATTCTGGCCGCACGATTATAGCCAATACGCATTCTTCTTTGTAGACTAGAAATTGAAGCTCTTCTAGTCGAGGTAACTATTTGAACAGCTTCATCAAAAAGGGGATCAAGTTCACCAGAAGCTTGGGCTGAATCTTGAGAAGAACCTTCATTTTGAGGTGTCAAAATTCCTGCTAAGTAGTTTGGATTGGAGTTCTTTTTGAGGTGTTTCACCACCCGAAGTATTTCACTATCCTCAACAAATGCCCCATGAACACGAGTTAGGTGGGTCATACCTGGTGCCATATATAGCATGTCACCCATACCCAATAATTGCTCAGCACCAGATTGATCAAGGATAGTTCTAGAATCTGTTTTAGATGAAACTTTAAAAGAAACTCTAGTTGGAATATTTGATTTAATGAGACCAGTTATAACGTCAACGCTTGGTCTTTGCGTTGCGACAATTAAATGAATTCCTGCCGCACGAGCCTTTTGGGCAATACGAACAATAAGACCTTCAACACGTTTGGATTTAGCACGATCTTCCTGAGCTAGAGCACCCAACATATCGGCATATTCATCGATAACAATAACAATAAGAGGAAGTGCCTCAAGTTCTGGATGCTGTTCCCCTTCTTTAGCAGTATCTGGGTTAAACGAAGGATCTAATAATGGTTTGCCACTTGTTTGAGCGCTGGAATGCTTTTCGTTGAATGATTCAATATTCCTTACGCCAAATTTTGCAAGAAGGCTATAGCGTCTTTCCATTTCATTAACGCACCACCATAGTGCGCTTGCAGCCTCATTCATATTTGTGATAACGGGTGTCAATAGGTGGGGAATATCAGCATAAGAGGCAAGTTCAACAATTTTTGGATCAATCATAATTAGCCTAGCCTGCTCAGGGGATGCTTTATAAAGGATACTTAGGATAATGGCATTAAGACCTACTGATTTTCCCATGCCAGTTGCTCCAGCAACTAAAAGATGCGGCATCTTAGCAAGATCAACAACTACTGGAAAGCCATTAATATCTTTACCAAGGCCCATCGAAAGTATGGATTTAGATTTAATGAAAGTTTCACTAGCAAGTATTTCTTTGAGGCCAATCATTTCTCTATTATTGTTTGGAATTTCTAGCCCAATAACAGGCTTACCAGGAATCACATCAACAATTCTTACACTTTCAACAAGTAATGCGCGGGCTAAATCTTTATTAAGATTCATAATCTGACTTACCTTGATACCTGGCGCAAGCGATATTTCAAATTGTGTAACAACTGGCCCTGGAGTAACAGCTGTAATAGTTACATCAAATCCAAAATCTTTTAATTTAATTTCAACTTGCTGTCCCATCTCAACAAGAAATTCCTCAGTATAACCCAGCCCAGAATTATTGACATCATCAAGAAGAGTTAGACTCGGAAGTCCAGCTGTTCCAGCAGATTTATAGAGATTACTACTTTCAGCTTTTTTAGGCTTCTCAGCTTTTTTAGGCTTCTCAGCTTTTTTAGGCTTCTCAGCTTTTTGTGTTTTATCAACTATCTTTTCTATTACCTCTGGCCCTGAGTTTTGAGAGTTAATGATTTCAGGCCTGGGCTTTACTTTGCTACTTTTTATTGGTAAGTCAGTATCAGTTTTTGAGCCTCTTCTTAGGATTGATAAGCCAATGTTTTTCCATGATGCGCTGGTTGAAATACTAAAGCTCACTAAAATAATGCCAACATATATTATGGTAGATGAGCTTCCAAATAACTCATAAAATACAAGTTCATGCATTGACTTTCCAATCATTCCTCCAGCTAAAAAGGTCTCCTTGAGTCCTTCCATTATCTTAATTTCTGGAGCAAATTGGTGAGCAAGTGCAGTTGTAAAGAATAACATTACAAAGAATGCAATAAGCCTAATTATGAAGGTCAGTTGGCTTTTTTGTTCTTTTTTAGCGTCACGGTGAAAGTTATAACCAAGCCAGACTAGGGCTATAGGAATGACATATGAGACATATCCAAGTATCCCAAGACTTATGTCACTGACATAAGCACCAAATATACCTGCACCATTTGCAACTGGTTTTGCAAGTTCAGCCCCACCAGTCCAAGGATCCTCAGAGGAAGTATAAGTTATCAATGAAATCAGGAAAACAACCCCTAGTGTTAGGAGCAGTATAAAAATTGCCTCGCTTACAACTTTTGAGCGCGGATTATTTGTGGGGGTATTTTCGACCGTGCGTTTATTATTTTTTTTCAAGACAGTTTATAATACTTATTTAATAAATTAGTATAAAGTATTTCATAATGAGTGATATAAAACATTGTCGAGTTTTGATTGTTGGTTCAGGCCCTGCAGGCTATTCTGCAGCAGTATATGCAGCAAGAGCAAACCTTAATCCAGTGATGGTTAGTGGCAGCGAACAAGGTGGCCAATTAATGACAACAACTGATGTGGATAATTGGGTTGGTGATCATGATGGTCTTCAAGGACCAGATTTGATGGAACGGATGAAAGATCATGCTATTAGGTTTAATACAGAAATAATTAATGACCACATAACCAAAGTTGATTTTTCAAAGCGTCCCTTTACTTTGCATGGAGGAGATACTACCTATACTGCTGATGCAGTTATCATTTCTACAGGTGCCACGGCCAAATATTTAGGGCTTGATTCAGAAGAAGCCTATAAGGGCAAGGGCGTTTCAGCATGCGCAACTTGTGATGGTTTTTTCTATCGAGGACAAAAAGTTGCCGTAATTGGTGGGGGGAATACTGCAGTTGAAGAGGCACTTTATCTTTCAAATATTGCAGACCATGTCACCATTGTGCACCGACGTGATAAGTTTAGGTCTGAGAAAATTCTCTCTGATAAGCTCATGGAAAAAGCTAAAAATGGTAATGTTTCTATTGAATGGGACCATAACCTAGACGAAGTTTTGGGTGATGATATGGGTGTTAATGGCCTTCGACTAAAGGGTAATGACGGTAAAACTAAAGAAATTGATGTTCATGGTGTCTTCATAGCTATCGGTCATAGCCCAAATACTGGTGTTTTTGAGGGGCAGCTAGAAATCAATGATGGATATATTAAGGTCCAAGCAGGTCTTCAAGGCAATGTAACTCAAACGAGTGTTGAGGGTGTTTTCGCAGCTGGAGACGTTGCAGATCACATTTATCGTCAAGCAATTACCTCAGCAGGATCGGGCTGTATGGCGGCACTAGATGCTGAACGTTTTTTAGATGATATGGCTGATTGACAGGCTTTACAAGCCTAAATTCAAACGCACTTTTGATTTCCCTTGTGTATAATTACGCGCTTTGGCCATATAGCTCAGTTGG
>Ga0209335_10006655_pt1 | contig 10277 bp, 10 predicted proteins | sample COG_09_FD_184753 | JGI IMG/M metagenome (GOLD analysis project Ga0209335, IMG submission 184753) | Pelagic Microbial community sample from North Sea - COGITO 998_met_09 (SPAdes) (version 2) | ecosystem: Environmental > Aquatic > Marine > Neritic zone/Coastal water | place: Helgoland, sampling...
AAACTTGGATAATTTCCAATATAATATCCATAAAAATGAATATGTTCTACATTTTTAAATTTTTTTAAATTTACATTTTTAATATATTTTTGTAAGTATGGTTGTCTTAGTTGATTTCCACCACCAGCATTGCCTCTTCTGAACTCGATATTAAAAGATTTCATTTTTTTTTCAAATATAGATCTATTTTTTAAAGATTTATTTTTCAAAACTACAGGAAATGCATAATTTGAATTTCCTTCAAGAGAGAAATTTTTATAAAATTTTTTATCATCTAGTAAACTTAAAAATTTTTTCAAATTTTTGGATCTTTTAATATTATTTTTATCAAGTCTTTTTAATTGATTTAAGCCAATAATTGCACCAATTTCATTGTTTCTAAAATTAAAACCAGGGTAACAAAAAATAAATTTTGGAGATAATTTAGGGTTTTTTTTTATTATTCTTTTTTCCTCTTTTTGTGAACCAATTTCTCTTGCCATACCATGCGCACGCATCGATCTAGCCATATGATAAATTTTCTTATTATTGGTACAAACCATACCTCCTTCAATTGTTGATATGTGATGGGCATAATAAAAAGAAAAATTTGAAATTAGTCCGTAGGTTCCTAATTTCTTATTTTGAAATTTAGCTCCATGAGACTCACAAACATCTTCTAATAGTATAACTTTATTTTTTTTTAGTTTATTAATTAAGTTTTTACTTAAACCATTAAATCCCTGCGCATGTGTAATAAATAATGCAACAGTATTTTTATTAATTTTTGAAAGAACTTGATTTTCATCAGCACTGAGGTTTTTCATATCAATATCTACAAATACTGGTTTAAAACCATTTTTAATAACGCTGACAACATCTGAAATCCAGGTTAAAGAGGGTAAAATAATTTCCCCCTTAAATCCCATTTCTTTTAAGCAAGCTATGGTTAAAAAATTAGCTGAAGATCCTGAGTTTACAAATACACTGTACTTGACACCAAGCCACTTAGACCATTCTTCTTCAAATTTTTTAACATTTTTTCCAGCAGTAAGAATTGGATTTTTTGTTTTTAAGTGGGAAATGACTTTGTCTAAGTCTAATTTAGTTATGTTGTCTTCCATTAATGAGTGATTAAAAATTTTTTTCATTTTTAAAATTTTAAAATTGTAGATCCTGTATTCTCTAAATTAAAATTAATATTTAAATTTTTTTTTAAAAAATTCAATTTAAACTTATCATGATTCACTTTTGGAACATAAAATAAAAAAAAACCACCTCCTCCAGCACCTAACAACTTTCCTCCTGATGATCCACTTTTAAGAGCAAGATTATAAATATCATCAATTAATTCGTTACTTATTGAAGGGCTAAGTTTTTTTTTCACATTCCAGCTTTCTCCCAATAGCAATCCAAAATCATCAAACTTACCATCTAATAATAGTTTTTTCCCTAATGCAGCATGCTCTAAAATTTTTTTAATATGAATTTTTTTACTTCCATTAAGCTTTTTAACAAATGTGTTAGCAATATCGTTGGCTCTTCGTGAAATATTTGTATAGACAAGAAAAAGATTATCTTGAAAAATTTTTTTTTTCTTGTCTCCTAATTTTATCGCGTTTACAGAAAATCTACCATTTTGAAAAAATTTTATTTCATTAAATCCACCATAAGAACATGCTATCTGGTCTTGCATTCCAACAGTTTCATTTAGTATTTTTTGCTCATAAAATATAGAGTCTTCTGATAAATTTTTTTTTGAAATAGTCTTTTTACTTAATGTATTTAATGAATTTAAAAGCCCAACAACAAAAGCAGAGCTTGATCCCATGCCTGATTTAGCTGGTAAATCACTATCATAATGAATTTCTAATCCACTTTTATAATTAAAATTTTTGAGTATTCCTTTAATAGCATGGTGCTTTATTTCGTTTATATTTTTTACACTTTCAATTTTTGAATAAACAACTCTATAATTATGATCAAAAAATTTTGGAAGCTCTCTTAAAGTAATATAGATATATTTATCAATAGTAGAAGATAAAACAACTCCCTGCTCATTATCTACCCACTCTTTATAGTCAGACCCACCTCCAAAGAACGAAATTCTTAAAGGTGTTCTAGATATAATCATTTAATTGTAGTTTATTTGATTAATAAATCTTCTGCACTCTGAAGTATGAAGTGTGCCAAAAATATATGACATTCCTGTATGCGAGCTGTATTATCACTAGGTACCATTAGCTTTATATCACAAAAGTTTTTACATTTACCTCCCGTACCACCTAAAAAACCCATAGTAGATATTTTTTTTGAACGTGCATATTTTAACACTTTTAAAATATTCAAAGAATTACCTGAAGTTGTAATACCAATAAGAATATCATTTTTATTTGCAAGAGCCTGAAAAGGTCTTAAAAATATACTAGAAAAATCATAATCATTACCACAGGCTGTCAGAGTTGATGTATCTTGAGCTAAACTTAAAGCTGGCAATGGCCTTCTATTTACTTTGGGTCTTAATCTTATAAGATACTCTGCAGCTAAGTGTTGAGCATCTGCAGCTGAACCTCCATTTCCACAAAACAATAATTTACCCCCAAGTTTTATTTTTTTATGAATAATTTTTACTGCTCTATCAATTTCAGGTAGTAAATCTCTTAACATTAAGTGTGTTTTTATATTTTGGGATAACTCTTTTTCAAAAATTTCTTTGATTTTCATTAATCTTTTTTAATATGGGCTCTTAATTTTTTTGCAATAGGAATCTCTTCATCTATTACATTACCTAATTTTGGCTCCCCAATTGCACTAAGAAATTTAGCTATACCGCCTGTAAGAAAATTCATTCCCTTGGGCTCTAAGGATGCAGCTTGATCAGATCCATACATTGTTCTATCGAGAGTTATATGTCTTTCCAAGGATGAGATATTAAACATTAGTGCTGCAATTGAAACTATAGCACCATTCTCATGTCCACTGTAACCAACATTACATTGATATGTTTTTTTTAATTCATCAATTGTTGATAAATTAGCATCTTCAACTTTCATTGGGTATGTAGAGATACAATGCATAAGTTCAAAACTGCAATCATTATCCCTAAAAATTTTAACAGCATTATCTATATCCTCTTTTTTAGACATGCCCGTTGAAATAAAGGTATGTTTTTTTCTTTTTGCAATTTCAACTAATAGGTTTTTATCTATTATCATCGCCGAAGCTACTTTTTGATAATCTAAATTATATTTATCCAAGAATTTTAAACTATTTATATCCCAGGGTGAAGCAAACCATATAATTTCTTTTTTTTTACAGTATTCGTTAATTTCATCGTATTCCTTTTCCTCAAACTCTAAACCCATTTTTTGTTCTCTAGTGGTACTTCCCCATTGACTCTCTCTTGGGGTATCCAATATTTCCTTTGAATAAACAAGATCAATATCTCTCTTTTGAAATTTCACCGCATCAAAACCTGATTTTTTCGCTTCATCAATTAATTTTTTTGTAATATCAATACTTCCATTATGATTGATACCTATTTCTGCTATTAAAAATGGTTTAATAATTTTTTTCATCAGGCAAAGTTCTACCAAACAGATGGTTGACTATCAATCACTAAATTTAGATATTAATACGAAATATGAAGCTTTGAGGAAAACGTATGTAGTTAAAAATTTTCTAATACTCGTAAGTAAAAAAAAAATATAACAGAAATAAGCTTTGAGAATATCTAAATAAAAATGATAACAACATTCTTTAAAACAATTGGCTCTAAGGCTCTTCTATGTAAAAGATTTAATTGTTTGTAGTAGCAATCTTGATTGTATTTTAGCTAATTTTAAATTTCTATAATTTGCTTTAAAAATCATTAGTTGTTTTTGAATTTTTTCTGCGACAGGACAAATTCCTTTTTTATATGAAATATTCTTGTATATGTTTTTATCTATCTTTTTAAATTTATTTTTAGAAATGACAGGTTCTAAATAGGGCACTGACCAACTCCCCCTAATTATATCTCCTCCCATTTGTAAATATTTTTTTTTAAATACTTTTTGACTTATACCTCTATTTTTATCACCCTGATATCTTGCTGCTACTGTCCAATAACTATTAAAAGAATCATGATAAGTTTTTTGAGGAATAAAAAAATCTGGATATTGACGAATTACATTTAAAAAATAGTTAGCAGACTGAATTCTTAAATTACCTAATTTTTTTGCTTTTTCAAATTGAGCTAAAGCAATTGCAGCACTAAACTCTGACATTCTATAGTTCCACCCAATTTCATCATGTCTTTTTAAATTTGGATTTAGTAAATCTTTTACTTTAAATTTGATTGAATTAGAATTTTGGTTTAATTTTATAAAACCATGGTTACCTATTTTTCTCATTATTTTTGCAAGGGTTGGGTTATTTGTAATTGTAATTCCTCCCTCCCCACAAGATAAATGCTTAGAGTTTTCAAAACTAAAGCTAGAGATATCACCATAGTGCCCTATTAATTTTTTTTTATAAGTTGAAAACGAACTTTGAGCATTGTCCTCAATAATTTTAATTTTATGTTTTAAGGCAATTTTTTTTATTATTTCCATTTTTGGTGATTGACCTGCAATAGAGACTACTATTATAGCTTTAGTTTTTTTTGTAATTTTTTTTTCAATTTCTTCTGGTGAGATTGTGAAATCATTTTCATTAACATCCGCATACACAGGTATAGCATGAGCGTGAATTGTTGCCGATGTATCCATTATAACTGTCAAGGCTGGAGAAATGACCTCATCACCAGGCTTAACACCACATGCAATTAATGCTGCATGCAGGGTAGAGGTTCCTGAATTGAAACTAACAGCATATTTTTTTTTATATTTTTTTGCAAACTCTTCCTCAAGTTTTTGGCACCATGAATTAGCTCTTTTTGGTAATTTTTTATCTAACACTAACTTTAAATACTTAAGTTCATTTCCTTTATATTTTGATGTGTTTTTCATTTTTTTAATATTAGATTTGTATTTTTTAATTGATTTTTTTTCCACTCAATAATTCGATGATTATTAATTTTTAAAATATTAGGATTTTGATTAACAATATTAATTATTTTTTTGGTTGTTATCTCTTCATTTTTACTTTTTAATTTACTTACCAATTTTTTAAAGAATAGATCATCTTCTGGATAATCTAATGTAAGTCTAATATCTTCTCTGAAAAAGCTCCTATTTACATCATTTAATTCTTCACAATCAAATAGCCCCGTATCTGTAAAATAAACACTCATCATCTCTGTATCTTTACTATTTTTTAACCGACATACTTTTTGAAGTGCCTTTACACTTATTCCATATGTAAAAAGACCATATATAGTTCCTTTAGACTCAATAAACTCAGATTTATTTTTTAAATACTGCTTAAAAGCCTTGTCAACTAAGTTTGGGTCAAATAATGGGTCATCACCATCTATAGTAACAAAAAAATCTATTTTAAATTTTTTCGCTGCATTTGACCATCGTTGTAATTTATCTTTTGCATCCCCTCTAAAAGATTCTATTTTAAATTTTTTAGCTATTTTAACTAAATTCAAATCTTCTTTTTTTTTTGTTGTACATAAAATTCTTTTACATTTTTGTTTGACCTTGAAGCTTCTTTTAAAAATAAACTCAATATATGAAAGGTTTTGATAAAATTTAAGATTACATTTATCTGGTAACCTTGTTGAGCCATTACGACAAGTTATAAAAATACCTAAGTTCATTTTTTAAAAGTGTACATAAGTCTATTATAATTTATTTATTGTTACTAATTCTATAATTTTTAAAAAAAATTACCAGACTGACCGTCCGCCATCGACAACTAAATTTTGACCAGTCATGTAGTCAGAATCATTAGAACATAAAAATTTAATCGCTCCCATATATTCATTTTTTTTAGCCAATCTATTCATTGGGATTAGGTTTTTTAATTTATTTTGAAGCTTTTTAGGCTGCTGATGAAGTACAGATCCGGGAGATAAAGAGTTAACTTTAATATTTTTTTTTGCCCAATATGTAGATAGATATCTCGTTAGGCCAACGATACCATGTTTAATTACTGAATATGTAACAGGTTTAATAAAATTGTTATTTTTTGATTTATAAATATTTTGATTTGGTGCAATCACAGAAAGGTCAGAGGCTATATTAACGATATTGCCTTTAATTTTATTTTTTACCATCTCGCCACCAATTATTTTACTACAAAGCATTGCACCTGTTAATCCTACTTTAATTTCTTTATCCCAAACCTCTAAAGAAAAATTTTCAAAGTTATCAAGTTTTTTTGAAGTTTTTTTTTTTATCTTTGCATCAATTGCAGCATTATTAATAAGATTATTAATAATTATGTTTTTTTTTCTAAGGTTACCTATGGTCTTTAAAATTGACTTAGACGAAGAAACATCAAGCACAGATACAATTATGTTACTTTTGGGATATAAGTTTTTAAGATATTTAAAAGTGACATCAAGCCCCTTTCGATCTATGTCAGTCAAAACTATGTTCAAGTTTAATTGTAACAATGCTTCTGCATGATATTTGCCTAATAGTCCTGCAGATCCAGTAATTAATGAATATTTTTGCATTTAAGTCTTTAATATATAACTTATAAAGTTTAATAGGCTATCTTAAAATTAAATAATTTATAAAATATACTCAATAATAAATAAAATTTATGCTAGGAATTGTACAGGGTAGGTTAACTTTTGCAGGAAAAAAATTACAAGCTTTTCCTAAAGATCCATTCAAAGAATTTGGTATAGCATCAAAAATTGGATACGACTTTATAGAATTTTTCTCAGAAAGAAATATAAACAAAAAAAATCCAATATGGTCTAACAAAGGTGTAAAAAAATATATTAAAGTTGCAAATTTAAACAAAATTAAAATTTATTCTTTTTGTGATGATTATGTGATCAACCATTCATTAACTAGTTTAAAAACTAAAAATATAATATTAAAGACTATAGAGCAGCTACAAAAATTAAATATAAAGAAATATATATTACCACTATATGGAAAAAGTTTAATCAATTCAAAAAATAAATATAAATTTTATAAAAACTTATCCATCATTGCTAAAACCTGTGAAAAAAATAAAATAGAATTACTTGTAGAAAGCAATATGACACCAAAAAAATTTGGCATACTTAAAAAAAATATTTCATCTAAAAATTGTTTTTTTTTATTTGATAGCGGGAATAGGATAACTTTTAAGAGGAATTTTGTAGAGGATATTAGATCATTTGGAAATAATATAAGGCATGTTCACCTTAAAGATAAAAATTTTTATGGAAAAAATGTAATAATTGGCAAGGGGAAAGTAAATTTTGAATTATTTTTTTCAACTTTAAAAAAGATTAAATACAAAGGTAGTTTTGCAATAGAAAGTCAACGTGGAATAAATGTTGAGTCACAAGCAAAAAAAAACTATTTATTTTTTAAAAACTTAATAAAAAAATATAAACTTTAAATGAATATTTTAATTATAGGGTTGGGTTCAATTGGTCAAAGACACTTAAGAAATTTAAAACTAATTGAGCCAAAAGCAAAATTTTATGCGTTAAGGAAAAAAAATACTAAGCCATTATTAAATAATTCTGGAAAAGTAATTAAAGGTGAAATAAAAAAAAAATACTCTCTCAACTATATTAGGAATTTAGATGAAATTAATATAAAAAAAATTAACATTGATTGTGCATTTGTTTGCACACCAAACGCTTTACATATTTCGCAAGTTACTTGGTTGGTAAAAAATAATATTAACTGTTTTGTTGAAAAACCATTATCATCATCTTTAAGAAACATAGGTAAACTAGAGAGGTTGTTAAAAAAGAAGGATAAACTGATATCTATGATGGGATTTCAATTCAGATTTAATCCAATTATGCATTATCTTGAAAATATTTTTAAAAAGAAGTCTCATATTGGTAATATTTTGACTTTTCATGTTCATCATGGAGAGCATATAGCCGATCAACAACCATATGAAAATTATGCGGACACCTATTCTGCAAGAAAAGATCTTGGAGGTGGTGTAATTTTAAATCGAAGCCATGAATGGGACTATATGCTAAATTTGTTTACTGATTATAAGTTTATTAAAAAATCTTTTTTTTCATCTAAGCTTTCTAATTTAAATATGAGTGTTGAAAATGTTTTTACAGGCTCTTTTTTGTTAAAAAAAGATCATAACAAAATGCTGTGCACTATAAATTTAAATTATTTAGAAAGACCTAAAAAATGGAAAATTAATTTAATAGGAGAAAAAGGTTCAATTGAAATCTGTCTTAATACAAATAAGATTTGTGTTTTTAAAGATAAAAAGAAAATAATAAAAAAATTTAAATTTCAAAGAAATGATATCTTTCTAAAAGAAGTTAAATTCTTTATATCAAAAATTAAATCAAAAAAACAAATTTCAAATGATCTCAATTTATTACATGGAATAAAGGTACTTAAGTTTGCTTTAGAATTAAAAAAAAATTTCAAATAAAAATATAAAAATTTTAAAATATAAATTGATTATAATTCTTTTAATCTTAAAACTATCTCTTGGTAGATATTTTTTTATTTAACTTTAAACTTTGCTCTTAGCTTTTAAATCTGATTGAATATCGATGTCTAAAGTTTCATTGGTTAAAAATGGCTGAATCTTTCCCCATAATTTATTTTTATTATTTAAAAAAAAACTGGGTTTTAAAATATCAATATATCCATTCGGCAAGTAAGTTTTGGTATATTTTTGTCTAGGACGGCTATGGTACTCACCTTTTAACACTTTATCAAAAAAACCCTTTAAAGTTTTATTTTTAATCATGAAAAGCTTTTGTGGTGGCTGATTGAATTTTGATACAGACCTCATTGAGTCATATTTTTTAAAGTTTTTTATAAAAAGTTTAATTCCTTTGTTAACAATTTTTATATCTCTATTTGGAGTAGTTGGCCTTAAAAGCACAATTAAGTCTGGATAATTATTTTTAGAAATAAGAAATTTTGATGCATGTATAATAAAATCACGATCTGATGAATTGTCATTGCTATATTTATTTGGTCTTAAAAATGGTGCAGATGCACCAAATTTAATTACCATGCTTTGGTATTTTTTAGAATCTGTTGAGACAACTACTGTATTTATCAACTTTGACTTTAATGCAGTTTTTATAGAATGATAAATTAAAGGTTTTCCTTTATAATTAATTATATTTTTATTTTTAATAGACTTGGAGCCCTTCCGAGCTGGTATGATTGCTACAATATTCATAAATTATAAAATTAAATATTATCTTATATTTTTATCCAATAAACTATTTTCTAGAGACAGATAAAAGCATTATTTCTTTAGAAAATCTTATCCACTTATTTTTCATTCTTAATTTTTCTGGCACCAAAATTCTAGTTAGAAATGAAAAGAAACTAAAAATTTTGCTAAAAAGACTATTTTCAAAAAGTATCGGTAGTTGTTTAAAACTCTCTACTTTTATATCTTTAAATCCGCTCATTGCCTGAATGTTTTTTAAAGAATTGTTAGTAAATGGTGTTCTGTGAGTAAAATCTTCAAAAAAAGATTTATAAATGTATTGCCACTCTGGTGTTAAAGTAATTATAGTCCCTCCAGGTTTTAAAACTCTATATGCCTCATTAAAAATTTTTTCAGGGTAATAAAAATGTTCAACAAATGACTTAGAATAGACAACATCAAATGTATTGTCTGGATAAGGAATATTTTCTTTCTCTATATCTATAACGTTTATTTTAGCTTTAGGACAATACTTAATAGCAAAATCCGAAAAATCTACACCGTGACCTTCCATTCCATGATTGATGAATTCATTTAAAAACTCACCTCTTCCACAGCCTAAATCTAAAATAGAAGAATTTTTTCTAATTTTATATTTTGAAATAATGTGTCTAATAAGAACTGAAGGATAGTTAGTTAAAGGCTTCTTTTTTAGATCATAAATTGTTTTAATATAATTTGGATTGCTCATATTTTATTTATACTGAAAAACAGTATTTTTGAAAAATAATTTTAATAAATTTACCTTACATTATATGATGAAATGCTAAAATAAGGTTTTTTTAATATTTTCAACTTTAATAGATATAAAAAAAACCCCAGCGGTTTAGACTGGGGTTATAAATTAAAATATCAATTATCATTTAAATCACTTAAAATTTTTTTCAGTGCATAAATCAAGCCAATTGAGCTATTAGTACTGGTCAGCTACACGCATTACTGCGCTTCCACATCCAGCCTATCAACGTGGT
>Ga0209335_10006659_pt1 | contig 10277 bp, 5 predicted proteins | sample COG_09_FD_184753 | JGI IMG/M metagenome (GOLD analysis project Ga0209335, IMG submission 184753) | Pelagic Microbial community sample from North Sea - COGITO 998_met_09 (SPAdes) (version 2) | ecosystem: Environmental > Aquatic > Marine > Neritic zone/Coastal water | place: Helgoland, sampling...
CCCCCCCCCCCTCGTACTAAGTGGACACGCCGCGTCCCTCACCCCGTACTAATCGGACACGCCGCGTCCCTCAGGTCGGTGCGTCGCTGGCAGAGAAGATGCCGGAGGTCCCCTCCTCCTGCGTGCGCGCGCGAGTCCCAGCGCCGCGCCGTGGCTCGCGCAGCTGCGGGGGGGTGAGTGGCAAAGAGGGTTAGCGCAGAACTGACGCCCCCTGCGCGGGCGCGCAGGCGGCGCGGCCTGCGGCGAAGTTCAACGAGCTGTTCGAGATCGTTCGCCCGTCGCCTGCGGCTGATGGTACGTTTGCGAACATTCTCAAGCACTCGAACGTAACCTTCAAGGCATCCACCCTCCACCATCCGACTGCTTGCCCTCCGCCCGCGCGGAGGCCTTTGGCCTCTGCGTGCACAAGACGCTCGGGCAGGGCCGCGGCGGCGCGCGCGGGCCGGCAGCGTGACGCCCCCGGACGCGCTGACACCACCACCCTTCCCCCTTCCCCCCATCAGTGTACGAGATCCTGTCCATGTACGAGAAATCCTTCTCCGCCATCTCCGAGCGCTACTTCAAGGCGTCCTCCTGGCCCAGCGCCGAGGCGATCGCGAGGTACGCCGACAACGATCACGTCTTTGGCCTGCTGTACAAGGAGTTGTACTTCAGGCACGTGTACGGCAAGACCACCCCGACGCTCGACCAGCGCAAGGAGAGCTGGGAGAACTACTGCAACCTGTTCGGCGTGATCCTCCACGGCAACGTCAACATGCAGCTTCCCAACCTCTGGCTCTGGGAGATGATCGACGAGTTCATCTACCAGTTCCAGTCCATGTGCCAGTACCGCGGCAAGCTCTCCGTCAAGACCAAGGAGGAACTCGCGGCGCTCAAGGACTGCGACGAGGTCTGGTCCGCGCTCGGCGTGCTGAACTTCCTCCAGGCGCTCGTCGACAAGTCGGGCATCATCGCGTTCCTCGACAAGGAACGCAAGGGTGAGGAGAAGTTCGCCGAGACGGAGGGGTACGACTACAACCAGTCCAACGTCCTCCGCACGCTGGGCTATTTCGCCCTCATCGGCCTCCACCGCGTGCACATCCTCCTCGGGGACTACACCACCGCGCTCAAGGTTCTCGACCCCATCGACCTCGACAAGCCGGGTATCTTCACCAAGGTGCCCGGCGCGTCCGTGTCCACCGCGTACCACGTCGGGTTCGCGTACTTTATGCTCGGCCGATACACCGACGCCATCCGCCACTTCAACGCGAGCCTCGTGTTCATCAACAGGCACAAGGTGGCGGCGACCAGGCCGTACGCGCTGGACATCCTCCTCAAGAAGCAGGAACACATGTACGCGCTCGTCGCCATGGCGGTGTCCCTGGGCGGCGCCGCGTCGGGCGGCGGTGCGAACGCCAGGAGCGGCGTCATGAGGCTGCTCGAGGAGGGTGTGGTGTCGGCGCTGCGCGAGAAGCACGGCGACGACATGGCGCGGATGGGCCAGGGCGTCGTGTCCGCGTTCGACGAGCTCTTCTCCCTCTCGTGCCCCAAATTTGTCACCCCCGCGCCCCCCGCCGGTAGCGCCGCGGACGCCGAGGGTGCCGCCGCCAACTACAACGAGGAGGCGTACCGCTCGCAGCTCAAGCGTTTCATCGCGCAGGTGAGCTCCTTTGAGAAGCTCCCGGCGCTCCGCTCCTACCTCAAGCTCTACACCACCATCTCCGTGGGTAAGCTCGCGGGTCTCATGGAGGTGGAGGTGGACGTCCTCAAGGCGCAGCTCACGAACATGAAGGCCAAGAGCACGTTGGTGGAGTGGAAGGGTGGGTCCTCGGCGCTGGACGGGGACGAGACAAGCGTCTCGGACGTGGAGTTTGTCGTCGACGGTGAGAACGTCACCGTGCACGACGTCAAGCCCGTGAAGAAGAACGGCGATTTCTTCCTCAGGCACATCGCGAAGCAGAACGAGCTCATGGAGGATCTCGGACCGGCTAAGCCCCTCGTGTACAAGGGCAAGCCTCAGGGTGCCTCCGCGTGAGTCGAGTCTCGAGGTGTGCGTAAAGTGTTTTCAGGGTACAAGGTGGAGGGGGGGTGAAGCGGGGCGCGTGTCGCGGTCCGCGTCGCGCGTCGACACGTAGCGTCACGGCTTTACATATCATCGGAGCATTCGATCATCTTGTCACCGTTCGTCACACCCATTCGTGATCGACCCGCGCACTGCCCACCCATGTCGTTCCCGACCGCAGTGGCTCATCTCCATCGAGACACATTTTCGTCGAGATGATGATTGCAGTCTCGTGATTGGTTGTCAGCTTTGTTCTCCGAGACCGTCCTTTTTTGCCGCCCCTCCGCGCGTGTGCTCGTCAGTCTTTGGTGAGCTTGAGAGGCCGCGGCGGCGACCTCGCGGCGCGTAGAGCGCAGCGCTTTCGGGGGTTAGAGAAACCTCGCGAGGGAAGAGCGCGACTCGAAACGGCGGGTCGCGGGAGGACACAACGCCCCGGCGTGGGCGAGCGAGCGATTTTTGCTCGGTGAGGGAGGAAGTACACACAGCGAGACGATGTCGGCCGGCGAGGACGACAACGACACGGGCGAGGATTGCCCGCTCTGCTGCAACCCGTTCGACGCGACGGACAAACATTTTCGTCCGTGCAAATGCGGGTACCAGATCTGCGCCTGGTGCTGGCACCAGCGTGAGTGCCCGCCCACACCTCCATCCTCCCCCGAACCCGCGCTGCCAGCCTGGATCCCGCAACCTTTTTTTTAAGGATTTGCCAAAGCCCGCGAGGACGCGCGCCCGTCCCCGCCTCGACCGCCCGAGCCGACATCTCACCGTACGCGTTCCCCCTTTCTGACTCGCAGTGATGGAGCTGGCGGCGAAGGACGACAAGGTGGCGCAGTGCCCCGCGTGTAGGCAGGACTACGACGAGTCCTCCATCCAGTTCGACGCGCCGCCCCCCGAGGTGCTCGCCGCGGAGGAGCAGCGCAAGAAGAAGAAGGGCGGCGCCGGGGCAATCGGCGGAGACGACGAGAGTATCGGCGGTTCATCGGGGTTCACCATCCCAGCGCCGAACGCGGCGGCGATCGCGGCGGGCAAGGCGGCGGGGGTGTCCGGCGGGCAAGGACCCGACGGGCAAGGACCCTCGCGCAAGCACCTGTTCAACGTCCGGGTCATACAGAGGAACCTGGTGTACGTCGTGGGGCTCAACGCGCAGTACTGCAGAGAGGACGTGCTGCGCCGGCAGGACCTGTTCGGGCGGTTCGGGCGCATCATGAAGCTCCAGACATCGCCTCCCAAGCCCGGGGACTTCCAGAGGCAAGGCAGCGCGTACGTGACCTACCGCCGCGGTGACGACGCGGCGAGGTGCATCAAAAGCGTCGACGGCACCACGCTCGACGGCAAGGTGCTCCGAGCGTGCTTCGGAACCACCAAGTACTGCAACGCGTTCCTCCGGTACCAGCAGTGCTCCAACCCGGAGTGCATGTACCTGCACGACATGGGAAACGACACGGACTCGTTCACCAAGGAGGAGATGCTGGCCAGGTACGGGAGCAAACACGCGCAATCTTTCCACGACGCCACCAAGATCCATCTAGATGCCGGAACAAGCCGGACCAAGATCCTGCCGGCACCCGCGGTGGACGGCAACACGCACGGCCGACTCGGGGTGACCGCCAACGGCCTCCCCGCGCCGAGGATACCCATCCCCTTTGGCGGTATCGCCGGGGGTGCGTTAAACGCCGGGGGTGCAACCGGGGGTGCGTTGAACGCCGCGGATCAAGACGGCACGTCGTGGGCTGGTAAGATCGCGACGGGGCACCAGCCGCCTCAACATGCGGGGTTCCAGCCCCCGGCGCCGCGCGGGTTCGGTTCGTCCAGCGCTAACCCGCTCACGCTGTCGTCGTTCCCGGCCCTGAGCAGCGGCGGCGACCTCGCCTCCGTCGGGAGCGCGGGGTCCCTCACCTTTGGCGCCGGCGGCGGGAGCGACTCGGGGCTGCACGGGAGCATGGGTAACCTTCTGCTCGGCTCGAGGGACAACGACGGAGGCGGGGGGTGGGTGGAGGCGAACAAACACCCGGGTGGAGGCGGTGGAAACACAATCGACGACGAGCCACCTCTCGCGAGGTTGTTCGGGTCCAAGCCGCTCAACGTGAGTTCACAGAGGGAGGACTTACAGAGCAGCCTCTCGTTCGGAAGCGGCGATTTGGGTGCGAACGGAAGCACCACCCAGGCTGCGCTCAAGAACCCGGAGGCTGAATCTCCCAAGAGGAGGTCGAGGTCCGGGGCGGGTCTGTTCGGCGCTGGCAAGGCGCCGCCCCCCGCGCCCAGGCTCGGCGCCACGCAAGTCACCGCGGAAGTCACCACCGAAGTGCCTTCCAGTGCCGACGGGGGACTGAGCTCCGCGGCGACCGGCGGGACATTCGCTTCAAAGACTGAAACGTCTGACTTCAACTCGGCGTCCATGTTCCCGGACTCGCTGTTCAACACGTCCGGCGGAGACTTTGACCCTTGGAGCGCCATGGGTTCAGGCGGGTTCAAGTCTCTCCCTCCGATGGGCGGCGCCGAGACCAAGGTTGCGACGACCGGTATCGAACGACAGACGTCGCTGGGATCCATCGGAGGGTCTCGGTCACGGTTCGGGTTCGTCCTCGACGACGGGGAGGGAGGAGGCGAGGAGGATACACACACAGAGACGGCGCGGGCTGGCTCGAGTGCGCTGTTGTCCAGCGGAGGCGGTATGCTGCCAAAGCCGCGGACGATGGCGCCGCCGCCGGGGTTTGTAGGCGCCGGGGATGACAAAGGGAGGAGGAAGTAACAGAGGGCAGGGTTTGGTTGGAGAGCCTGCCCACCACAAGCACGACGGCGTGGGATGTGGACGATGATACAGCAAGAGATATTTGACTTCGGTTTTTAATGACACGTGTCTGACACCTAGATTGCTTTACTCGCGAACTCGATCCAGTCCTTCATCGACATGTACTCGTGCGTGCTTCCACCAGCTTCCGGACTGGATGTGAGAACGAACGATTGGCCCGTTTCGTCGGTGAAAACCCTGTAAGGACGAACATCGGACAAAGGCGGAGCGGCGCCGTGCGGCGTGATGAAATCCGAAGGTTCCTCCTCCTCTTCCTCGAATTCGCCTTCCTCCTCCGAACTGACTTCAGGTTCCTCCTGATTCGTGAGCCAATCACCGACACGCAGCGGGTCGAACTTTAGCATTCGAGCCGTCGGTGCCTGCGACCCTAAACCCTCAACCGCCGGCGGAGCACTCGGCCGCGTCCCTGAAGAAGGCGTGGGCTTCTCCGGCGTGGCGAGCGTCCATAACCCGATCACACCCCTGACCGCGACGTCCACAGCCTTGAGCGCATCGTCGTACGACTTTTCAAACTCAGCCTTGTTCTCCGGACTGAACCCGCCGTCGCCGCTGGACTCTTCAGGAACCCTGCATTCTTCAGGAACCAAAGACTCTTCCCTCTCTTCGATGACTGGCTTTGGATGATCCTCCGTGTCGAGAATCTTGAGCTCATCGCGCAACGGCATCCAAGCTTCGCGCCGGAGAGCCTCTGTGTCATCCTCGGTCAGCACTTCAGAATCCTTCGCAGAATCGTCCGAATCACCGTCAGATCCCGACTCCGAAGGCCACTCCCCCTTCAGGGCCTGATCCCTTCTCTCCTTCGCCGCGCGCACCAACGCGTCTTTGGCGATGAACAGCCAACTTCGGAGCGCGGCGCGCATCTTCACGCGCCTCAAACTCCTATGGAATCGTTCGGACACCCTCGCTGAGACCCTGGCGTCCGTCATGAGCGATCGCATCACCTTGACGGACGCCCACTTCAGGTGACGATGTCGGTGCGCCTCCGCGCGCGCCCTCCCCCATCGAACCATAAAGGACCATTCCTCCAGCACGGACGCGACGAGTCGCCGGCGATGCACAACCTCCGTCGCCGCGAACGCGACTTGGAGGAACTCGTCGTCGTCCGAAATGCTCCTTGATGACGTCGGCGACGACGACGACGACGAAGCGTCGTGGGTTGACGACGGCGAAGCGGACCAAGCTTGTGGGTGCCCATCCTCGGATTCCGTCGTCAATGAATCCGTTTCGTCCAAGTCCCGCATCTTGGACACGTCTTGGACACTTTTCGACGCGCGCTTCGCAACCACGGGCGAGTACACCGGCTCGAACTCGTCCACATCCTCGGACCGCACAGCACCCACCGCTTCCAACGCGCGACGCTCCGACTCACGCGTCTCTTCTCTCTCCTCCTCGCGTCGCTTCCTGCGTCGATGCAGGTACTCGTCGATGCTGTTCTTAACCGCCCTCAGCGGACGATCCTTATTCGATCCGCTGCCAGATGGACCCTCAAGCGGATCAACGAGTTTGGACCTCTCTGCGAGTTTGGATCTCTCCGTCACACGGTCCGCGGCCGAGATGGGTTCGGTGAACTTGACCGCGCTCGTCCAGTCCTCGGCGTCGGTTGATACCTTCATCGCGGGACCCGCGTCTGAAGAGTCTGAAGAGTCGTCCGACTTCCGCCGCATCCGTTCCCGCTTGGGCGTCCGTTCCTTCTTTGGTTTCTGTTTCTTACCCACGGAGCGAAGCAGCCGCGTCTCGAGCTGCCGCAGCTTCTCTTGCACCCGCGCCTCGACCTCGGCCACGACGTTCAGCGATGCGTCGTTCAGCGACGCATCCGCATCCTCCCGAGAAGTCGTCGGCTTCTCATCGTGATGATGCGGCGACATGCGCTGGACCGCGGGAGCCCTCGTCGGCGTCGTGCCCTTCGAACGAAGGTTTCTCTCCCATGACTTGGCGACCTCATTCGCGGGGCTCAGCATACTGTTCCGCGGGGGCGGCGTGCTGAGCTCCCGCGTCCTGGCCGCGCCGGCTCGGCTCGGACTGGCGGTGGACCTCTTGGGGACCATGAACGCAAAGTCGTACCGAGACACGCGCAGGCCGTCGTCCCCGTACTTGCCGCCCCATTTCGGTTTCTCGACGATGGGAGATATATCGCCGGGAGATACTTGAGCGACTGGCGCGCCCGCGTCTCGCCCGCCTCGTCTCGCCGGGCGCGTCATCGCGGGCTTCGGCGAGAGGCGCTGAGTGACTTCGAATCGTTTCTCGTAGTCGCCCTCTTCGCGAACCGGCGCGACCCCCGAGACGTCGGCTCGTCTGACGGCACGTCGGTTCTGGCCGCGCGAGCCCCAGTACGACGAGTCCGAGCGTAAGTCGCGCGATGGCGACGTGTTCTCGTCCCCCTCGCTCTCCGCCTCAACGACGCGCCCCACGGTCCCCACGGTCCCCACGGACGTCGGGCTCGCGACCGTGAGTCGAAGCTCCGACACCTCCGCCTCCAGCGCCGCCTCCATCGAGCACAGCTCCTCCCACCGGTCATCCCCCGGTGGCGGTGGAGCCCCCGCCCCCGCCGAAACCGCCTCCATGGCGCCCAGTGAGCCGCCGCTCCTACCTATGCCGCCCGCCGAGGAGGAACGTTGTTGACCGAATGCCCATTTCGCTTTGAAAATGTCCGACCAATTTTGCGTCCGACCAAATCCGCGGCCTTTTCGCATAATTCCCGTTGATCACCCCGCCACTTAGGCCCACAGCGGGGAGCGCGCAGCGAAACATGTCCGTGTCGACCCAGGCGGCGTTCGAATCTGGTCATACCGACCAGATCCACGACTGTCAGTACGACTACTACGGCAGGGTGAGTCCCCATTCGAGCCCGGTCCCATCATTTTTTGTTCTGAAATCAAACCCCACGCGAATGGAATGAGATCTGACGCGCGCCAACTTCCCCGCCGACTTCCCCGCAGAGAGTCGCGACTTGCTCGTCCGACCGCACGATCAAGGTGTTCGATGTCGCCGGCGAGACGCAAACTTTGCTCGCGAACCTGACCGGCCACGATGGTCCCGTTTGGATGTGCGCTTGGGCCCATCCCAAGTTCGGCACGCTCCTCGCTTCTTGCTCGTTCGATCACAAGGTTATGATCTGGAAGGAGTCCGAGCAGGGCGTGTTCTCCGCCATCTATACCTCTCCCGCGACCCTCCACGATGCGTCCGTGAACGCAATCGCGTGGGCCCCGCATGAGTTTGGCCTGTCCCTCGCGTGCGCATCCTCCGACGGCTGCGTCTCCGTCATCACCCACCGAGCGGATGGGACTTGGGACGCGCAAAAGATTCAGGGCGCGCACTCCATCGGGTGCACCTCGGTGTCGTGGGCACCCGCGCCCCCTCCCGGCTCCTTGGTCGCCGCTGGAGGTGCCTCCGCCACGCCGGTGAAGCGTCTGGTGACCGGTGGATGCGATAACCTGGCGAAGATCTGGAGGTTCGACCCGAGCGCCGGGTGGAAAGAGGAACACCAGCTCAGGGCGCACGGCGACTGGGTCAGGGACGTGTGCTGGAGCGTGAACATGGGTCTGCCGATGAACACCATCGCCAGCTGCGGGCAGGATAACAAGGTTTTCATCTGGACGCAGAACGAGCCCGGCGGCGAGTGGAACAAGACGTTGCTGAACGACTTTGGCGCGCCGGTGTGGAGGCTCAGCTGGAGCGTGATGGGGAACGTTCTCGCGGTGTCCGACGCGAACAACATGGTGACCGTGTGGAAAGAGTCCGTGGATGGCCGATGGAACCAGATTTCCGCCACCGAGTAAGACGGTGATATCTAGAAAGAGCGTTGTACATGAATGACATCTTGCTTCGAAGTAGTGTGACGGCTTTATGTTACCTGTGTTAAATCTATTTCTTGGCCGGAGGCTCGTCTCCCTCCGTTGGGTCCTCCGCCGACCGTTTGGTGGTTCCCTCCTTCTTCAACGGTTCGATGCTAGCCCCCGCGGGAACGAAGCCCATGAAGTACGACTTCACGATGGGTTCGAGGTACTCGCCGGCGTACGAAGCCGCGGGCGCCACCTCCACGTATCGCTTACCGTCCGGGTGCGTCACCCCGAGTCCGTCGTCGTCATCCTCATCCACGGAGCCGTCGGCGTTCATGATCCACTCTCTGTGGAGCGCGTCGATGAGCGCCCTCGCGGTGTCCGGGGAGTCCTTCCCGGTCCCTTCCTTGTTCTTCACCGGCGCGAAGTCAGCGGCACGATCACCTTCCAGGAACGCGACATCCTTGGCGTACTTGTACACGTCGAAGATGAACGCCTCGAGCTTGACGCCGTTTGGCGTCTCGGGCGTCTCCGTGCCACACCCGTCCGCCGTCACCCGCGGCACCTTCTTCTTCGCCACGTGGTACACGAGAGAGGACTGCACGACGTCGCCGGGCGCGCAGCACCGCTTAAGGAAGTCGAACGAGTAGTAATGCAAAACCACGTTGGCCGCGTCGAACTTGATCTTACCGCTCCCCGGGTCCGTCGCCGACGCGAGCTCGGCGGGCATCTCCGAATACTCGACGACGTGAACCTCGCCGTTCCTCCGGGTGAACACGCCGACTGGCTCCTCAGGGTACGATTTCGCAATCACCTTGGCGCCAGCCTCCACGTTTCGTAGGGCACAGAAGCCGACGTAGGTGGGGTCACCAACCTTGACCAAGGCGTTGTCCACGCAATACGCGTACACGTGCTTCACTCCGCGCGTCTGCATGTCGTCAATCACGCCGCTCGCGTGCAGTGCGGCGTAGATGCCCCCGTTTCCGTCAGGCGCCGTCGCCATCGTGCCGCGACTCTCCATGATGATCTTGCCCTCCGGGGTGAAGCACGGGAGGGAACCCTGCTGGAAGAACATCACGTCCGCTTTGTCCAGGCCGAAGTACTCGTTCTCCTGAAAGTACTTCTCCGTCGCCGCGTTAGTGTGAGGGGAGGTCATGATGTACCACGGCACACGCACGGGCGCACCCTGGTTAGCCTCCTCGCTGGACATCGCCATGAGCTTGGCCAGCCGCTCGGCCTGGAGCCGGAAGAGCGTGCGACCGGACGGGAGCCCGATGTCGTACATACCCTTGGGCGCCGAAGACCCGAGACGGGTGCCTTGTCCACCCGCGAGAAGCACGACCGCGAGCTCACCGAGTGAGGCGACCCCGAGACCTGCCTCGCGCCACTCATGTAGATCCTCAGCGGATGCATTGAGGACGGATGCGTCCGCGACGACGGGTTCGATGTCTCCCTTCACCGCAGCGCCGGCATCGTGGTCCGCGACGGAGCGATCGAATATTTTCTTGACGTGATCGAGGTCGACCGATCGGAGCTGCGCGGCGAGCGCGGCGCGCTCGCCCTCGTCGCACTTATCCCAGTGCGCGAAGACATGATCCTGACCGGCAGCTTCGTACCGTGCCCGCAGAGCGTCCACGGTTTCTTCCTCCTT
>Ga0209335_10006662_pt1 | contig 10273 bp, 14 predicted proteins | sample COG_09_FD_184753 | JGI IMG/M metagenome (GOLD analysis project Ga0209335, IMG submission 184753) | Pelagic Microbial community sample from North Sea - COGITO 998_met_09 (SPAdes) (version 2) | ecosystem: Environmental > Aquatic > Marine > Neritic zone/Coastal water | place: Helgoland, sampling...
AGATCCCAACTTTATAAATAAGTAAATTTCGATAATCGGTATACCTATTATTATTAATAATATTGTGCTCATTTGTCCTTAGTCTAAATTGCTAGTTGTAATTAATCAACATACTAAATATTAATAACATATGAATTATAGTTTTGAATATATAGATATTATTCTTTTAGCAATGATTGCTGGATTTATCTTTCTTCGTTTGCGAGGGATACTTGGAAAAAAAACTGGTTTTGATGGAAAAATCCCGTCACCAATCGAAAAAGAATTCCAAAAGTTTAATATAAAACAAAAACCTAAAAGTAAGAATTTTGATGAAGATGAACAAAAAAATTTCTTAAAGGGCGCACAAATTGCCTACGAAACAATCATTACAGATTTTAGTGATAGTGATAATAAATTAATTGCAAGTAAACCACTTTTAGATAAAAAAATTTATGATCAGTTTAATCAAGCTCTTCTTGATAGAAAAGAGAAAGGACATTTTGCTGAAATAACTTTTATAGGAATCAAGTCAGCAAAAATCAAAACTCATAGAAGGATAGAAAACAGTATAGAGGTTACAGTAGATTTTATAAGTGAGATTATAACTTGCATTAAAGATAAAGAAAAAAAAGTAGTTTCAGGAGACTTACAAAAAATAAAAACAGTCTATGATACTTGGGTTTTTTCTAGAAATACAAGTTCATCAAACCCAAATTGGTTGTTAGTAAATATAATTGAGTAAAAAAATTTCAGATAAAGATAAAATAGACTGGGAAAACTTTATTTCCAATAAAGAAAAAATACCAAACAAAGATTTTGCTCTTCAAAAAAAAATAAGGCAAGAAAAAATTAAGAAAATAGATCTTCATGGTTACACTCTTGAAGGTGCTAACACAATTGTAGAAAATTTTATTCAAAAATGTTTTGATGATAGTGTTACTAAAATCATTGTAATTACTGGTAAAGGTATAAGATCAAAAAATGTTGCAAATCCATATCTTTCTAAGGACTTAAGTATTTTAAAATATTCTGTACCTGAGTTTATAGAGTCTAATAATTTTTTGATGAAAATGATAATTGAAATTACAGATGCAAAAATTGAAGATGGTGGCAGTGGTGCTTTTTATATTCATCTTAAAAATAAATATAAAATTAAATTATGAAAAGAATTGCAAGAAAATTAAAAGTTTTAAAAAAGAGAACAGTAAAAAAAAAAATAAATATTATACAAAGAAAAATTGCTATTTTTAAAAAAAGGAAAGTAAAAAAAAAAGTTAATAACTTTTTTGAATGGGTTAAGGGTGCAGAATTAGTTGAACTTAAATCTTGCAATATTAAAGAAGACCCAGTTCGTTCTGAACTAGATGTTGTTTTTAGAAGAAGTTATGGAAGAAAAATTTATGGTGTTAAGTATAAAAAGGAAATATGTGCTATTATGTGTTTTGGTTTTACTAATGAAATTCCAAAGACAGTTAGAGAGTTAGATTTAATGACAAGAGATGCTTATTTACAAAGTGCTCAGAGGGACCAAAACATTGGACAAATAGCAATTGCTTATACTATTTGGTCAAAAAAGAAAGGTGGAGGTAAATTGATTGTAAAAAAAGTTTTTAAGATGATTAAAAATTCTAATCACCTTAATAGACTAATTACCCTTTCTCCATTAACAGATATGGCTCGTAATTTTCATTTAAGAAATGGTGCAGTCGAGTTACAAGTGAATGACGATACTCAAAATTTTGAATATAAAGTCTAATTTCTAAAGAATAAATTTTGATAAGTCTGTATCTTTTACAAGTTCATCTAAATTTTGTTTTACATACTCAGAATTAATTATAATCTTTTCACCAGCTTTATCTGTAGCAGTAAAGCTAATATCATCTAAAATTCTCTCAATGATAGTATGTAATCTCCTTGCGCCTATATTTTCTACAGTAGAATTGACTTCTGAAGCTATATTAGCAATAGCGTCAATCCCATCTTCAGAAAATTCTAATTCTACATTTTCAGTTTTAAGAAGAGCAATATATTGTTTAATTAAACTAAAATCTGGTTCTTTAAGAATTCTCTTAAAGTCTTCACTTGTTAAGGCTTCAAGCTCAACTCTTATTGGAAGTCTTCCTTGAAGTTCTGGAAGCAAGTCTGATGGTTTTGCAAGTTGGAATGCACCTGATGCAATAAATAATATATGATCTGTTTTAATTGGACCATATTTTGTACTAACGGTTGTACCTTCGATTAAAGGAAGTAAATCCCTCTGAACGCCTTCTCTCGAAACATCTCCGCCAGATCTATCAGTTCTTCCTGAAATTTTATCTATTTCATCTAAAAATACTATCCCATTATTTTCAGCCGAGTCTTTTGCAGATTTTATAATTTTATCTTCTTCTATTAGTTTATCAGCCTCATCATTAATCAAAATTTCGTGAGATTCTTTAACAGTCATTTTTTTCTTTTTCTGTTTATTACCAACAGATTTTCCAATCATTTCACCAATATTTATCATTCCAATATTAGCTCCTGGCATTCCAGGAATTTCAAATGAAGGCTGAGAACTACTATCATTAACCGCTATTTCAATTTCGTTATCATCTAAATTACCATCTCTTAATCTTTTTCTAAAACTTTCTCTAGTAGCTAAGCTTGCTTTACTACCAACTAATGCATCCAAAACTTTCTCTTCAGCTAATCTTTGAGCTTTTGCATTAACCTCTTTTCTTTTTTTTACTTTCTCCATTGCAATAGCAATTTCAAGAAGATCTCTTATAATCTGTTCAACATCTCTTCCAACATAACCAACTTCTGTAAATCTTGTAGCCTCTACTTTTACAAAAGGTGCTTCTGCTAATTTAGATAGTCTTCTGGAGATTTCAGTTTTACCAACTCCTGTTGGTCCAATCATCAAAATGTTTTTAGGTAAAACTTCATCTTTCATTTCACCTTTTAAAGCTTGTCTTCTCCATCTATTTCTTAATGCAATCGCTACTGCTTTTTTAGCTTTATTTTGACCAACTACATACCTATCAAGTTCTGATACTATTTCCCTTGGGGAGAGTGAGCTAACTAAAGAACTATCTTGATGTTCATTTTTTTCTTTAGGAAAGGGAGTTACGTTTGAGTCTTTCATTAAATTTTTTCAATTTTAATATTATTATTTGTAAATACACAAATTTCAGAAGCAACTTTGATAGCTTTTTTTGCTACCTCTTCGGCACTTAAGTCTGTATCGAGTAAAACTTTAGCAGCAGCTAAAGCATAATTTCCTCCAGAGCCTATACCTATAGCATTTCCTTCTGGTTCTAAAACATCACCTGTGCCAGAAATAATATAACTATTTTCTTTGTCACCAATAGCCATTAATGCTTCTAGTCTTCGTAAATATTTATCTGTCCGCCAATCTTTAGCTAATTCAACAGCGGCTCTTGGTAGGTTACCTGCATGTTTTTCCAGTTTAGCTTCAAGTCTTTCAAAAAGAGTTAAAGCATCAGCAGTAGACCCTGCAAAACCAGCAATAACATTTCTTTTTTCTATTTTTCTTACTTTAGCAGCAGTACTTTTTATAACTGTATTACCCATACTAACTTGGCCATCTCCAGCCACCACTACTTCATTATTCTTTCTAATAAGCACAATTGTAGTCATAGACTATAGATGGATATTAATTTTTATACTTCAAGTAGTAATTACTAATATTGATATAATTAAACAATCTATGTATACCTTTAAAATATATGGCTAGAATAGGAAAAGTATCTAGAAAAACAAAAGAAACCAGCATCAGTGTTGAAGTAAATGTTGATGGCAAAGGTCAGTATAAGATAGATACTGGAATTGGTTTTTTGGATCATATGCTTGAGCAACTATCAAAGCATTCACTTATTGATTTAAAAGTAAAAGCAAAAGGAGACACACATATAGATCTCCATCACACAACTGAAGACACAGGCATTGCTATAGGTGAGGCTTTAAAAAAAGCATTAAAAAATTACCAAGGTATTAGAAGATATGCACACGCAATGATACCAATGGATGAAACACTAACAAGAGTTGCAATAGATGTTTCAAATAGGCCCTACTTAATTTGGAAAGTAAAATTAAAAGTAGAAAGACTTGGAGAAATGGATACGGAACTTTTTAAGGAATGGTTTCAAGCATTTTCTCAGTCAGCAGGAATAACATTGCACATGGAAAATATTTATGGAGATAACAGCCACCATATAATTGAGTCATGTTTTAAAGCTCTAGCGAGGTCATTAAGAACAGCTTTGGAGATAGATCCTAGAAATAAGAAGAGCATTCCATCAACCAAGGGCTCTTTATAAATTTAATGAATGTCACGATTGTTGACTATAACTCTGGAAATATAAGCTCTGTAATAAATTCTTTTAAAGAAGTTGCAAAAGGTAAAGTAAATATTGAAGTAACTTCAGACCCAAATAAGATTAAATTAAGTGATAAGGTTGTGTTACCAGGGCAGGGATCGTTCAAGAGCTGTATTGAAGCTTTAAATGATATAGGTGGCTTAGTTGATACTTTAAATGAATTTGCAATTAATGATAAAAAACCACTTCTTGGAATTTGTGTTGGTTTACAAATGTTTGCTGAAACTGGTTATGAGGAAACAGAAACAAAAGGCTTAGGTTGGATTTCTGGAAACGTATCAAAAATAAATAATCAAGAAGGCAAATACAAACTTCCACATATTGGTTGGAACCAAATAAATATTATTAAAGATAGTAAGATTTTTAAAGACATAGAAAATAATTCTCATATGTATTTTGTTCATAGTTATGAATTTATTCCAAAAGATAAAAATGTAATTTCAGCAACAACAGATTATTCATCAAATATTGTCTGCTCTATAGAGAAAGAAAATATTTTTGGAACACAATTTCATCCTGAAAAAAGTGATAAAACTGGTCTTAAAATAATTAATAATTTTATAAATTTATAAAATGAAAATATTTCCTGCAATAGATATCAAAGATAAAAAGTGTGTGAGGTTAGTCAAAGGAAATTTTGACAATAAAACTGAATATAAAATTTCTCCAACTGATCAAGCTTGCAAATATAAAGATCATGGTTTTAAAAATTTACATATAGTTGACTTAGATGGGGCCTTAACTGGTGAGACAGTTAATTTAGCTGTCATTCAAGAAATAGTTTATAAATTTGATTTAAAGATAGAGGTAGGAGGGGGCGTTAGAACCATTGATAGTATTAAGAAATATACAGACGCAGGTATTGAAAAAGTTATTTTAGGTAGTGCTGCCATAAAAGATAAAAGTTTTTTAAAAGAAGCATGCAAAAAATTTCCAAACCAAATTGCTTTAGGATTAGATGCTAAAAATGGATATTTATCTGTTTCTGGGTGGAAAGAAAACTCTAACCAATTAACTTTAGACTTCTTAAACGAAGTAAATGATTATGGGGTAAGTAGATTAATCTACACCGATATTAATCGAGATGGAATGAAGCAAAGTCCTAATTTTGAAGAAACATCAAAAGTTGCTGACATATCAAACTGTCCAGTAATTATTTCTGGTGGAGTGTCTTCAATCGATGATATTAAGAAAGCAAAGAATATAAATAAAAATATTGAGGGCATTATAGTTGGTAAAGCTATTTATGATGGTGATATTAAGCTAGAGGAGTTAGTAAAAGAAATAGATGCTTAAAAATAGAATTATACCGTGTTTAGACGTTAAAAATGGTCGTGTTGTAAAGGGAATTAACTTTGTAGATTTAAAAGATGCTGGAGATCCAGTTGAACAAGCTAAAATTTACAGTGATGGTGGTGCTGATGAAATTTGTTTTTTGGACATTACGGCCTCGAATGAAAATAGAGACACAATTTATGAAGTTGTTAAAAAAACATCTAAGAAGTGTTTTGTACCATTAACAGTAGGTGGTGGAGTTAGAAGTATTGATGATATTAATAAACTGTTAAACTGTGGAGCAGATAAAGTTTCAATTAATACTGCAGCAGTTCAAAATCCGGAAGTGATTATAGAAAGCTCTAAAAAATTTGGATCTCAGTGCATTGTTGTTGCAATAGACGCTAAAAAAAATGGTGATAAATGGGAAGTATTTACACACGGAGGAAGAAATAAAACAGATATAAATGCAATAGAATTTGCAAAAAAAATGGAAGATAGTGGGGCAGGAGAGTTACTTGTTACTTCAATGGATAGAGATGGTACCCAAGCTGGATATGATATTGATCTAATGTCAAAAATATCTTCTAAAGTTAATATTCCAGTTATTGCTTCAGGTGGAGTAGGTAATCTTGATCATTTAGTAGATGGAATAAAATTAGGAAATGTGAGTGCTGTTTTGGCTGCATCTATATTTCACTATGGAAAACACTCAGTAAAAGAAGCTAAGGAATATTTGGATTCAAAAGGAATACCTGTTAGAATTTAGTATGTTTAGTACATTAGAAAATTTAATAAAGCTAGCACGCAAAAGAAAATTAACACCTGTAGAAGGGTCTTACACAAATAAGTTACTTACAGATAAAGCACTAAGCAAAGCAAAAGTTTTAGAGGAAATTGATGAATTGATTGAGGCAGTGGAAGAAAATTCAAATAAAATTCACGAAGCTGCAGATGTCTTTTATCATTTATTAATATATTTGGAAGCTAATGAAATAAAAATTGAAGAAGTTATGGTAGAATTAGAAAATAGAAAGAAATGAGTTACGATCATAATAATATTTTCGCAAAAATTTTAAGAAATGAAATCACATGTAATAAAATTTATGAAGATGAGTTTGTTTTATCTTTTCATGATATTAATCCACAAAAAAAAATTCATGCTTTAGTAATTCCTAAAGGAAATTATATTGACCTCGATGACTTTGGTTTAAATGCCTCAACCGAAGAGATGGTTGGATTGCTAAAAGGCATTAACATTGTTGCTAAAAAGCTTGGTATTTCAACAGAAGTAGGTCAAGGATACAGAGCTCTAACAAATATAAGTGAAAATGGTGGTCAAGAGGTCCCTCATTTGCATTTCCATTTATTTGGGGGCGAAAGAGTTGGAAAAATGGTTGAGTGAAAGAAAAAATCTTAAGAAATTATTTAGAAATAAAATCTTTAAAAGATTTTAAAGAAGTTAAAAAACCTTCAGAAGACTATTCTGTAGAATTATCTAACCCAAAAGATTTTCAATTAAATAAATTTTTTTATAAGACTATAGGTAAAAATTGTCATTGGGTTGATAGACTTGTTTGGACAGAGTTTGATTGGACTAAATATATTTCTGATGAAAATCTTTCTACTTACATTATTAAAAATAAAGATGAGATGGTTGGCTACTTTGAACTATTATTTAACAAGAAAACAAAAGAAGCAGAAATTGCTTATTTTGGGATTTTAGAGGAGTATTTTGGAAGAAAAATAGGAGGATATCTATTAAGTGAGGCAATTAAAATTTCATTTAACTTGGGTTGCTTAAGGTTGTGGGTTCATACCAGTTCCTTGGATAATAAAAATGCTTTACTTAATTATCAATCAAGAGGCATGAAAATTTTTAAATCTGAAATAATAATTAGATAAATTTTTAATTATTTTTTGGTAAAACAAAAATTTTATTATTTATTTTTTGATTTATTTTTACAGATGAGATGAATGTAATTGCTAAGTTTTGATAGATATCTTTAGTTTGCCATCCAACTAAAGATAAAGTTTTTCTATCAAAAAAAATATTAATTTCATTGTTATCTTCCAATATTGTAAAATTTATGAATTTATTGTCAATTTCTCTTGGTATTAGGCTATTTATTTTTGATATCAGATATTCTTTATCTAATAAATAAAATAGAGGAGTTTTCTTTAGTGGATAAATATAAGAGCTACTACTATTTGTATTTTTAATTATTAAAGATTTTCCATTAGATACAATAATTTTTTTGTTTAAATTATTGTATTTACAATAAATTTTTTTAGGATATTTTATAACACAATTTCCATTTTCTTTTTCATCATCAATAGTTTGTATAAAATTAAAACTTAAATTATTTGTAAGTTTCATCTGAGAAATTATCTTTTCTTTAATTGAAGAATAAGCTGGTTTATAAAAACTTAATATAAATAATATAAATAATAACTTAGGCATTATAAAACATCTCTTTTGCCCACATGATTTGCTTTGCTTACAACTCCATCCGCTTCCATCATATCAATTATCCTTGCTGCTCTATTATAACCTATCTGTAATTTTCTTTGTAAAAAAGAAGTTGAGGCTTTACCTTCTGATCTGATAATATCTAATGCTGCTTGATACAATTCATCTTTATCACTAGAGCCTGATGAATTTTCACCAATTTCTTTTTCATCAGCAAAATTTAATATTTCATCTACATAGTCTGGTTCAGCTTGATTTCTTAAATAATTATTAACTTTTTCAATTTCATTATCTGAAACAAAAGGAGCATGAATCCTTACTATACGGTTAGCAGAAGACATATAAAGCATATCTCCTTTACCCAAAAGTTGTTCAGCACCTTGTTCACCTAAAATAGTTCTACTATCTATTTTAGAAGTTACCTGAAAGGATATTCTGGTAGGAAAGTTTGCTTTGATAGTTCCAGTGATTACATCAACACTAGGTCTTTGAGTGGCCATAATAATATGAATGCCAGCTGCTCTTGCCATTTGAGATAATTTTTGAATATAGCTTTCTATTTCCTTTCCAGCGACAAGCATCAAATCTGACATTTCATCAACGACAACAACAATATAAGGCATAGGTAAAGAATGCTTAGTATTGTAGCCATCAATGTTTCTCACACCCTCTTTTGTCATAAGTCTGTATCTATTTTCCATTTCCTTTACGACCCATCCCAATACAGAGGCTGCTTTTTTTGCCTCTGTTATTACTGGACATAATAAATGAGGAATACCTTCATAAGTTGATAGTTCTAACATTTTAGGATCAATTAAAATAAATTTACATTTATCTGGGGTATGTCTGAAAAGTAAAGAGAGAATAATAGTATTGATGCAAACTGATTTACCTGAGCCTGTAGTTCCTGCTATTAATAAGTGAGGCATAGAGGCTAAGTCACCTACGACTGGAATACCAGAAATATTTTTACCTAACGCTATAGGTAGTCTCGTATCTTTTTTAGTAAAATCACTGTTTGAAAGTATTTCACTTAGATAAACATTTTCTCTAGTTGAATTTGGCAACTCAATACCGATAGTGCTTCTGCCTGGTATAGTCGCAATTCTGGCAGACTGTGAACTAGTATTTCGAGCAATATCATCCGAAAGATTAATAATTTTTGAAACTTTAACCCCTGCGGCAGGCTCAAATTCATTTAAAGTAACCACAGGTCCATGACTTACTTTTTCTATATTTCCACTTACACCAAAATCTAAAAGTATTTTTTCCAAAAATTTACTATCTATATAATCTTCATTTTTTAATTTTTCCCTTTCATTTTTTGATGGAATCTTTAATAAATTAATTGAAGGTAATTTAAACTTTATTTTATTACTACTTTTTGTTTCATTTTTAATAAAAGGCAAATCTTCTTGGATAAGACTTTTTATTTCCTCTTGAGGAATAAATTGATTAATTATTTCATTTTCATTTGTGTAGTTTTTTTCTTTTTTTATAAATAAAAATTTAAGTAATTTTTTGATAAATACATAAAAAATTTTAATTTTAAATTGAATACTAAAAAAAAATAAAATTAAAATTATTATAATTAATAAATAATAAAATAATTGAAAATTAGAACTTATTAATGAATTTAAAAAAGTTTTTTCTAAATGGTTACCTATAAAACCACCATTATCATTTATATAAAGTTTAAATGAATTAGAATAAAAAAAAGAAAAAAATAATGAACCAAATAATAAATATAGAACAGTATAAAAAAGGCTTTCTATTATTAAAAATATTTTTTTATTTAAAATAATATTTATTCCTGTAAAAATAAAACTAAATGGAATTAGTAAAGCTATTAACCCAACCGACTGAAAAAAAAGATCTGCAGTAAAACTACCCTGATAACCAAGAATATTTTCAATTTTTGTATTTTCTGGAAAAATAAAATTAGGATCTTCAGAAGAAAAACTTACAAGAGAAATTAACAATAAAATGCCGATTATTACTATGCTTATTCCAAAGATTTCAATGAACCTATTGATACTAAAATTTAGAGCTTTGTTGACTATTTTTTTAATTTCCATAAATTAATGAATCAAATTAATCACTTTGTATCATCTAATTTTTATTGTTAAAATTAAAAATTAATTATGAATATTTGTATTAT
>Ga0209335_10006664_pt1 | contig 10269 bp, 9 predicted proteins | sample COG_09_FD_184753 | JGI IMG/M metagenome (GOLD analysis project Ga0209335, IMG submission 184753) | Pelagic Microbial community sample from North Sea - COGITO 998_met_09 (SPAdes) (version 2) | ecosystem: Environmental > Aquatic > Marine > Neritic zone/Coastal water | place: Helgoland, sampling...
CAAAGAGCCATCCCCCGCAGAAAAACTGACTGTTTGTCATTAAACGTATCTATCTCTCCCTTCCTTTGAACGTCAAATGGGACCCCCAGAATCCACACGCCCCGGGACAGGCTATGCTTGCCAGAACAAGAGACCAAACCCTCTGCTGCAGATCCCGCTTGACGAAACCGACAGAATGCAAAGAGGCGGGCTGGAACAGGTTGCAATGTGGCGTGGCGTGGCGTGGCGTGGTGCGCTTCATCGATGCAGGCAGCAAGTCGAGTGCCCCCTGTCAACCATGATCTATGCCGACAATATCATAGAATTACCAAGCCCACGCCCCTCGCGCACCTACATTTTGCTCTAGAGGACTGTGGTCGCCGGCCGCGAAACAGGCTGCGCGGTGCCCTCCTGTCCCGGGAGTTCGCAGTAGACGTTGCCCTTGGAGATGCGGGCGATCTCCTTCTCCAGGCGCGCCATCAGCGCCTCGCACGCCTCCTTGCGCGTGACCTTGCTCACGGTGTCGAGGTTGAAGAGCGAGAGCGTCAGGCGCTGGTACTCCTGGTTCGCCGCGTCCCAGCGCGCCTTCATCCCGCGGATCATCTGGCGGCGCACCTCGACGGGCAGGCGCTTCACCAGGCGCCCTTGGTGCATGTAGGTGCTCGACGCCACGCTCGCCGCGTCGTCGTAGTCGTCATCGTCGTCGTAGTACGACGACGCCACCGACGTCCGGCTCACGGTCGTCACCGGGCGCGGCGCGTGCGCGGCGGCGCCGGCGCGCATCAAGATCGGCACGCGCTCCTTGGTCATCATGTACGGCTTGGGCCCCGCCGGCGCGGCGTCCTCCTCGTCGCGCCGCAGCGTGCTCCGCAGCACCTTGATGGCCTTGACGCGCGAGCGGCGCTGCGCTGACCCGAGGTCCTCCCCGCGCAGCACCGCCGCGATGTCCGCCTTACGCGCCTCCTCCAGCGCCTCGGCCTGTTCCGAGCGCGCGCGGTGCTTACGCGGGTCGAGCCGCGCCTGCGCCGCCTCCCACGCGGGGTCGCCGAACGTCCCTGTGAGGTTGGGCACCATGCGCTTCTTGAGCCCGCGGCGCAGCGCGTCGGCGCCGACGATGCAGTCCACCTGGTTGCGCGTCACAAAGTCCGGCGCCTCGTACGTGTGCGCCGCCGCGGCTGCGAAGCAGTCGGCGGCGCGCGGCGCGGGCGGGCGCTTGAACTGCCCCTCGTCCGGGTACTGGAAGCGGTGGGGCGCGGGGAGCGGCGGGTGCCGCTGTCGCGCGCGCAGGAATTGCGCAGGCTGCGGGCGGGGCGCGTCGGCCCTCCCCATCCAGCTGTACGCCTTGGTCGGGGGCGCGTCGGTGCCGGTGCCGACGATGTTGAGCACCCCGGGCGCGCCCGTGTTCTGCAGGCAGAGCGTGGATCCTGCCACAGCACGCGCTCACGCGCGCGGAGCGGCGGGTTGGCAGGCGGCGCGCAGCGGATGTGTGGGGACGGCGCGTGCCTGTTGGCGCCATGGTCGGGTTGTAACGCGAGCGGTAGTGCGTTCCGTTGCGGTACGCATCGCCCTTGCGCACCGGCGTCGGCACCCTTACGTTAAGCCCCAGCGGATTGCCTGGCCACGGGCGCTCGACATGCTCCCCGCCCGCGAGGAGCTGCCAGGACGCATTTTTCGGCTTGGCGTGCAGAGGGTTGCGTCCGTGGAAGTCGTCGGGGTTGGGTAGGGGCCCGTTCATGTTGGATCCGCCGCAGACCTGCCGTCGATCGAGTGAGTCCCCTCCCCGCATATGGGCGGCTCTCGCGGCCTAGCGGCGCGACCCTCACAAACCCCTGCCCGTGAACACACCGCACCTTGCATCTCTGCTGTCGGTGAAGTCGCTAATTACAGTGCAGTGTGGGATGTGGCAGCGACCTTCCGCGAGAACAGCGGCCCGTTGATCCCACGCGCCTCATCGCTGTGGTTGACCGTAGCGTACACAACTTGCGAGTGTGACGCGCTGCTCGCATTTAGCATTCGCCCGCCATCTTCTAGCGGCATTTCGATCGGCTACGCGACTTCACGCCGTCGCTTTGGCCGCGCCCAACGCGCAGAGTGAGGCTGTAGGATCCGCGGCTATCTGGGCAGAATAATAACGGTTCTGCTCACGCGGTTCCCGATCCCGAGCCGCCCACCTGTCGCTCAGCAGAGGAGCCGTGGTATCACGCTAGGACGTTGGACTACCGCCTTATCCGAATGCAGGCAGCGGTTTCGCCCCCGATGGCCTGTGGCTGAGCGCCGGCAGGACCCCGCGGTGGATAGTCGGGTCCAAGGTGCGGCAAACTGCCTGCCTGGTCGCGTCCTGCCAGGCAGTACAAAAAAGCTCGCTTCGTAGTGTTGTGTTACACTACGAAGCTGAGCACCTCAACAGTGAGTTGAGCAGTCCGCAGACGGCAACATGTGCCAGGGCACCGTCGTCAAGCCGGACCTCCCGGTCCCCATGCCGGGGAAGGTCTCTGACCCGCGGCTAGCACCCAACGAGGTTATCATGCCACACCTTTCCCGTCCCTTTCGCACCGCTGCGACCCGGAGTGCGGATGCTGGCGCCCATTTCGGGTGCCCGGCAGTACCTAAAGCGTGCGACTTCCCTCTGCCCAACCTGCGCATGCGAGCGTGGTTCCAGCCTCCACGCCGCATTTCGGTGGCACAAAACGGTCGCTTTGTGCGCTGTGGGACAGTCACGCAGCGTCGGAGGCCTTCAGATCCTTTCGCTTGGCGGTGCAACACTCGTTGGGTCACTGCGCACCTCCACCGCGACAGGCACCGGGTGCTCACTACCTCCTGGCACAGGTTATCCTGGAGGACTGGGTGTACGATCTGGAGAAGTTTGCCGCCGTGCATCCCGGCGGGGCAACGGCAGTGAAGTTGTTCGGGGGGAGCAACGCGACGGCACATTACTACATGCTGCACCAGCACAAGGAGATTCGACTCAAGCTGCTCGCACCGTTCCGGCTCCGGCCTGCCGGAGCGCCCGTTGGACCCTCCGCACGTGAGGGTGACCCTGCATTTATCCTCAACAGTCCAGCATACCAGGATCTCAAGACCCGCGTGCGCAAGGCGATCCCAAACCAGGTGCCGACCCTGTTCCCACCACAGCGCGCGGGGCGCCGGTGGTGTCCCGCGGCAGCATGCTGAGGTGCGGCTCCGCGAGGCGCAGTTTGCGACTGCGGAGTGGTACGTGAAGGCAGTCGGCATCATGGCGCTCGTCTGCTACCTCGAGTACTCGTCGCTTGCGCACGGATTCAACCTGCTCAAGTCGACCGTGCTCGGTGTGCTCATGGCCATGATCGGGCTGTGCATCCAGCATGACGCCAACCATGGTGCTGTGTCCGCCTCCGGGTGGGTCAACCGCTTCTGGGGATACACTCAGGACTGGATCGGCGGGTCTGCGCTGCTGTGGCAGCACCACCACGTCCTGATGCACCACGCGGACACCAACGTCGAGGGCGACGACCCGGACATCACGGGCGACCTTGTGCGGTTTCACACGCTCACCGACTGGAGCCCGAAGCACCGTTTCCAGGCGATGTACACCTGGTTCCTGCTCCCCCTGCTCCCGCTCAAGTGGCACTTTGCGGAGGCGTTTGACCTGCTGAAGATGGAGCACATGGGGCGCCCCATCTCGCCGATGGCGCAGGGCGAGGCCAACATCGCGCTTGCGTTTCGCGTGTCCTTCCTGCTGCGTTTCTACGCGCTCCCGATGTACTTGTATCCTTCGCTGCACACGGCGATCTGCATCGTCGCGTGCTTCGCGTCGGCGGGGCTCTACCTGGGGGTCAACTTCATCATCTCGCACAACTTCGAGGGCGTGCGGTGGGTTCTCTCTGATGCCGACCGGGCTCGGCACACCAAGCGCGACTGGGCGTTCGAGCAGGTCGAGACCTCGTCAACTGTCGGTGGGCGCGTCCTCGGCTTCTTCCACGGCGGGCTCAACTACCAGATCGAGCACCACCTCTTCCCGCGCATCTCGCACGTGCACTACCACAAGCTCAAGCCCGTTATCGAGCAGGCACCCGGACCCCGCCGTCCTCCACTGCCCCCGGCTCCGGCTCGTTCGGACCCAAAGCCCCCACCGCCTTCCCCCCGGACGCGATTGTGACGAATGCGGGCACGTGAGCAGTGGTGCAAGGAGCAAGGGTTGCGGTACTCCTATTACTCATCGCTCCCCGCCAACATCGCCTCGACCTGGCGCCACCTCAACGCGCTGGGCAAGGATGTGCACGCCAAGGCCGCCTGAGCTCTGCGCACGTGCGCGCGCATGTGCTTATGAATCCGATGCGCCCACCACACGCCCATTTGCCGCAGTCACCGCGCCCGCCGCCGCACGCGCGCCGAACTCTCACAGCTCGATCGAGATGCCTGTGTGCTCCTCCAGAAGGCGCCGGCTCGCCTCGAGCACGGCCTCGCCCGGCTCTGGCGCGCCCGCGGAAAGCGACACCGGGAGGAAGCGCCGTCGCAGGAGCGCGTCGGCTGCCGCTGCCTCCGCCGGGCTGGCGGCCGCGTCCTGCAGGAACGACACGAGGTTCTTGAGCAGCTCGCCCACCTTCTTCTCGCCCTCCTTGGCGCGAGCGCGCCCGGCTGCGACCTGCGCCTCCAGGGCCTCGGCCTCGGCCTCGCGATTCCTCATCGCCTCCTTGTCGCCGGCGCCCTCGTCCCCAAAGAGCGCCAGCCGCTTGCTCACCTCAGCGAGGTCTGCCTCATCCCGCACGAGAGCTTGCTGCGTCGCGCGCAGCGACGCCAGATTTTCCACCTCTTTTTTCTGCAGCGTTGCCACGCGCACCTTTCCAGCGGCCAGCTGTGTCTGCGCGTCGCCGCCATCGGCACTCGCAGACTCCAGCAGCTTCTGCTTCTTCTCTTCGCGTGCTCTATCCTCCGCATCGTGAGCATCTGCCTCTGCCTGCTCCTCGGCCAGGATCTTGCGCTTCCGCGCAAGCACGCGCTCAAGCGCCTCAATCGCCTGCGTCTCCTTCTTCAGCGCATTTGCGTCCGTCCGCTCCGCCTCGCGCAGTTGCCGCACCACCTCGGCAGCCTGCCGTTCGACCGTGACGCTCGTCTCTGCCGAAAGCTTCTTGAGCTCCTGGCCGAGCGCAGCTTTCTCGGCAACTTTTTCCGCCATGAGATCTTCAGACTTGGCACGCAGAGACTCACACAAGCGCACGCGCTGCGCCTCGCGACGCTGTGCAGCCTCACCAGAACTCATCAGAGTTGAGACTGGGGTTGCAAATGCGAGGCGCTTCTCGTCAAAAGTCTCAGCGGCGGACCAGCGAGCAAATGGCTGGAGCTGAGTAACCATGTCTCCGAAGGCCTGGTGCAGCTTCACACCGCCTCCGCCAGGCATCCTTGCAAGGAGGTGGATCGACGACCACTGGTTTGAAGTTCAAATCCGCCTGCTCCATCCGCGCGTCTCGCGTTTTTCAGTCCCCCGAGGGTCCTTCGATAACGTGACCGCTGTACTTTTTAGCCAACAATATTCGATGAGTCAACTCCCCAAAAGCCAAGAGTCGCTGATATGGCGAGGCGTCTCGCTGCGGGGGGCGCCCTGTCGCTTGTCGCCGTGGCGCTCCTGGCTCTGTCCCTTGCGGGCAGTGCTCAGGCAGACACCATGGTCTCCAGCTTGCCAGGTCTGTGCACATCTCTACCGAAAGATAGGGTGAAAAGGAGCCTACTGTCGAGCCCGGGCCAGCGCGGGCAGCACAAGCCTCGGCGGACTCTGCCTCGGCGGACTCTAGACGTTGCACTCTGTGTGCTGCGATGTGGCATGCATTGGGAGCCATCGTACTTGCACTGAAAGTCATGTGTGTTTTGTGCAGCTGGGGCTACGGGGACGGGGAAGCTGGTGTTCTCGGGCTTGAAACCGGTCGAGAGCCGGCATCCGGCCAAGATGCAGTCGCTCGAGGATGAGGGGGATGGGGAGGAAGAGGAGGGCGACGCTGTCCCTGCAGTGCCCGTCGTCCCTGTGCAGGACAACTACGAGGCTGCCACGAACGCTGATGATCTCATCACGCAGGCCCTCGAGCACGGCACCCTGTCGGCGGCCCAGGCCAAGGCCATCCTCGCTGCTGCCAAGGCCGCGGCGTCTGCGGACGCCGCCAAGGTCGCGGCTGCCAAGAAGATTGTTGAGGCCGCGAAGGAAGCGCAGGGCGAGGCTGCTGAGGACGCCCAGGATGCGAATGAGGCGGCGGCCGCATCGGCCAGCAAGGTGGCGGAGGACGAGAAGGTTCTGCGCTCTGATGAGGAGGCCGCGGGCCCGCCCGCGGCGATCGCACAGCAGAAGCAGGCAGCGCTGAACTCGGCCAACCAGCGGCTTGCTGCGGCCATGGCGTATGCGGCGACCCAGACTCGCAACATGGACCGTGCGCTCGCTGCGGAGACCGCTGCGAAGGCTGCTGAAGATGCTCGGGCAGCCATGGCCAGGGCCAAGAGCGAGGCTGATTCTGCAGAGATCGCGGCCCGCAACCTTGCGGACGTCAGCTCGGACGGCAGCAGCGCGGCGGGCGGGGGTAACGATCAGGGAAGCCAGGGTGGCGGGAGCGCGGCCGGGGACACCAGCGTTGGGGAGAAGATCGGCATCGTGATCTTCTTCTTGCTGCTCTCCGGCGCACTGCTCTTCTGGTGGTTCCAGTTTGGCCGCGGCTCCGGCGGCCAGGGGGTCCCGACCGACTCGATGCCCCAGTCCAACTACGGGACGTCGAGCTACGGTATGCAGGACACAACCGTGTGATCCGCGCAAGTGCAGGGCGCAGCCGCCGGAAGAATGCCGGGCGGCGGCGCAGGGGGGCAGGCGCAGACATGCCTGGTCAGGGTCGACAGTCAAGGCGCCTGCGGTCTGGAGCTTTCCCAGTGTGGGCGCGTCCAGAGTGCTTGAAATACATCATGTGTTTCACTCGAAACCATTGTGCGTGGTCACGTCTGTGGCAGCATTCGCTTGAACCTTGCTACAGAACACCCCCCCCCCCCAGTGTCGCAGGCCTCTTCGCAGCGCGTGCTATCACACCGCACGTACTGCGTCACTTGCATGTCCGGACAGTGTCCCAGCACCTGTGCTCGCACGTTAAGTCGACAGCGGCGCCAGCACGCGGCGGCTCAGTCTGCCGCAGCCGCTCGCTGCCTGTCTGGGGCGGGGGCGCGCCTCTTCCACAGCGCCAGCGTCCTCTCCCAAGACCGCTTGGAGCCCTTGCTCTTGGAGCACCCCCTCAGCGAGCGCAGCGAAGCGCTCGGCGGCCTCAGGGACGTGCGCGCCCTGCACGAAGAGCGCGCGCGTCTCCGCGCCCAGGAGCCTGCGCGGCGCGTCACCAGCGCGTCAGCACATGGGCCGTGGCGGGCGAGCGGGCGGGGCTGGAGCGGCAGCTGGGCCGGCGGGCGGGCGCCGCACGTGGCGAGGGTCTCGAGGAGGGGCGCGGCGGCGCCGGGGTCGTAGACGAGGTCGGCACAGAGCACCACGTCCGGCGGGCGCCCCTGGAGCTCCTGCCGCAGCACGCGCGCCGCGCCCGCCGCGCCCCACGCGAGCGGCGCGAAACAGGCGGGGCGCCCGGGGCAGTTGCGCTGGATGGCGTCGGCGAAGCGCGTGGCGACCGGGCACGCCCCGAGGCCCCCGTCGCTCGTCAGGTCCGTCATCACCACAAGCTCCTGCCCCGAGTCGGCCGACAAATCAGTCAGCAGAGTAGAGCAGGGAAGAGAACGAAAGGGAGGGCGGGAGCGAGAGAGATGGGAGAGAGATGGGGAGATAGAGAGAGGTGAGACCGCGCCGAGGCGGGCGCAGACGATGCCGAGCAGCCCCGTGCCAGCGCCGAGCTCGAGCACGCGCTTCCCGCGAACGAGTGCGGGGCGGTGGCACAGGATGAAGGCAAGGAGGAGCGACCCGTCCCACACGGTCACTCCCGTGTCTCCTGGAAACGGAGAGCGCATGTGACGGATCGGCGATGAAACAGGAGGCAAGGGGTGCGCGGCTGTGGGAAGCACCCGAGTCGCTGCTTACGTCCACATTGCGGGCCCGTTCTCTCCGCTGGGGGCGTCTGCTCCTGCGACAGGACGCCACATCATCAACCTTTGAATGAGCTTGCAGCAGCCACGCCACGTTGCAGGCGCTCATGGGTGTGTGTGTGTGGGTGGGGAGGGGAACTTGAAGCCCTTGAGCGGCACGCTCAGGTGCGACGACGGGAACTGGTTCACCGTCACGACGAAGCCGTCGGGCATCCGGAACTGCAGCGGCTGTAAAAGGGAGGGGAGATTGGGGGCGTTCAGGCTATGGCGTCGGCATACTTTGAGGGCACTCATGACCGAGTCTCACCCGGCGGAATCGATCCTCCCACGATGCCGCGTCCCTCCGCCACGCGGCCGGGGGCGCAGTCTCGAACTCCGCACCGACCACCCCTGCCAGGCGCGCGATAGTATCAGGATGGGCCACATCAGTATGATATCCACGAGTGTGGGGGGCGCTGGGCGGCGCGCTGGGCGTACACTGGATCCCCCGGCCCGTGCGCAGTGGATCGGCAGATTTTGCTCACCGATAGCTTGATCGCCACCGACGCGCCCGTCCCCGAATCGACTGTCGGCGTCGGGGATGAGGGACGACACCACCAGGAAACACAGAACCCGCCGCATCGGCGCGGGGTTCCGCGGCGCCATTGCCCTCGCCCGCGCCGCGGGGATGCGACCCTTGCACTCCTAGGCGGGCCCGACTACAAATGTGCCCGATCTATCTAGAGACTCTGTTCGCTTCCGTTCGCGCGGCCTGAGATTTTCATATTGGCCTAACAAGCTCACTACGGTAGTGAGGGAAGCGTTGCGAGGTCGGAACGGCACAGACCGGGCTTCCGACTTTTAAAGTTCTGCGTTATTAGAGAAGGGGGCTCACAACAGTGCACACTACTAGACCAGCTTCAAGTCGAGGGTGCGCTTGACCCGCCCCGCTTGAACGGGACCGAGCCCTCTGCCCTGTGTCGCTCTTAGTGGTTTCCATTTGGTTCCAGCGATCCCTCTCGTCCACCTGGCGGCTGGATAGCGCCCCGCGCAGCTCCTGGACGCGTGGGCGCGCGGCCATCGAACCCTGGATTTCGTTTTGTAGGCGAGCCCCGGCGCATCGGTAACGCCGCGCGCGAGCACGCGCGCCTGCGCCCCACGTGTCGTAGCGAAGAAACTACGGTGGTCTTGCCCTCGAGCGATCGCTGGCGCGAGCGACCGCTACGCAAGGAGCACACAAACCTGCTGCTGACCCTGAGCGTTCCTAAATGGGCGCTTCGAGTCATCGCGAGGGCCTTGCCTCCTAGCGCCCCGTGCGGTTCCTAGCGAGCCTGTACTGTGCCCCTGAAATTTGGCCTTGATTCGACGCAGGCTGCAGCCATGGTCCTTGGCGACGGCGTGACCCCGATGCGGGTGTCGAAAAGAAGGCGCATTGCAAACAAGAATGCAGCCGCAGACCTCGCCGCAGCAGGCACGCGAACCCTGACTCCCCGGTTTGGCTGTGCGTGCAGCGCCCAGGATAGAGAGAACAGAGTCTTGATGAGCGTCATCCTGACGTCCGTCGCACACACGCAGCTCGGGCAGCACGCGCGATGGCTCGGAGCAAGACGAAATCGCCGCGGCGCTCGCAGCTCGCAGACGACGAGATCGTCTCTTGTCGCCCGCGCAAGGGAAAGCGCAGCGCCGCTTCCTCGCGCGAGGACGAACCAGGAGAGGGAGGGAGCGGCAAGCGCAGCCTGTCGCCGGCCGAAGGTGACTCCTCCTCTCACGGACACCAGCAGCGGGGGCTCGTGCCCCTGTCACCATGAGCTTTCGCGGCTCTGGCCAGGCTTCCAACAGGGGACACGTTGTGTCCCCCCACATTTGCACGTGTCCTCTCGCGTGCCCGGCTGCTGAAGTATTCTGCCCCTGGCCTCGCGCAGAGGTGGCCAATGGTGCGCGGCGAAAGGAGGCGCTGACGTTGCGGCTCCAGCGGGCGCTTGAGCGAAGCGCCCCAGCGGGCCGGGCTCTGGTGAGGCGCCGCGACCCGCGAGACAGCGTGCGCGCACACAGAAACAGTGGGCGTTGTGTGCGCGTGCGCGCTCATCCGCGCGCGCGAGCGCCGGCGGTGGGGGGGCGGGGCTCTGATCGCTGCGAGACGCGCAGGATGAGGACTGGGACGAGGCGCAGTGGGGCGCGGCAGACCCTGCAGAGCTCCGCAGCGAGCGCCGGCGCAAGGCGGGCGCGGATACGGAGGCCGACGGCGCCACGGGGCGGGCGGCGCTGGGCGCAGCGAACCTTTGGGGGTTCAAGGAC
>Ga0209335_10006671_pt1 | contig 10260 bp, 4 predicted proteins | sample COG_09_FD_184753 | JGI IMG/M metagenome (GOLD analysis project Ga0209335, IMG submission 184753) | Pelagic Microbial community sample from North Sea - COGITO 998_met_09 (SPAdes) (version 2) | ecosystem: Environmental > Aquatic > Marine > Neritic zone/Coastal water | place: Helgoland, sampling...
AGGATTAGAATGGCGGGTGAAGAGGACGGGGAAAGGACCGAGAAAAAGGCCAAGAAGGGAGAGTACTTCGCCTCGGCTAGGGTCTGCTGCAATACCTTGCTGGAGCAGAATGCGATGAGCAGCGCAGCAGCGCGCCCCTCAGTGAACTTACAGCGCTCAAGCACACGGTGCGCGTCAACCACTGACTTGACCGCATCACGCCCATCACACACTATGACGGCGCCCCGAATCTTGTCAAGCACACACAGTTCTTTGAGGAAGCGCGAGTAGCTGACAGCTGGGCCTCGCACCTAACGCCACCCATCCGTCACCAGCTCCCGCAGCGATACAGGCAGAAGGCCTGCCGGGCGGTGCTGGTCTGGTGGGAGAATAAAATCGGTCTCATGACTGCAGGGGACACGGAGGGGGCGCACATGATTCAACTTGTTCATGATCGGACCAAACGGAAGGACGTGCGCGCCCCACTCATGCTTGACATCGTACGTTTTTGAGCCAAACCCGTGGGGAAAGCCCCCAATGAGTGGCACATCTGTCGGATTTCGGACTTTTCCCCGTTCGACTTGACCCTCGTCTGTGAATTCTGAAAGCGGGCCATGAGACCTGACTGCCTGCTTCCCGTACAGAACCTTTCGGCTCAGATTGTCTTTGACGGCTGAGCCCGGTCGCGACGGAGGCTTTTCGCTTCTGTTCTTACGCGCGAGCAACACGTCCTGCGAAGATGTACGGGGTTATGGAACACGCGAGAGGAAGTATCCCGCTTGCTATGTATTTACCTCTACTGAGAAAGGAGGGTAAAGGCCACTCTTAGACAGGCAGTGCAGGCTCACCGTGGACTCTAGCCCGTGGAATTCCATCTCTCTGCCCTCTTCTGTCGGCGCCAAAAAAAGCCATAGCTGTGGATTGCTCATAGCTACTTTCGCTCTCCTTCTTTGAATCCGAATCGACACCGGCCACTTCAGTTTGTGTTGGTAACTCGCTACTCTTCGAAGCAGCAAGCTGTGTTTTTGTGCGAGCAAGGCACGCAAGAGCTTATTGCTTGATAAACGGCGAGAGAAAACTACCCTGAGTGAGAGCGCGACGGGTCCTCATGTCGGGTCCGGGCCTCCCGGGTCTACAGGAGTAGCTCGAGTACATCTGCTTTTCGATCAAATTGCGTGTGAGATCACCCCGGTGAAATTTCCCACATCCACCATGTGGGAAGGTGCCTAACCAGGAACCCCACAAGACGCACGCGGCGGCAAGGTCGGCCAGAGATCGTAAATCGATAACTTCTGTTGCGTGTCGTGAGCGGTGCGTCGAAGGCGGGGGAACATGGCAGACCAAAATGCTGCTGCACCTGCTCCGATCTTCGCAGCAACCGACGTGACCGAGGTTCACCGTGGCATCGATGAACAAACACTCGAAGCAGCTGACGATCAGCTGATCCTGGTGTCACACCGCCGTGCGGGGCTTCCACGATATGAAGCGGTCTCCATGGTGTCGAACGAAAAGGCGCAAGGAAAGGCGCGCTATGACGCAGACGCGGAATTGGTCCCATCGGCTCCAGTGCATGACCAGATGGCGAGAGACCGAGAGGCAAGGAGAAAGGCAGAGGATTGGAGGGCTAATCTAGTCACAGAAGTAGAGGCGCGTCTGGCAAATCTCGAATCAAGCGAGGACAATCTTCTCGCATTGCAAGCGAAGCTCAAGGCACTAAACGATCAGCGCGCAGCTGCTGGCCTCATCCAGCCCCCAAAAGCAGAACCATGGTACCCCGTCGCCTCTTCACGCATCTCTGCAGCACAAGGTGGTGAGAATACTAGTGGACATGTGGTCGTGAGCACCGAACAAACCCCGACTGGCCAGCCAGATGTCAAGGCGATCGATCAGTCCGCTGTCAACACAAATCAGAATCTTGGTTCCATAATGCCGTCAGGAAGTTTACATGATCAGAAAGAGAAGTTCTCATCACTAGGGAGAAGATCAATTCCAGATGATCCTACCCTTCCTTCAGGTGTGGCAAAAATCTCCCTGCAGGATTCGGATTCTGGTGTGTTTCTGTGCGGGATGGGAGCTGCAAGCAGCGCCGCTGCCTCTGGCAACGATTTGGGGACGCACAGTGCGTTGCAGCATGCGCATTCGAGCGCAACAGTGCAACTAGAGCCCACAGCCTTTGAGGGGAAGGGCGTGGATGAAATCCAAGCAATGGTGCAAGCGGTGGCAGATGGTGCATTTGTGGACAGAGCAGGTCAATCCTGGGTGCAGCCGTCGGTAGAGAGCTATTTGGGTCGAACAGAAGAGGAAGTTCGTGCAATTGTGCGAACACAGTTGCAGTGGATGAACGGCAGCAGCGCAAGATCAGGTGGTGAGGCGAGGCGCTCCCCAGGTAGCCGGCGGCTCACTTCACCGCCGCTGCAAGGAACAGGAGCCACAACAGATCTGGATGGGCGGCCCGTAGCACAGCTCTGGGGTGCCCACAGTGGATCGCGACCGGCGACGGAGGCATCAGCGGCCAGCACGGGCAGTGATTTGATCGTAGGCAGCGGATCGTGGCGACGAGCATCGCCGCTCATGGGGAGTTTCCAAAAGTCCTCTTCACGACAGTTGAGGCCAGTCCAAACGGGGGAGGTACTGCATGTCGATAACTTTGGTAGAGAAGGTGAGGATGTACAAGATGTTGGGGTAGAAGATACTGGGCAGACAAAAAATGTGGAATCTGATATAAGAAGCGGCGGGAGGAAAATGCGCCTACGAGGTCTGTCTCTCCATACCGGAGAAACTCTTGTAATCGGACACCACGAAAGTGAGGGACCTCTGATGGGGCACGAAGCGCGCGGACACTACAGACCAGGTGATTCAGATGATGCGAGTGATCGGTGGAAAGGGCTGATGGAGCCTAGCGACGACGAGGGAGATGCGGAAGGACGGGGTGCGAAGGGGCAAGGGCAGCACAGACTATTGCGCGAGTCACAAAGCCATGGCGCGGTGAATTCGTACAGTGTGCAGCAACCGCGTGGCTCGACGGCGAGTCGTCCAAATACTGCGGTTCGATTTGCTTTGCAGCCTGGAGAAGCGAGGGAATACGAAATGGAGCGAGTAGGCTCAGACCAAACCGATGGGGATCTTCATAAGAGCAGCGCGGAGAACGATGAAAAGAAATCTCGGCGGAGCGCACTGGAGGACGAGGTGCCTGTCACGTGCAGGTCCTTTTTCTTCAGCGGCTTCACACGCGACTCAGCGATCCGTCAAACTCTTCACAAGGTGCATACTCTTAAGCGGTGGCGCATGGCTTTTCTCTTCTTCAGTATTCTTCACGTTTTGTCCATTATTCTGCGCCCAGAGATTGACTCTGGGCTCCTCGATGGAATGAATATTCCAAACACGACTGGTACCATGCTCAAAATTCTCGACTACCTCGATTCGTTCTGCGTGACTGTCTTTGCACTGGAACTCGCGTCTGGTATTGTAACATGCGGGTTCATCTTCGCACCGAATCCGTGGTTATTCAAGAGCCAAATCAACAAGCTTGACCTTTTGATCTTCTTATTTATTATCTTCGGTTGGATCTGCGAGTCAGTTGGATTTTCACTAATTAACATCATGGCGTTCCGCATCGTGCGCGGGTTGCGTGTGCTGGTATTATTCAAAGCTTTTGAGGACTTACAAGTCATCATGCAGACTTTGGTTGAGGGCCTCCCGCAGCTCGTCACGGTGTCTGGCATGGTGGTTTTTATCCTGCTTGCAGAAGCTTCCATCGGTATGGCAACCCTTCGCGATTCATACGGTCGGAGATGTGTCATTGAACGACACTATGTTCCGTCGTGCGCCTCCGACTTTTCCACGGGATGGGCTGCACGATGTGATCTCCGTGGGTTCAGCGGTGCTGTGAAGCAGTCGCCGTCAGGAGCTCCGCTCGCGGGTCCTGGCTGGGAGCGAGACTCTACGGACGAACTCATCTCGGTAATCACCGCCGGATATCCTTTTTCGCGCGGCTGCAAGATGATTGAAAATGTTACTGCAGGCGAGTTTGATCGTATTTACCCGCTCGACGAGCGCGCCGTTTACCACGATTGCCAGGTCGACCAGTACCTGGCCTTCGGGCAAGGTGCGGTCACACAGCGCTGTGCGGAGAGCGATGAGCTACGAAACTGGTATTCGCAGCACTTCGACGACGTTTGGGGTGCAGTGCTTACGCTCGCGCAGTCGACAGCGCCAGATAGCTATTACGACGTGATTTATCGCTCGACGGAGGCAGAAAAAAACATTGATTCGGCCTACTGGGCCCTGTGGATCCTCCTCACCCTTTTGAACACCTTCCTTCTTCTGGGAATTTTCGTAGCGGTGGTTACTGGCACTTTTGCCCGTATTCGGGAACGTGACGGCGCGGCGTTCAGCCAATTATCACAGCCAGCTGAGGCACCGGCCGCGCCAGAAGACAACGAAGGAGATGGCAGCCGCGGGCTGCTCCAAACGCTGAATCGAGGGTCACTACGAAATCTCTTAGAAAACGTGAAGAATGTTGCGGTAGGGCAGCAGGATCGTCAGGCCGTGCGTCAACGGCTGGCAGAGTCCTCGCAGCGAGTCCTTGACGACCGTTTCTTTGTTCATTTCTGCTCCGCCGTCATCGTCGCACAGGAAACGCCACCCGCCTCTCCATTGGGCAACACCCACGTGAATCATGCCTACAGTGTTTCCTGGAATGCGGCCCAGGCACTGTTAGTCGCACTCATACCTGCATTCGCCCTTTCCAGGCGGTGGCACTCAGTGCCGACGGACAGGATTCTGAATCCCTGTGGGGCTGGTCTGACCCAACCCGCACCATATTTTGTTTCATTCTTCCGATCTTATGTACTCTATGCCCCTGCAAACGCTCGGTAGGTGAGTAGATTTGGGCTTAGAAATGAAAGTGCGCCCAGAAATTTGATAAGTTGCAACACTACTTTGGTTCAGGTATTTGTATTACTGCAATCTTGTATGCAACTCGGTCTTCTTCTTCGAAGTTTTCCTTCGCCTGGCCGCCTCGGGGTAAGTCAGGGCCCTTGATCCCACTCGAACGACGCACGGCACGCGAGTTGACATTGTGATGCGGTGCGTGTAGGCCGTCTTTCGAAGTATTCTTCGCGCGTTGGATGAATCGGGTAGAAGTGGGCTTGAACTTGTGCGGGACGATGGCCGTCGCTGGCTATGGAGGAGCATGGATCTTTCTTCCCGTTCTGCGTACATACCGGCTCGTGCGCTACTTTCCGACGCTCAGCCACATGCTCTCCGCTGCGGTATCATCCGTTTCTGCAGTTTTCAATCTTCTCGTCTTCATTTCTATCCTTACTGTTGCGTTCACGGTCACCGGACGGTACACTTTCGGTGACACGATCGAGGGCCCAATGAACTTCAGCACATTTGCGGATGGAATTTTGACAATCTTCCAACTCCTCATCGGTGATTCATGGTCCACTGTGCTCTACCGCACAATTGATTCTCGGGACACGCCAGCAGAACAAATGTTCGCAGCATTCTTTGTCATCTCCTGGTTTGTTTTTTCTGCGCTGATTGTCAAGAACCTCTTCGTTGCTGTCATCATAGAGAATTTCGATATCGCGACAACAATTGCGGATATCAAGGAGCCAGGCAACATCGTCGCCCTTCGTCACATGATTGCCAGGTCGTACCAGGGTTTGCGTCTTCGCACAACGCTTGTGCACCGAGGCGAGATCCACATCGACATCAACACAGGGGAGGAAAGTGTTGGTCCAGAGGCAGATATGGAGGAGCGTCGCCGGAAGTTCCTAGCAAATTCTACAGGCACCATGCGGGACAGCACTACCGAACTCGGCGGTACTGTCCTGTTCCCCGCCTCTCATGAGCACCATGCAGCCGGGTTCTGTTTTGAGAAGGTGTGCGGGTGTGTACTGCGTGCAGGCACTTTCCGGGGATCTGTGAAGGAGATACGTGGCTCGCGAAAACATATCGGAGCAGGTGCAGGCTTCCCCGGAAAGTCGGAGAGGTCCTCTATTCATAGTGAGGCCGGAACTATCCGGGACGAAGGGCCTATAAAGCCGGGAACGAAAGCAGTAGGCGCCGGGCGCCGCAGCTTGACTAGTCCTCTGGCGCTGCTAGCGCAAGGCGTATCCCCTGAGAACGCCACAAGAGGTCCCAAATCTTCGCCAGCAGTTTGGTCGCGGCGCATGTCATCAAGTCTTGCCCTGGCCCTCTGCTGAAAATTTAGCTAATACTTGCAATCTTGGCGGCTGATGGTGCCATGTCCTTGCTCTATTAGGATGTTTGGTCCGGGCATCATGCTGATTTCCGCTGCCATACCGTGCAGGAAGATTGCTGTCCATGACGCAGAGCCTTCCGGACGACAAGGCTGAAGATGTTTTGGCGGAGAACGAGTCAAAAAAGGAAGATTCAAACAATCAAGGGCAAGCAAAAGCACAAGAATCAAAGATGGATGCGTACACACGCGTACTTTCGGCCGTCACTGTGCAGCGCGACCCAGTGGAAGAACAGCGGCGCCGTGAGGAGGAGGACAGCCTCGAGCGTGTCCTCTTTTTTATAGAGCACACTCATCCGCTGCGCAGGGTGTGTCTATTTCTCAACAACAGCACTCTTTTCGAATTCGTTGTTCAGGCTACAATTATTGCATCGTGCGTGATGCTCGTTTTTGATCCACCCGCTCGCGACATCCCTGGCTACGCATATCCAGTGCTCGATGAGGCGGCACTTGACGCATGGGGGATCGCCTCGCTATGTATCTTCTCCTTTGAGTTTGTGGTGCGCGTCATATCGTACGGGCTGGTCGACACCAGGTATGGCTACCTGAAGAATGGTTGGAACCAAATGGACTTCGGAGTTCTCGCGCTTGGTTACCTGGAGGCGTCGGGTCTCTCCGCTGGCAATGCCTTCTCACGCGTTCTTCGTCTCACCCGCACGCTGCGCCCGCTGCGCCTCATGAAGCGCAATCAGGGCATGCGTGTGGTCATTGACGCGCTCATCACGACGCTCCCGCCCGTGATGTATGTGATGCTATTCTGGGCATTCTCCCTCCTCGTCTTCGGTATTATCGGCAAGGGCATTCTCGGCGGTCGCCTCTTCTCCTGTACAACCCCTGGCGCCGAGTTCCCTGCCGGAAAGACCGAGTGTACTGGATTGCATGTCAACGAGGCTGGTTGGCTTGTGCAGCGATCGTGGGTAAACCCTCCTTTCAATTTCGACACAGTTCTGGAGTCAATGCTCGCGCTATTCCGCGTCAATACAGACAAGTATGTGGATGTACTCTTCGCATCGATGGACGCGGCCGACCGTGATGTTTCACCGGCTCCATATCACTCACGGAGCAACTCGCTCTTCGTTGTTGCCTTCCTCGTCGTTGGATCCCTCTTCACCCGCAACCTTTTTGTTGCTTTCATCGTGGACGGCTTCAATGCCAATAAGGGCTCAACAAAGGAGGAAATGCTTTACAACCGGTTCGTTCGGCAGATTAGTCTGGTTCGGCCAAAGCGTGCTGTTTTCAAGGAACCTCAGAATCCGGTGTCAGTGCGCGCGAGAAAGATACTTTCGAATACGTTCTTTCAACTCTTTTCGACGGTGTGTGTCCTCATCAACATGACCTTCATGCTATCGGACCACAAGGGTGCTTCTCCAGAATTCGTAGAGCTCCTCGAGTTGCAGAATCTAATATTCTTCCTCGTGCTTGCGGTAGAAGTGGCGATTGCGATAGTCGGCTGTGGACCTGGCGGAGTCATCGACGACAAATGGAAGCTCTTTGACCTCGTGGTTGTCTCTGGCACTGCAGCCGGATATGCATCCAACGCCAAGGCACTGACGCAGTTTGTGCGCGGTTTTCGCTTGCTGCGAATCTTTCGCTTGATGAACAAAATTAAGGCGATCAAGGTGATTTTCGAGACGGTCATATCATCAGCGCCACAGCTTGGCAACATCCTGATTTTACTGTGCATTGTGTACACCATGGCTGCTGTTGCGGGCACGCAGATCTTTGGTACAACGAAGTATGGTTCGAGGCTGGGTCCAACAGCCAACTTTGACAGCTTCCCCGAGGCATTCAAGACCATGTACCTTCTTGTCGTTGGCGACGAATGGCAAATGCTCGCCGTCGACTGCGCAGTTCAGCCCCCATACTGCACTCCCCAATTTACGCGTGCAGAGATTGGGGAGGACTGGGATCGCCCAGATCTTTCTTTCGGAGACTGTGGTACGCTGGCGTCGCAGTTTTACTTCATTATTTTCAATATTATCGGTGAATCAATTATGCTCAATCTCTTTGTTGGTATGATTCTGGACAACTTCTCATTCATCACGGAGGAGGTTGGCATGAAAGAGGACTACGAATGGACTGCGGGTGCTTCGACAAAGCAGCTCAAGGAGATGGCAGAGGTGTTTAGGTCTTTCGACCGAAATACTGCGAGGCTTTCGCTCTACGTTCTTCCTGACCTTCTGTACTACCTTCCTCTGCCCCTTGGCTTTCGCAAGGAGCGCCATTCAATCAAAATTGGGCACCGTGAACGCGCCGAGTCACTGCTCATTCGCGCAGAGCTCAATTTGATCGTTCTCGAGCAGCGGAACGAGCAGCTTCGTCAACGTGTTCACACTTGGAGACGCTTCTTATTCTACTCCGGAGTTGACGAGCGCACGCAGATGGTCTCTTTTCAAGATGTGATGCGGACGCTAATCTTCTGGCGCAAGCCCGACATGGTGCCACACTACATCAAGGGGAAGCGCCATGACCGTGTGATTCAGATCGCTCAGATGGCGAACGCCCTTATCGTCGCAGACTTTCTCCGTTCGGTTTTAGGTCGCAAACGCACGCGTGCGACGCTCAAGAAACACGCGCACCGCGTCGCTTTTCGCGAATTCGAGAAAGGAGACGATGTACGGCAACGCCGTAAGCAGGTAATCGTCCAGCAGGTGGCATTTGAAAGGAAGGTGGCCTTCAAGCAGGCGCGTCCGCGCCACCTGCTGCACCAGGAAAACAAGAAGGTCGGAGAGGTGGAGCTGGTCAAGGTCGACAAGCTGCCGGCCAACCTCGTCTTTCACGAGGAGGCGACACGGGAGGGTCGTTTCGGAATTGTGCACGCCGGGATGTCGATCGAGACATTTCTCATCCTTTCGAAGACGCACCGTGTCATGTTGCGCTTCGTCGATCCGCGTCATGCGGCGCTCGGGTACCTACTCGCCGACTTCAGGGCGACGAAATGGACAGGCTGGAGGCGCACAGACAATGAGCACGACTCCTTTTTTCAGCCCATTACAACTGCGATGGGAATTCTGAGGCCAGAAGTTACCGGGTGGTCAAAGGTGCAGCTAACAACTAAAGTTGGCAACTCACATACGACCAAAGATATGGTCAAAGTACTTGGTGCCATCGTTGACGTGCAGGGGTACGTGGAGGCCTTTTGGGAGGACGACGAGAACCCCGCTGGTGACTTGCCACCGCGAAATGTCGGAGCAATGCTGCGCATCAATACAGGATCGCATCGCTTCGAAGAGCTCGCGTTCATTTCGAATTCTCTTGACATGACTCCTGAAGGCATTGAGGCGGAGGAGGGAAAGCTCAACGAAAACGGAGTGCTGTCGGTGATTGGCTACGTGCCGCCCGGGACAGAGCTGGATCAAATGGTGCTCAAGGAGGGTTTTGTAAGGCCAGCCGACCGCGCTCTGCACGATTCGCCAGCAGTCGACGAGGCGTTGATCGTAGATCGCCGACCACGCGAGCAACAGAGCGTCTGGGCGCGTTTTCAGGATGCCGCCTTTCTTCGGAAGGTGCAGGGGGGGCAGTCATACGCCAAGGCCTGGCAGCTCGCCGCAGGGGATAAGCGACCTACGGGCGCAAGAGAGGCTGCGCGAACCAAGTGGGCCGGAGTTAGGAAGAACATGATCGGAGCGCGGGCAGTGGTGAGTGCGTTCCAAGCAGCTGACGAGCAGAAGCAGCGGGAGCGCCTCGAAAAGAGCCGTAACGACATTATCCTTGCTGCACGCACCGCCTCTGTCGCCTCTTCCTCAGGAAGCGTAGTCTTCGGTCGGCTGGGATCCGTCTTATCGGCAGCGTCGTCCGCAGCAGGGGCCAGCAGCGTCGGAGGACAGGGTTCGGGAAAACGTGCCAAAGAGGTTACTCACGGTCCCGAGATGCACGACTCGTCGCACATCTCAACCGGTCAAGACGCTGGTGGGGGAGCAGGCGAGGCCACGGGAGTGGTGGAAACCGCCACAATGGATGTGACCGGGTCACCGCCAGGGGCAAGCGCGCTCGTGAGGCTGAGACAAGTT
>Ga0209335_10006673_pt1 | contig 10256 bp, 18 predicted proteins | sample COG_09_FD_184753 | JGI IMG/M metagenome (GOLD analysis project Ga0209335, IMG submission 184753) | Pelagic Microbial community sample from North Sea - COGITO 998_met_09 (SPAdes) (version 2) | ecosystem: Environmental > Aquatic > Marine > Neritic zone/Coastal water | place: Helgoland, sampling...
GGGGGGGGGGGGGGGGGGGGGTCAGGATCAGGGCCGGTCGCGCGAGTGGCGGGGCGAGGTGCGAGGCGCGCGTATCGCACAGCGCTGCAGAGTTGGAACGCTGAGCTCTCCCGGGTTCAGCGCTGCGGGGTTCCAATTGAAATCGAATCGAATTGAATTGAAATGCTCACATAAGGATGCCCGCAGAGAGTGCGTCCAATGCGCCTTGCAGCATTTGCCGCGGAGAAGCCTGCGGGAGTGCTGCCGCTGAGTCAGCTTTGGGCGCGCGGCGGGAGATGCGGCTCTGGCACATTGCGGCCAGAATGAGATCGCACCGCTTCTGAGGGGTTCCCAATCGTCTGGGCGAGCATGCCTGCGACACCTGTTGCAGGGCACACATCTAACTGGTGGTGAATGGAACAAGAGCAGCTCAACTGGGACTCATGCGCACGAGCGCAGAGCAGCATGAAAGCTAGCACACGTTGGGCGTTGCGGCTCGCCTGCAGCAGGGAACGCCAGAGAGAAGACGGCGACAATAGCGATGATCTTGCGGCGCGAGAGATGCTGTCGCACCGCCGTGATGCATGCGCCCAGCCCAAGCCCCTCGAGCAGCTGGTGGCAGACGAGAGCGCACACCATGCCTACCTCCGTGCGCCTGCCGGTGGAGTAGGGCATGAGGCGGGCGCGGACCGATCACCTCTGGTTTGTTGTTTAGCAGGAAGTGTGTTCGGGCCACACATGTCGGTGTTCAGCCCCAGATCGAGGCCTAGCACAAAGCTGTGCACGACTAGGCTGAGCTCCATGATCGAAAGTGTGGCCACCTGCTTGGCTTCTCCTGCCTGGGAATCCCCACCCCTCCGTGTTCAACGTGATGGCAGCAATGTGAATGTAACACTCTGTCAGCAACGTACCGTTCGTCGCGAATCGAGGTGGCCGTGTTCAGCTCCTAGCACACTTGAATGGGTTTCACGAGAGTCGTGAACATGTGCATTGGTGCTTGGGATAAGGTGTTCAAACTCCTCAGGTGTCTCTTCATCGCCCAACGCTGCTGTGACGGTAGCGTCTACGTCCCTTGTAGTGCCTGCCACCTGTTCAAGGGCAGTGGTGCTCTGCGGAAAGTACGACAGGTCGTCCGCGGCGTGGCAGCACGGCGTGCCAACGCAGTTTTGTGTTCTTGAGTCGCTGATGTGGTGCTCGTCATACTTTGATACGTGCGAGTGCCGCAGACATGCGTGCCCTGTACCGGATACGGAATTGTTTAACGAGTGAAATGTGTACGCGTGTCTGCGATGTATGTGTGCAACCGAGGAGTGATTGGAAATTCTACCGTGGTGTGCTTGGCTGTGGCAGCAGACGACCACGGTGCTTTCAAGGGCGCTTGACTGCTTCTGCATCAGCAGTTCCACTCCAACTCGCTCCGAGATCAAGATTAGCAGCAATCCAGCAAGAATCAGAAGCCCGGCTACAGGGTAATTGCTAAGCCCCTCCATCGAACTGAACGCGTCTGGCATTATGTGGACGAAGCACAAGCTCAGAATCATTCCCGCCGTCAGACCCCTGGAGAGGAAATCAAAGAGTCAGGCAACATTTTTTCCCTTGGTGCAGGTATACGTGCAATCAAGGCTGCACCTGACAAAGAAGTATCCGCGCCCTTCTCCAGATCCCCTTTGCTGCATGATCCATCCGGCGTACACTCCTACAAGCGACGCTGCGAAGACCAGAGCCAGTGCACTGACCTTCAGACATGCGTCTGAAACGAGCATCTCCTCCCGTTTCAGGGGAAGATCTTCCCCGGGGCGCCACCCCTGTCCGCCGTGCAGTACGAAGCAGAGCGAGCCAAGGTGGCCCGCGCCGAAGGTACCGAACTCCGGCGGAGATTGATGACACAGAGCCATTCTATTTATTAATAATAAAACGGTTTGTTTTAAAAAGCAGATGGAATCGCCTGACTCGAAATAGCGCGTGACCATGTTCGAGGTGCTCGAAGTCTGCGGTCTCCCCGGGGTGTCAGGATGCCTTCACACGGGACAGAAGGTTGTTGACGGGCACTATCCTCACGTGCTGCCCCACAGCAGCAGCCTGAGCTTCTGGGAAAAGGGTATGACTTCGGATATCGGGAGCAGCTTTCTCATCGGGAATAAGCGCCTCGGGAACACCCAGGAGCTCGCGTGGGAGGGCTCCTCGCAAAGTGTTGGAAGTGCGCATCACCCGAACGCGGCCCTGTTCGCGCAGTACAAGCGTGAGGGGCAGATGCGGTCGTGGGGCTCCTTCTAAACAGTTCACGGAAAGGCGTGGTTTTCGGGTTGGGTCTGGCTCCGCCAAGATGGGGTGAGTGCAATAGGATTGAGGGCTTGCCACCAGCTTGGATGCTCTTCAATTCCTCTGGTTGACGAGTGCGCCCTGCATCTGAGCTCAGTCGGGCACGGCGTACGACTGTGTCGAGGACGGATTTAGAAAGGCGTCCCTCGCCCGAGTCGCGACACACCACTCCTGGCTCTCGGCACGCAGCTTCTGGTTCGTGCTGGTGAACACAGATACGTCTGGTGCACGGACGCTGTCTGGCAGCTTGCCGACGATTGTAAATAACGGTTGTGAATGAACAACAATTTTGGACAATTATTTTCAGCCCTTGCAGTGTCTGCATTCGAACACATCGTGATTTGTTTCCTGGTGCGTTTTGACCTGACATCACTGCCCACGCAGTCGCTTGCCCCGTGCCGATGTTGAGACTGGCGTCCAGTTCCCCCCTCCAGGTGTATTAAATCACATCTTCTCGCGGGAGCAACGAAGCCCTTCGTCCAGCACAGTGCACATCCTCCATGGTTCACTCGTTTTCATCGCATGAACTTCAGTTCCCCTACTCCCCGCCTGGCACTGCACGTTGCGGCGAGTTTAATCCGGCCACAGCACTCGGATCGGCATCGTCAGCCTCTGTCTCCCCCGCCGCGTCATCAGCCGGCGAAGTTGTAGCCGGCTTCCGCAGGTACGCAATGAAGGGTGAGCGGCAGACCTGCCGAGGACCACACACGGGGCCATGTGCGCATTTCACCACCCCAGTTTGAGGGCGAAACATGGCCACGCAAGGCTCCCAGAGAGCACCAGGCAGCGGGCATCGCGCAAACTGCGCCGGGCAATACCGCGCGCGGCCCGCATCCGGGTGAGGGCGCGCACCGGGCAGTTCTCGAGGCGGGCGAAGCACTCGCGGCAAACGCAGAGGTGTCGGCACGGGAGCAGCGTCGTGTCCTTTGGCTCGCAGAAGCAGATTACGCACTCCTCCGAGTCGCCGGCCTCCTCGTCCTCCTCGCCGTAGATCTCCTGGCTCACGTACGCCGCGCGCGACGTGACCACAACCTGCGGCGGGCCCGGGGCGGAGTCAACAGCCCGGGGCGGCGACGCGGAAATGGACAAGTGCGTTGACTGTAGATGTAAAGTAGACAAAATTACAACTTTTGCGTTTCGTGACACGCTGGTCAGTCGACTACGCCCTCGGGGCTGCGTCCGCCGACCTGCCGCGCGACCTCCAGGCGAGGCTCGCCGGACCCGCTCCGCTTCTCCTGCGTGCATGCAGCGCGTTACGTTCAGCTGCGCCTTGGCCAGCCTGCTGGAGGCGCCACGAATTCGCTCGCGACTTCGAGCAGGAAGTCCGCGCTTTCGCAGGGCTCTTCCACTTTCTGAATCGTTGCTCTATCGAACCGCTTACGGAGAGGAGGGCAGCTGCACCTGAGCGACAATCAGCACCAGCGTCACGCTCTCCCCGTTCTTGACCGCATTCGATGCCGTCGCAGAAAGCGCCGCTGGCTGCGTCGAATCCGCTGGCTGCGTCGACTCTAGCTGCCCTAGCGGCTTCGCAGCAATCACGACCGTCAGGGTGTTGCGTGTCGCCGCGCCGCCGGGCCCTGAATGCCCCGGGCCGCGCCCCTCTTCCGCGCCGTACGCGTCTGTTGCGCCACGCTCCGTCGACGCAGGGGCCGCTGCTTGCGCCGCAACGGAGTCCTCACCCTCCTGCGGCATTCCCCGAGGCGAAGGCGCAGGGCACTGGCCCGAGCCCTCAGCTCCGACGGGTGAGACCGCGTGCCCGCACTCGTGCAACCGCGCAGCACGCACGCGCACAGGCTCCGGCGAATCAAAGTGCCCCCAGCTGCACGCGTCTCCCAGCTGCACTGACTGCGGTTGTGTCTCGCGGAGGGCCACCACCTGTGGCGAGACCTCGCCGAGATCAGTCCTTGCTGCGGTCACGCGCGGGCTGAGTGGCCGGTCAGCTGCAGCTGCGGGGCTTCAGCGGGCCCGAACCCCTGAACGCGCACAGCATTGTGCGTCCTGGAACAGTAGCGCCTGCGTCCGACCGGTATCGTCTGGGGGCGACACCGCAGGAAGCTCATAGGAGCGCGAGCGATCCGGCCCAGAGTCGCCGCCCTGCCGCCGCGATGCCTTGTTTCAGACAGAGTGCGCGCACGCGGCAGGCAAACCTTGAGCGGCCGCGCACGGTTTGCCGCGGCCGTGCTGCGGCCACGCAGCACGGGCCAGGGGGAATGGACCGGCGTGCCTCCGCTCCCCATGGAGACAGGCATGTAGCGCTGCCCAAAGAGCCAATAAACTCGGCGAATCCCGCCAGCCCGGCGCGTCGCGGCACTCGCAGCCGGAACGTGATTGAAGCGCGCGAGAAGCTCCTTGAGCGCAGGAGATGCCACGTGCCAGTACACCTGGAGACCACCAATTAGCCATCATCGCTGGGGATGAACGCGTTCGGAGGAAGGAGCTGTTTGCTGCGACGGAGGCTGACGGTTTGGAGATTTGGCACCTGTAGCGCGATGCGCTCGGTGGCCTGGAACTTAAAGTCGAGACCAACCGTGCGTCGCGAATCATGGTAAACCATCGTGAGTGTGTTTTTGTCGATCTGGAACGGCACTTGTAGCTGCGTGACGTCGAGCGCCGTCGAGATGCGGCGAGCACGCAGCAGCTGCTGCTGCAAGTTCGTGCGCCAGAGCATCTCGATCTCTCCAAAAAACATGCTCCGTTCGTGTGGACCGAGGTCTGTTGTCTGCAATCGTACCACCTGTTCTGTCTTGATCGCGATATTGAGCTTGTGGAGGAGATAGAACTGGCGGAGCAATCTGACCGCCCACAGCCCCAACAGAAAACTCGCCCCCACGAACATCATGTTTGGCACCGACGCCCCACTCGGCTGCTCTGCGAGCAACTGGAGGGCATCTTCAGCGTCGATGGATGACATCTTGCCTCCGATTCACCAGCACGCCCCCCGGTCACCGTTCCAGCCCCCTCCAACTGCGTCAAACTGGAAACCCCAGGGGGGCTTCCAGAAGGACATTACTCAACCGATGGGGAACCTCTAAAATGGCGAACGAACCACTCAGGCAGGGCGTCGGCGCCTCCCGTGGCCTCGGTGGCGTACTCGCCGGACGGCAAGCACATCGGCAGCGGGTCGGGCGACAGGACCGTCAAGATCTGGAATTCGGCTACGGGCCAGGAGGTGATTCATCGTGCCCCCCCCAGCGTGCACTCCTGCTCATAAAAACACTCGGGCTGGGTGGGACGCGTTCAGTTCAGCAACGACGGCTTGCAGGTCATCAGCGGCAGCAGCGACGGCACAGTGCTTGTCAGCCACATCTTGCATGCAAATCCTACTTGCTAATCCTGCGTGCTAATCCTGCTGAGTCTGATGATCAGCTTCGCGGGCCTTGCTAGTGTGCTCACGGATAGGTGCACTTCTGGGATGTAGCTTCTGGCCAGCAAGTGCGGCAGGTTTCCGGCAGCGAGTTCGCATTCGTCGAGGGCAATGATGCTTCCAAGCACCAGGCGGGCCGACACATCCTCACCGCGAGCAACGATATGCTGCTGATCTGCGAGGGCGACGCGGAGGGGCCGCAGCCCATTTCATCGGTGCGGTGCAACGGCTCGAACATCTGCGTGGGGTGCAGAGGTGGTGCAGTGTGCATTTTGCAGGCGCCGTTTTTGGCTACTTGAGACGTGCAGCAGCAGAGAACAGACCCGACTCGCCGGGTTGGTTCACGCCTGATCTTGGCGCAACAGTATCAGCGCGTCGAAGCACGAGTCAGAGCTCAGTGCGTCGGACTATGCGGGCTGCGCGAGCAGAAACAGGGAATATGTTCAGCGGGGGGTTTGCAGTATGAGCCCGCGTGCCGAGAAGCTACCCTCACCAACAGCAGTTGCAGCCAGGGGCTGCCCGCTGGCCGCGAGAGATACTTCCGACTTCGCTCCCCTCTTCATTATCTCCAATAAACTGCCTCATTCTCATCTCATTCGAACCGACCACCCGCGCGGTACCACTGGTCATGGGCGAAGCCGGCCGACAAGACCGCGACGTTGGTGCCGAGCACCATGAGCCGTGCGCGCGTTGTGAGCCGCGGCACGCCGTCCCGGATTCTTAGCGCCTGCGACAGAGCTGTAGAGTGAGCACGCCCGGGAAAGCGCAGGCTCAGTCATCGTTCGTCAGGAGGGGACGTGGACAGGACCCCCCAGAGTAGATCCATGTCAGGCGGAACCCCATAGCGCCATCCACCGCCCTTGGCATGGTACCTGCGCACGGGCCCTCCGGAACCTCAGGTATGATGAGCGTCAGGTAGTGTCGGGAGGGGGATCGGAGCAGCACGCTTCGCGCCAGGAACGCCTCCAGGCCTCCTGGTCGGTAGGCCTCAAGCCTTGAGCCCATCGCCGCGATGAGAAGTCATACCTGCCGCGATGAGACGAGGGGGGTCACATGTGTTGCTGTGCGAAGGGGCGAGAATAATCTGTGCACGCCGGGCGATGTTTCACATTTCGTAGGCTCCCTGAATCTTCCGGAAATTTGCCGCTGCCTTGCGGTGAGCTGCCTCTCCTGAGATTCCCCTTGCAAGCTGCATGTCGGGGTGGAATTTCTTGGCCAGCTTGAGGTAAGCGTCCTTGACCTCCCTGGAAGAAGCAGATGGTCGTACACCAAGGACCTGAAGCACAAGTGGATGGGTCACTGCGTGGTAAAGCAACGCAAATATGTCTCTTTCTCCTCCAGACAGGCCAGCTATCGCGGGCTGCTCACCTCCCAAGGCGGGCGCGCCCTGTCCATATCAAGCTAGCGCAATCTAGACCTTTCTTTGTTACAGTATTACTACAGTATTTGGTTCATATGAGTTTATTCACCTAAATTTACTACATTGAGTATCTACATTTTGTCATCCTCTCATCACGCTTGTCGAAGCTTGGAGACTCTCGGAGCTTAAATCGAAGCTTGGAGGTGCGACGCGGACGAGCGGGCGCTAGCCAGCTGGGGCGTGAGCCTGATCGTTCTCAGCATGGCGAAGCGAACAATGTCAGACGAGACGAAACTCAGCGGAATATCCACTGCCCCGATTTTGACCGCGGACTTGGTCTCAGTGGAAAGCGGTAGCCTCGCTGGCAGGAACACAGGCAACTGCCCCGATGCGAGCCAACCTGGATGCCTTCCCTCGGGACCGCATCGAGCCCGTCCCGTGTATTTTGCTGATTGTTAAGTTTGGGGTGATAGGCGTGGTAGTGCGTTCTGCTTCGGTGTGGTTTTTCTGGGCTGCCGGATCGTCCCTGGGGCAGGATCCGCCAGCGTTGGGCTCAGAGGCCCCTTGGGGCCGCTATGCCGTAGCCAAAAGTCGCGACAGGACCTCTGAGTAACAGATGCCTGGATACTCTACCCCCTGAACGAGCTGGCAGCGAAAAGCACGTATTGTCAGCTTGATACCGGGGCACACTGCCGTGAAAGGGTGCTGGGCACTGACTACAGATGTTTGTAGGGTCGATGTCTTCGCGCCGCCGCCCGTTGATGGTGTCCATGGCAACGTCAGCTGGTGTGGCGCCCCTGATTGCGTGTGGCACGCGCGTCCATGCGCGAGTTTTGACCGTGTTTCTCCTTTCTCTGAACGCGGGCTGCCCCATCAACTAATTCTCGATCAACTTGGGGGCAGCGGCGTCGCATAGAGAGATGGACTATGACTTTGATCACAGCAACATCGATCTCACCGGTGCTGACGAAAACATGGCGTACAAGAAAGCGATGAAGGCGTGCAGCTCCCCGGCCCGCTGCATGCTCCGATTCAGAGGGTGTCGGAGTGGCGTTGCATGCAAACATTGGCCGGTTCGCGCGTGACAGTCAAGTGCGTCGGCTGACAAGCGCTTGGAATGTGGATCAGGCATTCATTTCTTCGGATCACTCTCCGTACCCTTGGAGTGTGGCATCCGCACTGGTGTTCCCGCGGACCAGATTGCGGCGCCGTTTTGGGCGCCCCTTGAAACCACTGGGAGCCAGTGGGCCGCCTGGTGGATGGAAACGCAAAACAGTCGTGGACCGGTGCATGAGATAATTCTGCTCGCTGACTCCTTGCGTGCGGTTGGGTGCGATCAGTTTGCAGCTTGGGCGTTGCTCTCCTTTGTTGTGGCTGTGACTTGGAACCCGCGGCTGGCGGAGGGCGAAGAGCGAGGGGAACTTCAAAACCTTGCCCTTGCCATGATCGCTGCTCTTGCAGGAACTAGCCTATTTCACCCATCTTTGGCCCAGTGGGCCCGTGAAGTGCACACGGGGCAGTTTCGCTGGTGCACCGAGTTGCTGATGGACTGTTGCATTTCGCATTCCTGAGAAAAACTATGTCCATCCAAATCGGCTGCTTGCTGCAAAGTGAGTGATAATTGTTGCAGGCTTCTCTGGGGTGACTGCGATTCTCTGGTCGCTGCCGCACACTCAGGCACTCGCCCAGCCCAACTCGATACCTGGAAAACATGCAAAGCATGGGCTGTTCCTCACCGTATGTGCTCACCCACTGTGTTCAGTTTCTCATTCGCAAATACAAGCCGGCTGTCGCGGCTACGGTCCTTTGCATCTTTCTCGCTCTCTTCTTCACGCAGGTAGAGAGCCCCTGCCAACCCGCCAGCCTGTGCGCAATCGGTACCAGACAACAGATCGTTTGTTTACGCGTGGTTCGCCACACAGGCCGCGCTCCTCGATATCCTCCGCGCAAACACGAGCCTGTGCCCCACCTTGGCAATCAATCTCAACTACAGCGTCTTCCCACCGGTGCGCGAGTGCGAGGACACAAATCGGGAGGAATCTGTTGCTTGCTGGGCGATTCGAGGCTTGCCGTTTGGCACGGGATGCTCCTCAACCTACACCAGTGGCTGGACCTTGCAGGTCCCACCCGATCGCCAATTCTGCCCCGCGTTCTCATTTTTCAGGTGCAGTCCGTGTTGTATATTGATTGGCTAGCAACTCGAATCGCTGAGCCTATCCCGCAGGTTACGTGCATAACCATCATGATCGCACCTGCCCTCATGCACCTTACGCCGGGCACTGTCGGCACTCTCATCCTGCCGCAGGTGAGACTCACTGCCCCAGCCTCTGCACATTACTCTACCGCATTTGACCGAGCAGGCAACGTTGTCTACATGATCAGGCAGCTTATTCTGTAAGGACAGCTCGATCCTAAAAAATGTATGTGCAGGTCTTGCTCTTCACAGCAGGGGCGCTGGCAGTCGGAATACGGGCATACCTCTCGCTGTTTGTTGGTGTGATCTTCCTCTTAGCCGCGGGCTTCGTCGCACTTTTTATGAGCATTAATCGGCAAACCCAAGCACGGCTCGCATTCATGCTTGGCTGGGAGACTTGGGAGAGGTCCGTTCGCAAAACATCTTTGCTTGAGACCCTTCTGCCGCCGGCGATTTCGGAGCAGCTGCGAACGCATGACCCTGAGGTGTTCAACGGGGTTGAATTCAAGCATGTGACGATGCTGTTCTGCTCATTTCATCCGTCCTTCACGGGCGTGGAACTTGACTCTGCGCAGTGGGTCTTCGACCAAATGAACCCGATCGTCCAGGTCAGCCTGTCCGCTCCTGCACAGAGCGCCGGGGTCGGCTGGCAGATTTCAACGCCCCGTGTTGTGGGTTGCGCAATCTCACTCTAACTCGGAATGATTGATGGTCCGCGCTGGCAACCTCCTTTTTGACTCCCCTCTTCATCCGTGTTCGCAGGCGCTGGACCGCACCGTGGAGGCATTTGGTATGTACAAGTATCAGGTGCCAGGCCCGCTTCCTCTCTGCGCTCAGCCGCCCAGCACTCGGCACCGAGCATCCTCATGCTGACATGCGCGATTTGCAGCACATCGGCAATTGCTATATCGTGGGATGCCCTTTCGCCGCGCATGCCAAGCGCAAGGAAGCGGGGGGGGGGCAGGAGCAGGACGAGCGACCGTATCCACAAGACTACACGTTGCAGGAATGCCACGTCTCTAGTTCCTGCGAGATCCACA
>Ga0209335_10006674_pt1 | contig 10256 bp, 10 predicted proteins | sample COG_09_FD_184753 | JGI IMG/M metagenome (GOLD analysis project Ga0209335, IMG submission 184753) | Pelagic Microbial community sample from North Sea - COGITO 998_met_09 (SPAdes) (version 2) | ecosystem: Environmental > Aquatic > Marine > Neritic zone/Coastal water | place: Helgoland, sampling...
GGAGAGAATGTGATTGAAGTCATCAGCCAAGGAGCCGCCGGCAGCTGGCAAATGTCAAACCGCTATAAAACAATGCTAGCCGATCATTTCACCCATGGGTTTGCGGTCGATTGGATGCGAAAAGATTTGGCCATCTGTCTAGAGGCTGCGAATGAAAATGGAGCCTCTTTGCCGGTGACGGCGCTGGTTGATCAATTTTATAAGGACGTGCAAAAAATGGGTGGCGGCCGTTGGGATACGTCGTCACTGTTAAAACGGCTAAACAAAGAATAATTCTATGAGCGCAGCCCCTACACCCTCTGTAAAAACCTTTGACTACATTATCGCAGGCGGTGGTTCTGCGGGCTGTGTTTTGGCCAATCGACTTTCGGATAACCCTAACAATAGGGTTTTGCTGCTTGAGGCGGGACAAAATGACAATTGGATATGGTTTCATATTCCAGCGGGCTATCTTTTTGCCATTGGTAATAAGCGCGCGGATTGGTGTTTTCAAACCACCCCACAAGAAGGGTTGAACAACCGCGTTATAGCCTATCCGCGCGGGCGAGTTTTGGGTGGCTCCTCTGCGATTAATGGCATGATCTATATGCGTGGTCAGGCCCAAGATTATGACAATTGGCGGCAACTGGGCCTAAATGGCTGGGGCTGGGACGATGTATTGCCTGTGTTCAAAAAGCATGAGGATCATTTTCTTGGGGCCAGTGATATGCACGGAGCGGGCGGCGAATGGCGGGTCGAAGCGCCTCGTATTTCGTGGCAGGTGCTTGATCGTTATCGCGAAGCGGCCGCACAGTATGGTATTGCAAAAATTGATGACTTTAATCTTGGTGATAATGCAGGTTCGAGCTATTTTCAGGTTAATCAACGGCGTGGTTTACGATGGTCGGCGGCGAAGGGCTTTTTAAAGCCCGTCATGCACCGCCCCAATTTACGCGTTGAGATGGGCTGTCTGGTCGATAAGGTTGTGATCACCGACGGGGTCGCTACCGGGGTTGAGTGGTTGCAAAACGACGAACGCCACCATGCGAGCGCGGCGCGCGAAGTGGTGCTGACGGCAGGGGCTGTGGGCTCGGTTCAGATTTTGATGCGCTCGGGCATTGGGGATGCAAAGGAGCTTTCAAAGCTTGGCATCGCGCCCAAGATCAACCTGCCCGGCGTAGGGCATAATTTGCAAGACCATCTGCAACTGCGCCTTATTTATAAGGTCAAAGGCATTAAAACTTTAAATGAAACTTACCGTAATATTTTTAAGCGCGCGTTAATGGGGGTGAACTATGTTGTGGCGCGTCGTGGCCCTTTGACGATGGCCCCGTCGCAATTGGGGATGTTTGCGCGCTCGGGCGCGGATGTTGATCGGGCAGATCTGCAATTTCACGTACAACCACTATCCCTCGGGAAATTTGGTGAGGCGCTACATCCGTTTCGCGCGCTGACCGCCTCGGTGTGTAATCTTCGCCCTGAAAGTCGTGGCCAGATTACGATTGCGAACGCCGATCCTATCAGCGCACCCGTTATTGCGCCTAACTACCTGTCAGCCCCGCGCGACCGCACCATTGCCGCGCGGGCTATGCGAATGGCGCGGGCTATTGTCAAAGGCCAAGCCTTGGCCCCCTTTGAACCCGAAGAGTTTTTGCCTGGTCCCTTTGTTGACGATACAGACGCGGCCTTGATCAAAGCGGCGGGCGACATTGGCACCACAATTTTTCACCCCGTAGGCACCGCCAAAATGGGCCTGCCATCAGACCCGATGGCAGTGGTAGACGATCAGTGCCGCGTTTTTGGCCTAAGTGGATTGCGGGTAGCTGATGCCTCTGTCATGCCTTTTATTATCTCTGGCAACACAAACTCACCAACCTTAATGATTGCCGAAAAGGTTGCTGGTCTTATTTGTCAAAAATAGTGTGATATTTTAAGCACACCACCTTTGATGCCCTGAGACAAAAAGCCGCACAATTTATTGATATTGTAGTTGTTTTGTGTTTAAAATCAAATGGTTGTCTGATTTTTAGACAAAATGATCGAATTATGTATAAATTTTAAAAGTTTGTGCCATATTTTGTGTGCGGTGAATACGCCGCTACAATATAGGAGGAATATTCCATGGAAAAAACCAAAGGTGTCGTCAAGTCACTTACCGAGATTGCAATAGCACTATTGTCTCTTGCCATCGTAGCATCATTGCTTGTTGGTCCGTCAAACATGTCATTCTTGGGTGACGTTGTGGGCAACATTACTGATCTAGTTCGTAGTCTTGGCAGCGCTGGCTTGGCCGGTTTGATCTCCCTCGGCATCATTCTTGCCTTGGTAGATCGTTAATATCACTCACTGAAATGCCTTATCCAATAGGATGACCGAATGACTAAGTTTACAGATACTATAAATGTAATTTTAACCTTGTTTTACAAGGTTGCCGAAATTGCGATGTTGTTTGTGGGACTGGTGGTTTTGGTCTATATCCTGTTGGGTAAGGATGCTGGTCTCTATGCAATTAGTGTGGTTGCCAATATCTCCTTGTTTATAGGGGCGATTGGAACGCAAACTTTGGTGGCTTTGGCGCTGGTTTTTGTAGGCTATTCATATTTCACTAGTAAAAAGAAAAAGTAAAGCGTCTGATTTCTGTGAAACTGGACGCAAGCGGCCAAAAAATTGAAGGCGTCGATCTTGTGGTTGAGTAGTTATGAGTGACATAGTTGCCCCAAAGGGAACAAAATGCCATCACTGATGATCCAAGGCGCAGGTTCTAATGTCGGCAAGTCACTCCTGGTGGCAGGACTTTGTCGTGCTGCTAAATTGCGTGGCCTGTCTGTAGCCCCTTTTAAGCCACAAAATATGTCAAACAATGCAGCCGTGACGCATGATGGTGGCGAAATTGGCCGGGCTCAGGCTCTGCAAGCCATGGCTGCAGGCATTCTGCCGATGATCGACATGAATCCTGTGCTACTTAAGCCAGAGTCTGAAACTGGTGCGCAGGTTATCGTTCAAGGTCAACGGGTTGCCACCGTGCGCGCGCGAGATTATGCAGCCCTTAAGCCGAAGCTCTTGTCTCCAGTCTTGGAAAGCTTTCACCGTTTGCGGGCCCGCTATGATGTCATATTGGTCGAAGGGGCGGGCAGCCCAGCCGAGGTGAACCTGCGCGCGGGTGATATTGCTAATATGGGCTTTGCAGTTGCTGCCAATGTACCTGTTGTTTTGGTGGGCGACATTGACCGTGGTGGGGTAATTGCACAAATGGTTGGCACGTATCAGGTCTTGTCTTCCCAAGACCGCGCTATGATTGCGGGCTTTATGATTAATAAATTTCGTGGTGATGCGAGCCTCTTTGACGATGGTTATCATTTGATAGCTCAAAGTACGGGCTGGCCGGGTTTTGGCGTGGTGCCTTTTTTTGATCAAGCCCATCTTTTACCAGCGGAAGATGCCCAAGATCTTCCAAAGGCAGGCAAAGCGGCGGGCTTCAAAGTGGCCGTTCTGACCCTCTCGCGCATTGCGAACTTTGATGATCTTGATCCTTTGTCACAAACAAAGGGTGTTCAGCTGATGATGGTCAAACCTGGCCAAGCGATACCTGGTGACAGTAACTTGATCATCATACCTGGATCAAAATCGACACGTGGCGATCTCGCTTTTCTGCGCACCCAAGGATGGGATATCGACATCGCTGCCCATGTGCGCCGCGGGGGTTTTGTACTCGGGATTTGTGGTGGCTATCAGATGCTAGGTCAGACAATTTCTGATCCGATGGGAATAGAAGGGCCAGCTGGCGATAGCCAAGGTTTGGGACTTTTGAATGTCAATACGGTGATGACTTCCAATAAAAACCTAAGCCGCGTGCAAGGCCTGCATTGCGCAAGCCAAACGCTGATTGAGGGATATGAAATCCACATAGGCGAGACCCAAGGTCTTGATCGTAATCGTCCATTTGCCAAAATCGCAGGTCAGTCTGAAGGTGCTACATCGCCTGATGGGCGCATCATAGGCAGCTACCTGCATGGTATGTTTCAAGAAGACAATTTTCGTGTAGCTTTTTTGCGCCAACTCGGGGCCATCACAACTCAGCAAAATTATAGCGCCACGGTTGACGTCACGCTAGACGCGCTGGCCGCGCATATGGAAAGAACCTGCGATGTCGCAGGGCTTTTGGGGCTGGCGCGGTAGAATTTGTTTCGTATATGGGATGGTAGGCCCGGAGGGACTCGAACCCCCAACCAAAGCGTTATGAGCGCTCTGCTCTAACCAGTTGAGCTACAGGCCCATCCTGCGCATGAATTAAGCCTACCACGCGCTAAGGTCAAGCGGCTCTTGGCGTTGCGCCCTGCGCTTTGATCGTTTATTGGAAATAAAATGCGAAAACCAATCAGGGGATCAGATGAGCAACCAAGTAAAAAACGGGCTAACCTATGCCGATTCTGGCGTTGATATTGACGCGGGAAAGGCTTTGGTTGAACGAATCAAACCGGCCGCCAAGCGCACGCAACGCTCCGGGTCAATGTCGGGACTGGGTGGTTTTGGTGCGCTGTTCGATTTAAAAGCAGCGGGTTATAATGACCCTATCTTGGTCTCCGCCACTGACGGGGTGGGCACCAAGCTGCGTATCGCGATTGACACGGGCCATGTGGATACGATTGGGATTGATCTGGTGGCGATGTGCGTCAATGATCTGGTCTGTCAAGGTGCCGAGCCTCTGTTCTTTCTAGATTATTTTGCCACGGGAAAGCTGAAACTTGACCAAGCCACCCGCATCATAAATGGTATTGCGGCGGGGTGCGAAGCCTCGCACTGTGCGCTGATTGGCGGAGAAACAGCTGAGATGCCGGGCATGTATAATGCGGATGATTTTGATCTGGCAGGCTTTGCTGTTGGTGCCCTGGAACGGGGGGGCGATTTGCCCGCGGGCGTTATGATGGGGGATGTGATTTTGGGCCTTGGCTCAAACGGAGTGCATTCGAACGGTTATTCCTTTGTGCGCAAAGTGGTGGAACTGTCTGGACTTGGGTGGGACGCGCCTTGCCCTTGGGACGAAGCGCAAAGCCTTGGTGAAGCGCTTTTGACCCCAACGCGACTTTATGTGACCCAAGTTTTAGCAGCACTTCGTTCGGGTGGCGTTCATGCTTTGGCGCATATCACAGGTGGCGGATTGACAGAAAACCCGCCCCGTGTGGTGCCTGAGGGCTTGGCTTGCGAAATTGACCTTTCCTCTTGGACCTTGCCCCCAGTTTTTGCGTGGTTGGCAAACGTTGCACAGATGCAAGAATCTGAGCTTTTAAAGACATTTAACTGTGGTATTGGAATGATGCTAATTGTTGCCCCGGAAAGAGCCAATGAGCTGCAAACAGATCTTGTGGCCTTGGGTGAAACAGTTGTGCGCATGGGCCAAATTGGGAAAGGCGAAGGCGTGATCTATAAGGGTCATCTTCTGTGAAAAAGGTGCCCAAGCGGGTAGCTGTACTGATTTCAGGTGGAGGTTCGAACATGATCGAGCTTTGCCACTCTATGGTGGGTGACCATCCGGCTCGGCCTGTTTTGGTCTTGTCTAATCGCCCCTTAGTGGGTGGCTTGGAAAAAGCGGCCGCGATGGGCATCCCTATACAAACTATCGATCATCAGGCCTTAAGCGCCAATCGCGCAGCTTTTGAGGCAGAACTTGCGCGCATATTGCAAGAGTATGCTGCTGATATTATTTGTTTGGCGGGGTTTATGCGGATCTTAAGTCCCTCTTTTGTACAGCTCTTTCATGGGTGCATGCTTAATATCCACCCTTCGCTTTTACCAAAATATCCGGGCCTTAACACCCATGCGCGCGCGTTGGCGGCGGGTGACCGCCAAGCAGGATGCTCCGTGCATTTAGTGACGCCCGAACTTGATAAAGGGCCAATCTTGGGTCAAGAATCCGTGCCCATTTTACCTCATGATACGTCCGACAGTTTGGCGGCGCGGGTATTGGTGGCTGAACATCAGCTTTACCCTAGAGTGTTGCGCAGCTTTGCCGAAGGGCCGTTAGCTTGCCTTTAGGGTACATTGTTTATCAAGGGTTTTATTTCCCAGCTAACACCGCTATAGCAAAATGACAGAGACGACCCCCAAAACCTAAACGGCGGGCACATATGAAAACTATTACCACCACCGAAGCTTTGGCTGAATTTTGTACGGCTGCAAAAACGCAACCTTTTGTCACAATTGATACCGAGTTTTTACGAGAAAAGACTTATTGGTCAAAGCTTTGTCTTATTCAAATGGCACTGCCCGGCGCTGATGGGCAAGCTGTTTTGATCGACCCAATAGTGGGTGAACACATGTCTTTGGGCCCCCTTTATGACCTGTTCGCTCATAAGACGACCGTCAAAGTTTTTCACGCGGCGCGTCAAGATCTTGAAATTTTTTTTGTTGAGGGCGGTGCATTTCCAGATCCTCTATTTGACACGCAAGTTGCGGCCATGGTTTGCGGCTATGGTGAGCAAGTCGGATACGAAACGTTAGTCAAAAAAATAGCCAAAGAAAATATTGATAAATCTTCGCGCTTTACCGATTGGTCGCGACGCCCCTTGAGTGATTCGCAAGAGGCCTATGCGTTGGCCGATGTCACCCATTTGCGCGATGTTTATTTATCACTTGCAGCGCAACTTGAAAAAAATAAACGTAAACAATGGGTTGAAGAAGAGTTGTCTGTTCTTACTGACCCTGCAACCTATACCGTCACCCCAGACGCCGCTTGGAAGAGGGTTAAAACCCGTACAACCTCCGGTCGTTTTTTGGCTTTGGTCAAAGAGCTGGCGCGGTTTCGCGAACACTATGCTCAAAGCAACAATGTCCCGCGCTCACGTGTAATGAAAGACGACGCTTTGCTTGAGCTGGCTTCGACGCGACCTTTGAACCATGATGATCTTGGCCGCTCGCGACTACTTTTACGCGAAGCTCGCCGCGGTGACATTGCTGAGGGGATCCTAGCTGCGGTTAAATCCGGACTTGAGATGCGTGCCGATGATATGCCAAAACCCGACCTTTCACATGAGAACTTACAAGTAAATCCCGCACTTGCCGATTTACTGCGTGTACTTTTAAAGGCGAAGTCTGACAGTTTAGGGGTGGCGCCAAAATTGATTGCCAATGCATCAGAGCTGGATGCGATCGCAGCGGGTGAACGTGATTTGCCCAGCCTTATGGGCTGGCGCGCCGAAGCATTTGGCGATGATGCTATGCGGCTTTGTCGCGGGGAAATTGCCCTCTCGGCCAAAGGTCATCAGGTGGTGGTGGTTACGCTTTAGTATTTGGGCTTTTTTAAAAGTTTGGGCTATAGCTACGAGCATTGTCGCGGGCTGTGATGATCACGCGGGTGCCATTTTGTAACTGGGCCAGTGGAATGAAAACTGCGGCCGTGACTTGGCGCGCCGTAACAGAGCCTGCGGGCCAGCCTATCATATCAGCTTTGGGCGGCATGGCTCGAAAACTATAACGAAGTTCACCCTTCGGCGCGGCTTCTTTCACTAAAGAGACATTCCACCATTGTGCCGTATCTGCCAGACCTGTTGCGCGTAAAATAACACCATCTTGCATCGGTTCGGCCGTCAAATCAGTTACCGTTGCCAATAGCGGGCGTTCGTCAAGAATGACGGGCACTACCCTGTCGACTTCAACCTTTTTAGCTATGTTAAAGGGCCAAATACCCTTTTTTTGATCGGCATCTTTTTTCTGAGCGCAGCCCATGAGAGACAGCATCAAAACTAATGTAAATGTTACGAATTTCATCACCGCACACCTTTATGGCTTACTGCTTGTCCAAAGCTCAGAACAATTTAGTGATTATGAGCCTAAAGTGCAGTTAAGGCAAAGGCATTCTGTGGCCGCCGACCACTTCTATAACCAATTAATTTTTACCATGGGGTTTGACCTTTGGTGCAAAACTCATTAATTCGGGGCAAGTGAAAAAGGAACCCGCATGAACAGCGCTGCATTTGAAGAATTAGCTGAATCTTTTGCGTTTCTTGATGATTGGGAGGATCGCTATCGCCATGTGATTGACATGGGGAAAGCGATGTGCCCCCTAGACCATGCGTTTCAAACTGACCGATTCAAGGTCGAGGGCTGCGCCAGCCAAGTTTGGATAAGACCCCTTTTTACAGGCCAAGGCCCTGAAGCCATTTTTGACTTTCAAGGTGCATCTGACGCAATGATAGTTCATGGTTTAGTAGCTATTTTACATATGCTTTACAGCGGCCAAACTGCTGAACAGGTCGTAAATATTGACGCGCCCGCCGCATTGGCGCGGTTGGGGTTGGATGCGCATTTGTCGGCCCAACGCTCAAATGGGGTGCGCGCGATGATTGCGCGCATTCGTGCCACTGGTCAAGCGCATCTGTCCAAGGCCTAAAGCGGCCTCGTGGCATCAACCAGCCAAGCGCGAGCCTTTGCTTCCAAAAGTGGGGCAATCTTCTCGTGAACAGCACTATGATAGATGTCAAGCCAGCTGATTTCATCGGCAGACATTAAGGCGCGCACAATCATCCGTCGATCAAAGGGTACTAAGGTTAGAGTTTCAAAACTCAGCTGTTTGCGGTGCGCATCTGAACAAGATATAGTAGGCGCTTTGGTCACCACGATCAGATTTTCCAAACGAATACCAAAGGAGCCGGGGCGGTAGTAGCCCGGTTCATTTGATAAAATCATGCCTTCGTTTAACGGCACATCTGAAAGACGGCTGATGCGTTGCGGTCCCTCATGAACCGACAAAAAAACCCCCACACCGTGCCCAGTGCCATGATCAAAATCCTGACCTGCCATCCAAAGTGGCGCTCGTGCCAGTACGTCAAGATGACAGCCTGCAACCCCATAGGGAAAGCGAATGCGCGATAGTGCAATTAAACCCTTTAATACGCGTGTATAAATGTCGCACACCTCGGGTAATTGAGGGCCCATGGCGATTGTGCGAGTGATGTCGGTGGTGCCATCGTGATATTGACCGCCTGAATCTACTAGCAAAGGTTCGCCCCAGCGCAGGGTGCGGTTGTTGTCTTGGGTCACGCGGTAATGCATGATAGCACCATTCGGCCCCGCGCCGCAGATAGTATCAAAAGACAGATCATGCAGGTGGTTTGTGGCGGTGCGATACTCTTCTAGTTGTTTAACAATATCAATTTCCGTTAGTCCCGCGTTTTCGGGTTGATTATCTAGCCAATGTAAAAACGCACAAACTGCCGCGCCATCACGCAAATGGGCCTGCTTGGTAGCGTCGATTTCGATCGGGTTTTTGCACGCTTTTGGCAGGCGGCAAGGATCATCGTCGCGCAAAATGTGCGCGCCACCCTTTTGCAACGCAGAAAGGCAGGCCATAGGTGCGGTGCTTGGATCAATCATAACCTTGTAGGCACCTAGCTTTTCTAGGGTGTCCGTAAGTTTATTAGGTAGCAAAAGGCGGGTCTTGGGGCCTAGATGCGCGGCCACATCTTCGCCGATTTTGTTAGAATCGACAAATAAATCTAAGTACCCATCCGCCCATAAAAGGGCAAATCCATGTAAGATCGGGTTGCGCGCTACATCGCCGCCGCGGAGGTTCAAAAGCCAGCACAAGCTGTCGGGTAGGGTCAATACCACCAGATCAGCCCCGCGCCCTTGCAATGTTTGCCCGATATGAGCTTTTTTTTCGTCCATGGTTTCGCCCGCCAAGTGGTTTGGTTGCACAAAAGCGGGGGAGCAAGATCGTTTGGGTTGATCCTGCCAGATCAAGTCAACCAGATTTTCGGTTGGGCGAAGAGTAATGTCTCTCCCCTCAAAGCTGCGGGTAAGTTTTTCAATTTCATCGGGCGTATGCAACCAAGGATCAAAAGCAATGCGACCTTGGGCTAAATGAGTAATAATCCAAGTGCCCGCGTCAGTTTCGGGCCATTCAACAGGAGTGAAAACAGATAAGTCCACTTGTGTCTTGACTTGGGTGCGGTAGCGTCCATCAATGAAAACACCTGCTATCTGAGGCAAAATAATTAAAAATCCAGCCGAGCCCGTAAAGCCTGAGACATAAGCCAATCGCTCATCATGCGGGCCAACATATTCGCCCTGATGCGCATCGGCGCGAGGCACTAGAAGTCCATCATAGCCACGCTGGGTTAACAAATTGCGCAGCTTTTGCAAGCGTGCGGCCCCTTCTTGAGGTTGGGATGTATTGGTGAAACTTTGCAGCATTAATTCCTCGGATCAAAGGCTTGGGCCAGAATCTGCGACCTGAGTCTTTGATGCAAGGTCTTTGTTAAGAAGTCAAATTGAGCTGCAAC
>Ga0209335_10006675_pt1 | contig 10256 bp, 9 predicted proteins | sample COG_09_FD_184753 | JGI IMG/M metagenome (GOLD analysis project Ga0209335, IMG submission 184753) | Pelagic Microbial community sample from North Sea - COGITO 998_met_09 (SPAdes) (version 2) | ecosystem: Environmental > Aquatic > Marine > Neritic zone/Coastal water | place: Helgoland, sampling...
AGTGAAGGCTGGTGAAGAGTTGTGCGTTGTTGAAGCGATGAAGATGGAGAATGTTCTTCGTGCTGAAAAAGACACGACTGTCACGGTGGTTAAGGCTGATGCTGGCGCCAGCTTGATGGTTGATCAAATCATTATGGAATTTGAATAGAAAATAAATCCATTAATATCAGTTGCTTGAATTTGTTTTTATATAACAATCCCTGTGAAAGTATTTAAATGGCAGCTTAATGGCAGCGATTTGAGCCTTGTTTGTAAGCATAAAAATATAGCTGAGCGGCCTGATCTGATAGCGATTTGTTACATTCGGTTTAAATTTTCAAGGGCTGCCGAAACACACTATCATCCTCACATGAGCATATAAAAATTCAGTGATGATGGTTCGTTACGTGTGTTTGTTTCCGTCGGAAGACCAAAAGGCTGAAATGGACACAATAGCAGGGGAATTAGTGGGTTAAGAGATCACACCCGACTTTGCTATTTCACCTTTAATTTTACTTCTTCACAATGTTAGATGTAGATGTGTGAAGCAGAGCGGAGAGATTTTCACAAAGATGAAAAAGATACGTAACGGGTTATTGGCTTTAGCATCGCTGGCCATTAGTTTGATCATTGTTGAAATTGCTCTTACCTTGTTTATCTTTAACCCAAACTACTATTATCCGTTCAAGCCATACACGCAATGGGCTTTTAACCTGAGTAAATCGGTATCCCCGTCAGCTAATGGACCGACTGTTTTTAGTACCAATCGATACGGTATAAGAGGAGACGAGCCTGACTCCGAGCATGATATCAGACTGCTGGTTCTTGGCGGAAGCACAGCCGAAAACCTGTATATTGATGATAAGGACGCGTGGCCGCAAGTTCTGCAATCGCTATTGAGATCACATTTTAATTATGACGGCATTTGGGTCGGTAACGCAGGAAAATCGGGCATTAGAGCGCACGAAAATGTTTTGTATTTGAAGCACTTTGTTCCTCAAATTGACGATATTCGATACCTGCTCGTGCTGCTGGGGTCTAATGATTTGGGGATAGCGTTCGGCATGGCAAACTTGGACGATTGGAACCCGCACCAGCGTTTGCGTCATGCGTTTCAGTTTTTGCCAAACGATAATGGCAAGTATTTCCCTTACAATACGGCGGTTTTCGGTGTTATCGACGAGGTGATCGCCAAGTATAGTCAGTGGCAGTCCGGCGTCGTTCAAGATCGAAGTGGAGAATGGATTTTGACGGCGCGCCAACGTCGAAAAAATTCACGTCCCTATTTGGACAAAATGCCTGATTTACAATCCAACGTTAATTTATATCACGAACGTCTGAACCAGTTTGTAGATTTAGCGCGTGCAAGCAATATTGAGCCAATATTCATTACACAACCATTACTTCATAACGCAAACATTACGCCTGAAGAAGACGCGTCAATTGGTGTCTTTGCTGGGAAAGGATCGTTTCACGATTTGATGTATGGACCTGACCCCATTTTTTATTCGCCAGGCATTGTCGGCGAGGCCATCGAGTTTTTCCATGACGCAACAATGGATGTTTGTCACGTGCGCAAAATGAACTGTGTTGAATTGGCGGCAAAACTACCAAAGCAATTGGATTATTTTTACGACGGGGTTCATTATACAGTGCGCGGCAACCATAAAATAGCCGAAATCATCTTCTCAGAAATAACGACGCAGCTAGACTTTTATACAAACAAGGAGATTTATGATAAAGTTCCCTGAAAAAATTAGCAGACGTAACTTTCTCTCCGGCTTAGGTCTCGCGTCCATTGGCTTTACGGGCGGTCTTGCTGGATCAAAGTTAATCCCGGAGCATAGCGCTGCAGGTCGGCGCCCTAATGTAGTTGTTATAATCGCAGACGATATGCGATGGGATTCGTTCAGTGGTGCCGGCAACAAGATTGTACAAACGCCAAATATTGATCGATTGGCGAAACTAGGCTCACGATACGAGAATGCGTTCGTGACAACATCCGTGTGCCCAACAAGTCGAGCTAGCATCATGTCTGGGCTTCGCGCTGACAAGCATCAAATTTGGGATTTTTCTACTCAGTTAACTGACCAGCAGTTGGCGTCTACGTATCACGAAATATTGCACGATGCAGGTTATTTTACGGGGTTTGTTGGAAAATGGGGCATCGGTGCAGAACTGCCAAAAGCTGCTAATTTTGATTATTTGGACGCGTTTCCGCAAGCTGGAAAATATGTCACCGACTCGGCTGACACGAAGCATCTTACAGAGTACAATGGCGACGCTGCTGTCTCGTTTTTAAAAGACACTCCAAAAGATAAACCGTTCTGTTTGACGGTCAGTTTTTGGGCACCCCATGCCCAAGCGAATGAAAAGGAGGAAAACCCGGTAAGCGAGGAGTTCTCGTCGTTGTATGCTGACGACCATGTGCCGTTCCCTCCTAGTTATTCACCAACGTTCGCAGATGGTTTACCAAAATTTATGCATGCTGACTGGACACGTATGTTGTTTGACCGGCGACATTCGACAGAAGAACTGCATCAGCATTTTGTGAAGGGATATTATCGCCTCGTGACGGTTATGGACCGTCAAATTGGAAGGATAATGGATACGCTTCAAGAAAATGATACGATGGATGAAACGCTTATCCTTTTTGTTTCCGACAACGGTATTTTGTTTGGCGAACATGGGCTATCCGCAAAATGGTTAATGTTCGAAGAATCAATTCGCGTACCATTGATAATCTCCTATCCAAAATGGGTATTGTCTTCCCCAAGTGTACGGCAAGAGACGGCGTTAAACATCGACGTCGCGCCAACGATCCTTTATGCCTGCGGTATTGAGCAGATCGTCAAGATGGATGGCGTTCCACTGCAGTTGTTCGAAGCGCACGACGGACTAAAACCACGCGAAATGTTCACTTATGAATACAAACTTGACCCATTTTTTTGTTTAGGTGTTCGTTCGGATCAGTGGAAATTATCATGGTACGCAAAAGCACAGGAGAGTTTTTTGTTTAACCTAATACGCGACCCGCATGAGCAGACGAATCTTTTTGGCAACCCATCAGTAGAGAATGTTCAGGAAATGTTGTGGAACGTGCTCAAAGACACATATGAGAACACGTCACTTTGGCCATCTTAACGGAGCGCTTGCAGCATTCATTCACCTTGCCGAAGCCAGCGTCGCTCCAATAATCATTAATTCATCGCCCGTTACTCTTGCTTTATAACGAGGAGATCATTCATAGCATTGGCCCACTTATCGATAATGTGAACAAGTGAACTGTCCTTCGTCATATGAATTGGAACAACTGGCAGCCTGATCTAAGAGAGGCTCTGGCTCATCTGGTTGATAATACTAAGCGGCGTGTTTGCGGTATTGCAAGCGCCGGGTCTCCATGGTTTTCCGTTTGATCCTTTCTCGTTGTTTTAAAATAGATTGCCCTCGCCGGAAGTAGATGTCTGCAGGAGTGAAATAGGTGCAGTCAGACGAATGAGAACTCGTCTCAGTTTGATGATCAGATGGTGCGGTTTATGCAGCAGAAGATTGCCGCCATTCGACAAGGTTTTGATCTTTATATTTCATCCCCTTAGTTGCTCTATACCTAACCCACCGCAACCGCTGAGCATCACCTATCCGCTTCTTTCCCTCTATAGTCTTCGGCCCACTGTTCCCAGTACCACCGTGCCAACCACATCTCCCACGAGGACCGTCACCGGGGACCTTTGCACTATTAAGGCAAAGCCGCCCATCGGACCTCTGAGCTAAACAGTAACGGCCTTCGCGGTAACGCTTGATCAGCTTCCAGGCGATGCCGTAATGGCCACCGTGATCACTAATACGGTTCATTAGATGCTGTTTGAAGAACTCAGGTAAGTCCGGATTGTTGCGCACTGGATGGAGGTCTATTTTCATTCTTTATGCTCAATCGCTGCAACCCGCTGGTTCGCATCGAGCATGGCTTGGCCTAAGTCCAGTTTATGTGTGGCCGTGACCGATGCTTTTATCTCCGCTGGAATAATTGCGGAAAGCAATCGGCAAAACGTCGGTGGGTCACGCCTTGCAATTTCAACGAGATAATCGACGCCGCCGACCTGATCAAAGGCTTGCAGGATACCAGCTTTGATTTCAGATTTAATCCTGTTGGTCATTATTTAGCTCCTGATAGTCGGATGGAGGTCGGTTTCTACTCGAGTAATGAAACTTACAAATTGCTCTATTTTCACGATCCATCAGGCAGCTTCCGAAATTATCCGGTTTACGGTGCTAACGCCGATGCCAAGCTGTTTTGCAATTTTGCGTTTGCCCGTTCCTTTTTCCCGCGCAGCTAATACAGCTTTCTCTACTTTCCCAGTGACCTTGGGACGACCCAGTGTCTTTCCTTGAGCTTTTGCCCGGTTCAGCCCGGCCTTAACACGCTCTTGGATCATGGATCGTTCAAACTCTGCGAACACACCCATCATCTGGAACATGGCTTTCCCGGCTGGCGTCGTCGTGTCGATCCCTTGTTGGTGTAGGTACAGATCAACGCCAACGGCGTGAAGCTCACTCAGGAAGCCCACAAGGTCCTGCAGAGAGCGTCCTAGCCGATCTACTGACCACGACATCACTACATCTAACTTGCGGCGTGTAGCGTCTTTACAGAGCCTGTCAAAGGCTCCCCGTTGTTCTCGTGATTTAGCACCTGAAACACCATTATCATCGTATACGCCGACGATCTCCCAGCCAGCCCGTTCAGCGGCCTGTTCAAGCTCCAAGCGTTGATTGTCAACGGTCTGACCGTCAGTGCTGACACGGATGTATATGGCGGCGCGCTTAATCGTGGTATCCTTCTTATAGGTCATGATTACTACTCCATTAGTGGTTATGGCTCAGACCCGTCTTGGTGTTACAGCACTTTGGCGGGTCGATTTCATTATAGTGCCAAATGGTACGTAAAACAATTGTTTACGGAACCATGTAATTGACTACGTGAACTCCGCAGAAATGCTGGGCTTTGAATTAACAATTCCGGCAGGGTTTTCCGAACCACCCCGTTTCCAAGTATTCGCTCAAGCTAATTGTGGTTTGTGTATTGGTGAATATCGGAAGGGGGCGGTATGCCGGGTGCGGCATCGGCGATTGCGCTCATGGCCTGAGGTCTATGGTACTGGCGGCGACAGTCTATATATTTTTTTGAAAATTTTCAGCGGTTAACGACATCGCCGTCGTCGCCGTGGGGGTAATGGGGCGTGGGGAACGCACTCTATAGACCCTATAATTAGTCCATCTATATAATTCTCTCTCATATTTAACTCTATATATCTTTCCCCTTTTACCCCTTTACCCCAAAGAAAAGCTAAATATTTGAAATTAAATAATAAATTTAGCGGTGGTGCGTGGGCGTTAAGGAGGATATGGGGTGTTTTCATAAATGCACGATACTTTTAGGTTTTTTAGCTTTTTCAAACTCAGCTTCCACCGCAATATCGTCTCGATTGATGTCTGCTGATAACCATTCCCCCTGATTTCGTATGGCGCGGACCTCATCGCGTTTGCCCTTGACCATGTAGCGCGCCCCGTGTTTGGCATCATCAGGCCGTAGTGTTTTCATTTTACGCCACAATATTTTAACAATTCCACTCGGTTCACGCATGATATGGTTCATTTCAAGGTCACACGCGGCCAGAAAAATTGCGGTTTTGAGTGTGCTTCTGGTCACTAAATCCGGGGCGTGGTTCTCAAGGATGTGTTCGATTATGGCATCGGATGGTGCGCGTGTGCTTTCAATCATACGGGCTTTAGCTTCGGTCATGGGTGGATACACATTATCGAACTTGGAAACATCACGGTGCATCAACCACCAGTACACACGGGCTGGTTCATCGGTACACAACGCGTTGGATAGCCTTTCGTAATAATCGTAATCCAAACGCTTTGTCGGGTTTTCCAATACATACGCGCGACGATCTCCTTCAGGCAGGGCTAAAGCATCGGCATGATTAGAGAAGATCAGCGCGTTGAAGTAGATGTTTTCTCGTCTGGTTCGCCCGTATTTCGGGTTGATGCGAATGTTTTCTGCAACACGGGTATCCACCATCTGCTTGAAAGTTTCATAGCTGTGGTAGAAATCATCGCGTGAGATGGTGTCTTTTGCTTCTTCGATAACCAGAAACTGGCAACACGCCATCCAATCATTATACGTCTGTTCAGCCGATGTCCCTTTGCCGATGAGCGCAGGCAGAGATGTAGTATTGACGTGACCTTGCAGAACCTTTGACAACATATCTTTCATCCATGATCGGCCAGTGCCATATGCATCTTCAGCGACCATCACGACAGCATACGAGCGCGATAGTGGGTTCTGTATCTTGTACGCCAGCCAGTTCAGAAACACCTCATGCTGGTCGTCCTGTTGGATTAGATAGTTCATGTGTTCAAGGAAAATGTCAGGTGGTGCATCTGTCTCCGGCCAGTTCGGCGGCACGTATGTATTGACGTATGATTGTTCGAAAGCGTTCACAATGCCCGTATCATCAACACGCGATGTCGGGCGATACATCGTGCCAACACACTTTGAAGTATTTGAGTGTTCGATAAAAGCATTAGAAATGAGGATAGGACGATCATGCCCCGGCAATACTATCTTTCCGGGATGATCTTTAGTCCAGTCAGTTAGTATCCATTCCCAGATACCGCCGATTTTTCGTTGGTGTAAATCGTAGACCATCTGACCTGTAGAAACGTAGATGAAACGCGACTGTAACCACGGCAGCGGATCGAAGCCCGACACGACAGGCGCACCCAGCTTGACTGACCACTCACGAAACTGTCCCAGCTTCTTATCGACACAATGTTCGTGAAGGCATTTAAACGCTCTGGTCTGGACGTACTGCCCCGACCCACGCCCAAGCGGCGAGTAGCCAGCGGTGTTCTCACCAGACGTGTGCTGGTCCGCCCATGGGCAGACGATATCAACCCACTCGCCGCCGCTGTCTTTGACCACATGACGGTTGGTAAGCAACCAATCGAGCATAGGATCAATCCCACCCATTGCGGTAGCGCCTCCTTCCTTAGTGGTGACGGTGACATCTTTGATTTTTAACTGAGAAAAGTCGCATCCCAAATCAACGGCTAACTCAGCTAATGACCAGACATCTCGCCCCCAAGCTGTGACGTTAGAGTGATACAACTCACGCCCCGGCTTCATGTTACACGATCCCGGTACACGCATGAGCCTGTAGGAGCCACCCGCGCCACCGTCTGTCCAACCCTTGTCAGCGCAAAACTCCACGAGGGCTTCGTACCTACCCCAATCGTCACCGGGGTCGAGGAAGAAACCCCACTGTTGGTTCACATGGCCGTCCACCATACTGGTGGTGATTTTCCAAGACGGCTCCACAGGTGGCGGTGTGACCTTGGTACCTATGTCGTCGAGGACAAGACAGAAGTAGCGTTTCAGGTTAGCGCGTCCGCGCCCGACCATAGTGCCTTTCTCATTCAACTCACCGTTAATGGACGAGACGCAGAAGTACCATGCCTGATCCTGTGTCTCATCATCCCACTTACGCCATTGCCGGGCGTCCGTGGTGAAGTTCTTGAACCACACGCCGTCACCGTCTTTCTTTGGACTGGCGCGACTGACGCAGACGTGTTCGTCGCCCTTCTTGTCTGCGAAGGTGGTATCGAGGAACAGCAATGCTTTTATTTTGAGTTTTGTCTCATCGTTCTTGGGTGGCGATTGGTAAGGTTCTTGTGCTAACTTGGTCATACTGAAAATTTCCTTTTGCCGCGTTCGACTGTGCAGGTCGGCGCGGCTTTTTCGTCCGCGCAGCAGCATGGGTTATAGGGGTTAAGCGACCTCAGTTTTCCGAAGGTTCTGCTCTTGCCAGATAGCAACATCTTTTAGCCGCCAAAAACGGCGGCCCTTAACGCCAGCAACAACAGGCTGGGGAAACTGCCTCGTTTCCATCCAACGGAAGAGCGTCATATCAGAGACGCCCCCCAGCAAGTCGCGTAAGGGCTGCGCTGCAATCAATTGAAGTTCACTGGTTTCCATATCTACTTTCCTCACGTTAATAGTTGTTATCGTGGGAAATTGTATGGAGATGTGGGGGATTTAAAAAACCGGATGCGAGCCTAAATTTGGGTCGTTTCCCGGAGCTTTGAAGAGTTGATTATTTTGATCCCATGAGTTTTTTCATAATTCGATTTGGGTCTAGATAATTCGAGGCAGCTTTTGTAGCGTCGAATTCAACCGACCAGCCAATATCTTCCCAGAGGCGACCCAGGTATTCGACAAAGGGGCTATTAAGTCGGGCGTTGAGTTCAACGCCGTGAGCTTCGAGAGTTTGTGCTGCTACTCCTACCAATTGAAGACGTAAACGCGCGTCGTGCCGATACCAGTGGTCTGGCAACAGTCCCTTGTTAAAATTATCGTCAGAAAGTTGCCTCAGCAGTTTGAAAGCCGACTTGCCGACACGCGCCCGATGCCGGGCGTTCGCGTCTTCCTCTTCCGTATCCCACATCAATGGGCTGAGTTCACGTTGTTCAAGCAGTTCCACCACGTCCGGATGTAGAGCGTCTAAAGTGTTTCGTAGACGGAGGAGTTGTTGGTTTATCTTCTTGTTATTTACAGGTTCATTTATGCTTTTGAACCGTTCAACAATCGCCGCTGTGGCGACTGCAAAATCTGGATTTTCACCTTCCAGCCATTTGGTTATGTCTTTACTCATCGCATTTTCACAACGTTGTCAGCGTCAGTTTCGCCAGTTATACGGTCAACGAGGTTAGCCCATGCTTGGAGTGCCGCCGCTTTTTGTTTTGTGTAACGTGCGCGGTTATAAATACCACTAATACCTGCTGTTGAGCCGCTCTTGTGGTTGATTATGGCTTCAGTGACAGCCTGTTGGGTATCCAACTCACCCGCACAGTAGGTAACAAGTGTCCTTCTTAGGTCATGCCATCGCCATCCTGTAACGTTTGCGGCTTCGGCAATGCGGTCTCTTGGCCGCTCAAACCCTGAAATTGGTCGGTCGCCCATTGTTGTAAACATGAACGTGTTTCCAACATGAGGAAGGTTTTGCAGAATATCTATGACTTGGTCTGATAAAGGTACTGTGTGGAGTTCTTTGTTTTTGGTCATTGAGCCAGGAAGGGTCCAAACTGCTTTATCAAAATCTACATTTTCACGACGCATACCTGCGACTTCTCTGAGACGTTGCCCAGTTAACAACAATACCTTGAATAAATTTCCAAAAGGATAAGCTTCGTCTCCTGCCGCTGCCCATAATAGATTGATATCCATCTCAGTTAAAAAGTGGTCACGAGTTTCTTCTTTGTGAAGTTTTGCGATCCCAGTGACTGGGGATGATGGCAAAATACGACGTTTGACGGCCCAATCAAAAAATACACGTATGTGACTGTGGCTACGGTTTGCCGCATAGGGCCCACTAATATTGTCTAGAATTATTTGCACCATATCGGTATCGATGTTCTCTAAAGGGAGTGCGTCCAATTGGGCAAAGTTCTTAGTCAATGCCCGTCTATACTCTGCGGCAGTTTTTGGTCTGAGAGTGTGAAGGTGTGCTTGAAGGAAAAGTTCCCGCACTGTGGCGAATGTCGTCTCTGATAAATGGGCTGATTTCTTGTCCTGTGCGTTCCGTTCTGCCTGTCGTAACAAAATAGGGTCCAACCCTTCTGCTGCCACCCGTTTGTATTCGATTGCCAAAGCTCTGGCTTCTGCGAGAGAGATTTCCGGATAGACACCAAGCTTTATGCGTGTATCACGGCGGCGACCATCGCGGAGCACTTTTACCTGCACATTAAATGTTCTGCGCCCACTAGAAGATATCCGTAGCCCCAATCCACGCAGAGTGCTATCCCAATAGTCAACAGAGCCTTTGTCAGCTGCAGGAAGTTTTAGTCGTTTAACTGCGGCGTCAGTCAAATTAATTTTTGGCATATATATATATTTCCAAATTGGCAGCTAAATGGCAGCAAATTGTTGCGTTATTTAATGTTCGTGCATGATAGAGAATGATAATGATTGTTGGAATTATGTCAATTAAAACAATGGCTTTATTGGATTTATTGAAGGAATTGTTAGGTAATGATAAACGATTTTAGATACGATTACTTGATGGTTGATCAAATCATTATGGAATTTGAATAATCTGTCGTGTCGATGCGGACTATTCATGTCTTTGTTGAAGGTCGTGTGCAGGGCGTGTGGTACCGGGGATGGACAGCACGTGAAGCTGTATCGCTAAGTCTTTCTGGCTGGGTGCGTAATT
>Ga0209335_10006676_pt1 | contig 10255 bp, 11 predicted proteins | sample COG_09_FD_184753 | JGI IMG/M metagenome (GOLD analysis project Ga0209335, IMG submission 184753) | Pelagic Microbial community sample from North Sea - COGITO 998_met_09 (SPAdes) (version 2) | ecosystem: Environmental > Aquatic > Marine > Neritic zone/Coastal water | place: Helgoland, sampling...
TAGGAATAGGAAATGCAATAGTTGATGTCATTTGTAAAGTAAATGACAGTTTCATTGAACAAAATAATCTTACAAAGAGCACAATGAAACTATTTTTTGATGAAAATGAATTCAAAAATTTATTAACAAATCTTAAAATTGAAAAAACTGTTTCTGGAGGTTCTGTAGCAAATTCAATAGTTGGATTATCTCAACTTGGTGACAAAGTAGGTTTTATAGGAAAAGTTTCTGATGACGAATTTGGAAGTAAATACGAAGAAGGTCTAAAAAAAGAAAAAGTAGAATATTTTTATTCAAAAAAGAAGGAAGAATTGCCAACAGGTACATGTTTAATATTGGTTACTCCAGACTCAGAAAGAACAATGTGTACATTTTTAGGAACGGCCGGAAAAATTAATGAAAATGATGTTAGTTCTGATGCGATTAAAAAAAGTGAAATAATATTTTTAGAAGGTTACTTGTGGGATGAGGGAGAGCCGAAGAAAGCTTTTGATAAAGCTATTAATAATGCAAATAAAGTAGCTATGTCACTTTCTGATCAGTTTTGTGTAGATAGACATAAACCTCATTTTTTAGAATTAGTAAAAAATAAATTAGATATTACTTTTGCTAATGAGCAAGAAATTACATCACTAATTGACGCAAAAGATTTTAATGAAGTAATTGAGTTTTCCAGACAACTAGACAAATTAATAGTTATAACAAGAGGTGAGAAAGGAGCAGTTGCAATTCATAGTGATAAAATTATTGAAACTGGTATTCACCAAAATCTTAATATTATAGATCTTACAGGAGCCGGTGATCTCTTTGCTGCAGGATATCTTCATGGAGTAATTAACAACATGAGTATTGAACAGTGCTTACAAAAAGGTACCGAATTATCATCAAAAATTATCCAAAAAATTGGAGCAAGAATTTAAGTTTAAAAAAATGATAAAGATATTATAATTATTTATGAATAATCCTGAAGTTTCATTATTTTTTCCTGAACCGGTCCTCAAATATAAATTGGAAGATTATGAAACTTTTAATAAAGATCTAAGAAAATATATTTACAAACTTCAAGAAGAAAGTTCCTCTGGACAAATAAAATCAAATAGAGGTGGATGGCATTCTCCAAACTTCAAATTAACTGACAAAAACTCCATACAATTTAAATTTGGACTAAAACTACAAAAATATATTCTTAAAACATTCCAGACACTTGAATGGAAAACAGAAAATAAAAATATAACTATTAATTCAATGTGGGCTATTATTAACAAAAAAAATGATTATAATGTAGTTCATACTCACCCCAATTCATATTTAAGTGCTGCCTATTATGTGAGTGCACCAAAAAATTGTGGAAAATTTCAAATCGAAAATTTAAACATTGCTAAAAGACATTTTTATCCTGAAGTTCTTAAAAACAATGAACTAAATGCTAATGTTGCCGGAATAGAAGTAAAAGAAGGTGATTTATTAATATTTCCTGGATACTTACCTCATAAGGTCGCAATGAACGAATCTGATGAAGATAGAATTGTTGTAAGCTTCAATGTAGGCATTAAATAATATTAATTTTTAATTTTTTTTATACGCTTGAAACTACCCTTCCCTTTTTTTGGATTTACGATCCTTGGTTTATATTTTTTTGTGAATAATTTCTGGATTAATAAATTTTTGTTATTTGATTTTGTATCCATTTTTGAAACTTACAATAAAATTATTATCACCAAAAAAATCTGAAAACTTTTTTCTGAGCCTATATATGTGAGTTTCAACAGTGTGAGTTTCAAGTTCAGATTGATAACTCCATACATTTTTTTGAAGCTCCATAGGACTTACTGGATTTTTTTTTTTGGAAAGATAAATTATAGTATTTACCTCTTTTTCAGTTAATTTAAGGTTTTTATTTTCTAAAATTATTTCTCTAGAATTTAAATTAATTTTATAATTATTTATTTTTATATGTGACTGATCATTAAAATTTTTTTTTAAAAATTCTATATTAATTTTTTCTACAACTTTCAAAATATTGATTGGAAGTTTGTCTATTATTAATTGACTAGAGATATTTGAATATTTTTTTTTTGAAATAATTATATAATTTTCGAATACATTTATTGTATTTTCTAAAGCTTTATCATTTGAAGCTTCAATAATATTAAAATTTAACTCCTTTTCAATTTCTTTAAAAATTTTATAAAAAAGATTAAATTGATAAATAATTAAATTTTGATTACTCATTTATTAATAGAATATGGATATTTACTTAAAAAACAAACAAACACTTCAAGTAGATGATTATTATTTTAAATGTTCTATTGGAAAAGGCGGACTAACATCAAAAAAAAAGGAGGGAGATACCAAAACTCCAAAAGGAGTATTCGGAATTGAAAACTTATATTATAGAAAAGATCGATTAAAAAAACCCAAGACCAATCTAAAATGTATTGAGATAAAAGAGGATATGGGTTGGTGCGATGACATAAATTTTGAACAAAAATATAATAAACTAATAAAAGTTGATAAAAACATAAAACATGAAAAATTAAAAAGAAAAGATCAAAAGTATAATTTACTCATTCCAATTAAGCATAATTTTTTAAAGCCAAAGAAAGGATTGGGTAGTTGTATCTTCATTCACTTAACTATGGATTATAAACCAACAGCTGGGTGTATTGCATTAACCAAAAAAGATTTTCTTATAATGCTAAAATTGATAAATAAAAAATCAAAAATTAAAATTTTCTAAACTCTTTGACCAAAAATACCAGATCCTATTCTTAAATATGTAGAGTTGTTTTTAGTTGCCTCTAAATAATCAGAAGACATTCCCATACTAAGTTCGTTTAAATTTAGAGATTTATTGATTTCATTCATTTTTTTAAAATAATCAGCTGGATTAATATTTGCTGGAGGAATACACATCAAACCAATCACATCAAGTCTAAGTTCTTTACAAAATATAATTAAATTTTTTATTGTGGATTGATCGACCCCAGACTTTTGGATCTCATTTCCAATATTTACTTGGATAAATATCTTAATTTTTTTTTTTATTTTAGATTGTTCGTCAGCAATTTTTTTTGCAAGTTTTTCACTATCTACAGAATGGATAAAATCAAATAATCTAACAGCCATCTTCACTTTATTAGTTTGCAATTTTCCAATCATATGAAGCTTTAATTCAGGTTTTGTTTTTTTGATTTCTGTCCATTTCTCAATTGCCTCTTGAATTTTATTTTCACCAAAATCTAGATGGCCATGCTCAATTAAAGGTAATATATTGCCCATCTTAAAAGTCTTGGACACAGCAATGATATTTGGTAAATTTATATTATTTAAATCTCTTAAATTTAATTTTATTTCATTTTCTATATTAATTAAATTTTGAATACTTTTATGCATTATAATTCTAAAATAAAATATTACTTTATAGATAATTTTGATACAAAAAATATTGTCAAAGTTGATAAACAAACAGTAGTAATTTTTAGAAATTATACATTTAAAAAAAAAGATGAGGATCTTTTAATAAAAATTAAGAAATATTGTAAAAAAAAAAAGATAAAATTTTATTTATCAAATAATATAAAACTTGCTCTAAAACATAATTTGGATGGAGTTTATATACCTTCATTTAATAAAAAATTTAATCATTTGAATTATTCGCTAAAAAAAAAATTTCAAATTATTGGATCAGCTCATAACCTGAGTGAAATTAGGATTAAAGAAATTCAAAAAGTTAAAAAAATATTTATTTCTTCCTTATTTAAAGAAAATAAAAATTATCTAGGAATAAATAAGTTTAGATTACTATGCTCATTGACAAAAAAACAAACTGTTGCATTGGGTGGAATATCAAAAAATAATTTAAAAAAACTTAGACTTTTAAATTTTCCTGAGTTTGCAGGTATCTCATATTTCAAAGATTAAAAAAAAAGGCCCCTAAAAAGGGGCCTTCTTTAATTCAAATTAAACTAAATTAGAATGCAAATGAAGCACCAAGTGCCCATCTTTCTCTATCTTCAGTCGCTGTAGTAGTACCATCGATGTCAGTAGCATCAGCCATTGACGCAGTAATAGTCATACCACCTGCAGTGTATGAAGCAGATATCATTTCGTACTCAGACGATTTAGTTCCTTCATCGATTTCTTCTGCACCGTAAGATATAGATAACTCATCTGTAACTGTGTATGATAATTGGTAAGAAGTTACTTCATCATCAGCAGTATCATCTTGTGCATCATACTCGTAGTCACTGTAAGCAACTGTTACTGGACCATAAGCATAACTTGCTTTTAGTACAGTAGCGTCATTTACATTTCCAACAGAGCTATCTTCACCATGAGCATAAGTTACTGTTAAACCATCAACACCTGAGTAAACTGCTGAATAACCCATAGCTGCTTCTGTACCAGTTCCAGATGGATCTAAAGAAGCTTTTAGAGTTAAACCATCCATAAGTGATGGTAAAGTGTACATCATCATGTTATCACCTGATCCAACACCTGTTGGCTCTAATCCGCCTTCATCGTCAAAATTATCCCAGATATCACCAGCAGCAGTAGCATCTACAGCTGTAGTAGCTGAAGATCCACCCTCACCAGCAAAGTTTAGAGATCCTAAAGACTCTGAACTAATTGTTACTGAGTGACTGTCAAATGGAGACCCTGTGTTAGCACTTTTAACAGTACCACCAGCAAGAGCCGAGTCATCATTTTGGTCTAATACAAATGAAAGAGAAACGTTTAATCCGTTATCTAACTCACCTGAACCAGAGAAAGTTAACTGGTTACCCATTGTCCATGATTTACCACCGCTAGCTGCTCCACCATTAATGTGTTCTAAATTTATACTTGCACCACCTGAAACACTCATTGACCCAGCAAAAGCTGAAGTAGCAACAAGTGAACCTGCTAATGCAGTTAAACCTATTTTTTTAATGTTCATATTAATTACTCCTTTTTATTTAATTGTTATTATTAATAATAAACACGTGTTATTTATCATTTTTAGAGTTGAGTAATAATTTTTAGATCTTATTTAGATAAATAATTTAATTACTGTTGCATTTATACAACACTAAAATACATTGATTTATATGTATTTTATTGATTTTTAGACTATATAATTATTAATTAGCAATATTAACACCTTAAATGTCTAAAAATGCAAATAAATAATTAAGTTATGAATTCAAAAATTTTATTATCTATCATTTTGGTTGTATTTTTAACCTCTTGTAAAAATGGCAAACTTCCAGGTGGAGATGCAAGAAAGTTTCCTGATGACCCAAAACTTAGAATTAAAAAAAACTTAGAAGAAGGTAGAGGTTTTAGATTAAATGATACTATCGGAAACCTTAGGGGTGGTGGGGTTTTTGAATTTGCTAGTTCGAATGAATTATGGAGAGCATCTTTAGATGTAATTGATTTCATGCCATTAATTTCTGCAAATTATAGCGGAGGAATTATTATAACTGATTGGTACTCTGATGATGAAAATTCAAATGAAAGTTTAAAAATAACAATTAGATTTTTAACTAATGAAATTAGATCTGATGCAATTGATGTTAAAGTTCATAACAAAATTTGTTCTAATGATCTTATTAAGTGTAAAATAATTGAAACTGATGGAGTGCTTGTAACAGAAATTAAAAAGAAGATTTTAAAACAAGCAGCCATTTATGAAAAACAAAAAAAAAATAAAAACTTCAAACCTTATAAAAATGAAGGTCTAGGAATCGAATAATAAATTTCAATAAGCTAGCCGTGGATAGATATAATTTTAAAATTGTAGAAGAAAAATGGCAAAAATATTGGGAAAAAGAAAAAACTTTTTCGACGAAAACTGATAAAAATAAAAAAAAATTTTATTGCCTTGAAATGTTTCCTTATCCATCAGGAAAAATCCATATGGGGCATGTTCGTAATTATACAATAGGCGATGTTCTAGCCAGATATAAATCGTTACAAGGATATAATGTATTACATCCCATGGGTTGGGACTCGTTCGGTATGCCTGCAGAAAATGCTGCAAGGCAAAATAATTTAAATCCTAAAGATTGGACAGAATCAAATATTTCTAATATGAAATCACAGCTCAAGAGGCTAGGCTTATCTATTGATTGGGATAGAGAAATATCAACCTGTTCTGAGGATTATTATAAGCACCAACAAGAATTTTTTTTAGAGCTTTATGATAAAGGTTTGGTCTACAGAAAAGAACAGGATGTAAATTGGGACCCCATAGATCAAACAGTACTTGCAAACGAACAAGTTATCGACGGAATGGGATGGAGATCAGGTGCCCTTGTTGTAAAAAAAAAATTAAATCAATGGTTTTTTAATATTACAAAGTTTTCAAATGAATTATTAGAAAATTTAGATAATCTTGATGAATGGCCTAATAAAGTTAAAGTTATGCAAAAGAATTGGATTGGAAAATCTTTTGGTTGTGAAATTAATTTTAAAATAAATTCCTCAAAAGATGTAAAAGAGATTAAATGCTTTACCACAAGACCTGACACTTTGTTTGGTTTATCTTTTCTAGCTCTTTCTGTTGACCATCCTTTGTCTGAATTTTACAAAAATGACCAAAAATTTGTAGATTTTAAAGAACAGTGTTTACAAAGTGGTACCACTGAAGAATCTATAGCAAATGCTGAAAAAATTGGTTTTAAAACTGATCTTGAGGCGATAAATCCTTTAGATGAAAATATTAGAGTGCCTGTTTACTTTGCTAACTTTGTTCTTATGGATTATGGATTGGGTGCAGTTTTTGGTTGCCCAGCTCATGATCAAAGAGATTTAGATTTTGCGAATAAATATGATTTAAAAGTTAAAACTGTTGTGACTCCTGATTTTAATGATCAAAATTTTTCTGTAAAGAATGAGGCATACACAGGACCAGGCTATATCTTCAACTCTTCATTTCTAAATGGTCTTAAAAGTCCAGACGATTCTATTATTAAAACTATTGAGTATCTTGAGTCTAAAAAATTAGGAGTTAAAAAAATTAACTTTAGATTAAAAGATTGGGGAGTATCTAGACAAAGATATTGGGGTTGTCCAATACCTATAATTTATGATGATGACAATAATCCTCAAAAACTTCCAAAAGAAATGTTGCCTGTGAGACTTCCAAAAATTGAAAAATTAAGCACTACCGGTAATTCTCTTGATCGATTAGAGGAGTGGAAGAATATTGTAATAGATGGAAAAAAGTACACAAGAGAGACGGATACTCTTGATACATTTGTAGATTCTTCCTGGTACTATTTAAGATTTTGTTCTCCAAAAAATAATAAATATGGTTTCAGTTATGAAGATGTAAATTATTGGATGCCTGTTGATCAATATATAGGAGGGGTAGAACATGCAATATTACACTTATTATATTCAAGATTTTTTATGCAAGCTCTTTCATATCAAAATGAAAAATTAAATATTACCGAGCCATTTAAAGGTCTTTTTACTCAAGGAATGGTTTGTCATGAAACTTATAAGGATGAAAATAATAACTGGGTAAGCCCAGATCAGATCACTTCAATTAATGGAAAAAAATATTTAAAGGATGATACTAATAAAGAAATCAAAGTTGGTCCTTCAGAGTCTATGTCAAAATCTAAAAAAAATACGATTGATCCAGAAAATATAATAAATAGTTATGGCGCTGACTCCGCAAGATTATTTATTTTATCTGATAGTCCACCAGAAAAAGATGTTCAATGGTCTGAGGAAGGAATATCTGCTTCATATAAATTCATTCAAAAATTATGGAACCTAAACATAATAGTTCTTGAAGAGATAAAAAAAAATCATTCGATAGATGCAAATGATGAAATAAAAATATTTACTAATAAATTCATTAAGAAAATAAGTAATAATTTAGATAATTTTAGTTATAATATAATTGTTGCTAACCTTCACGAAATGTACTCGTATTTAATTAAAAATATAGAAAAGGGATACAAACAGGACACTATTAAAGAAAATTATAGAAAAATTTTAACCACCATAATGCCTATTATTCCACACTTTTCTTCTGAATGCTTAAAAATGATTGGTCAAGAGAAGCATGCTTGGCCCGATTATGACCAAAAAATAATTAAGGAGGATAAAATAAATTTTGTAATCCAAATTAATGGAAAAAAAAGAGGTCTTATTTACTTAGACAATAATAAGTCAGAAGAAGAAATAATCGAAATTGTTAAAAAAGAAGAAAGTTTAAGTAAATATTTAAAAGATAATGAAATACTTAAAATAATTTTTGTACCAAAAAAATTAATAAATATAATTATCTAAATGATTAAAATTAAAAAATTAATTCCAGTTTTTTTAATAATAATATTTTTAAGTAATTGTGGGTACACTCCAAGATACGCTTTGAACAAAAATGTTGATTTTTCAATTAATTTAATTGAACTAAAAGGAGATCGTGAATTTAATAATTCTTTAAAATCAAAAATAGCAAGATATGGAAAAAAAGATGATAATAAAAAATTTTATGATTTAAGTATAACAACAAAATATAATAAAAATGTTAAATCAAAAGATGCGACTGGATTGGCTCAAGAATATCAACTAGTAATAACTGTTAATGCAATAATCAAATCAGATACAATAAACCCAAAAAAATTAGTTTTTAAGGAAACAATTAATATGAAAAAACTTGAAGATGCTTTCGAAGAAAAAAATTATGAAAAAATAATGAAAGAAAATTTATCAGATATAATTTTAGATAGAATAATAATGTATTTATTTAAACTATAATGATTTTAAAATCATACGAGCTTAAAAAATCGGATTTAAGTTTAAAAAAATTTTTTCTTTTTTATGGAAAAAATGAAGGTTTAAAAAATGAAATACTTGATATTTTAATTAAAGATAAAAATAAAATTTTGAGTTATGAAGAAAAAGAAATTTTAGATAATGAAAGTAATTTTATTGAAACTGTTTTGTCAAAATCTCTTTTTGACACACAAAAATTTATTGTTATCAAAAGAGCTACTGACAAAATTTTAAAAATAATCGAAAACCTGTTACAAAAAAACCTTGAAGACACTACTATTATTTTAAATTCAGAGAGTTTAGAAAAAAAATCAAAATTAAGATCTTTTTTTGAAAAAAACAAAACATTAGTTTGTGTTCCTTTTTATCCTGATAATGATCAAACGCTATCTAAATTAGCTTATAATTTTTTAAAAGAAAAAAAAATTTCAATCTCATCCTCAAATATAAACTTAATAGTAAACAAATGCAGTGGGGACAGGGAAACACTTATAAATGAACTTAAAAAAATTGAACTTTTTAGCAAAAATGGAAAGCAAATTAATAGCGATAATATATCAAAACTAATCAATTTAAGCGAAAATCATAGTATATCTGAACTGGTTGATAATTGCCTAGCTCAAAATAAAAAGAAAATAATAAGTATCTTAAATGAAAATAATTTTAGTAATGAAGACTGTATTATGATTGTTAGATCTTTTTTAATTAAGGCAAAAAAATTACTAATCTTATCAGAAACATTTGTAACTAACAAAAATATCGATTTAACTATATCATCTGCAAAACCACCAATCTTTTGGAAAGAAAAAGAAGTAACTAAACAACAAATTTATAAGTGGAAACCAAAAAATATTAAAAAACTAATCTACACACTTAGTGAAACTGAATTGCAGATTAAAAAAAATATAAATAATTCAATTAATTTAATTACAGATTTTATTTTAAACCAGTCCTCAGCTGAAACTAGTAGTTAGATTTAATTATATCTATAATTTTATTTAACTGATCTAAGTCTTTATATTCAAAAAATATTTTTCCTTTATTCCTCTTATTATTTTGTATTTCTACATTAATTCCTATTTTATTTGATATCGATAGCTCAAGAGCTATTATATTGCTATCTTTTGTGATTTTTGATTTTTGTCTTTTCTTTTTAAATAATTGAACAAAGTTTTCAGCTTGTCTTACTGAGAGTTTATTGTCTACAATTTTATTAGCAACAAAACTTGCATTATCCAAGCCCACTAAAATCTTAGCATGTCCTGTCGATAACTTATTTGACTCTATTAATTTTATCACTTCATCAGGTAAAGTGAGTATTCGCAAAGAATTCGTTATATAACTTCTACTTTTACCAATAAATTTTGAAACTTTTTCTTGATCATAAGAAAATTCATTTATTAATCTTTTATAACCTTGGGCTTCTTCTAATGGATTTAAATCATGTCTTTGAACATTTTCAACTATAGCA
>Ga0209335_10006687_pt1 | contig 10244 bp, 8 predicted proteins | sample COG_09_FD_184753 | JGI IMG/M metagenome (GOLD analysis project Ga0209335, IMG submission 184753) | Pelagic Microbial community sample from North Sea - COGITO 998_met_09 (SPAdes) (version 2) | ecosystem: Environmental > Aquatic > Marine > Neritic zone/Coastal water | place: Helgoland, sampling...
TAAAAAAGACAGCGAAATTTCAACTCAAACTTGCCCTCAATGCTCTGCAGAAGGCCACGATATTGATGCAGTGTTCTGCAAGTTTTGTGGGAGTAGAGTTTGATTTTCCTCAGTTTTATCAGGCAGATGAAGAAAGTTTTAGTTTAAAGTATAGCACACCCGTATTATTTAATTAATCATAGATTAACCTTCTCTCTAAACCATTTGCGCTCAACTTGGCAGTTCTAAGTCGGGACATATAAAAAGAGCAAGAACACTTCACTTGAATTGGAATTAAAAATCAAATCATCAATGGAAAAGAGTTTCTTTTAATTAGTAAATCTCTTGCCAGAGTATGGTTGGCGAAGTTAATTTTAAAAACAGGATAATAGTCCACAATCGTTACGCATGGTAAAGGCCCCATGATTTAGAAGCTATAAAACTCTAAGGAGGCTAAACCCAAGAATAGGTTATTCCTATGACATCTTCCATGTTTACAACGGCATGGTGGCATCCGGCAGGAATATATACTACTTCCTTTTCACGTTGAATAAAAACCTGCAGCTCGTCTAATACTCCCGGCTCAGCAAGTTGCGCGTGAGCATCAAGAAACCATTGCATTACACTTGTTTTGATTTGACCGTAACGCATATTTTTGGATTCTACAAATTGATTGTTTTTATCTGTGTAAGGAAACATAATCCAAAGCTTTTTACCTGAAACAAGGTAATTGAGGGCTTCTGAATGAATATGAAGATGCGTGCCAGAATACTTTCCACCGGCGAAGAGCCTTGAAATTCTTAAATCATGAATCGACTTGTTCTTGAAAAAAGATGGAATTGGAATCAGCTGAGGGATTAGGGAGCATGCAGATGGATTCTTTAGAATATTATGAAAAACATATTTACGATTGTCTTTCGGCATTACGCGCTTGATAAATTTATCAAAACTCAATGCCCCCACAAGTTTTGTGGCCTCGCCAGATACGGCATACTGAACCTCAATCTCCTTCAGATTATCGCAGAAAGGAGCTTCAGCGATTAAATCTGGCATTGTCAACAGATGCACTTTTTTCTGCAAGGATTTTAGGTTATTGACGGTACGGTACTCTTCTTTTTGAGGAGAAGACAATGAAATTTTTTGAAGGTATTCCTCAAAGCGCTTCTCACTATTTTTTTTAAAAATTCCAAACATGATTTAAAAATTGGTTTGCAAAACACAAAAAAGACTAAACCAATAACTGAAATAAATCAATTTTGCCGCTGAGGCATTCCGCCTGGCACTATTCATAGCAATTTTCAATATGTTTTTCATAAAATGAGTTAAATAATTAGCATTAAAACAATCGTAAACGAATTTAGTATTTTTTAACGACAAATTTAATCGACATAAAGCACTTTAAATCAGAAGACTATGCGTTTTAAGAAAAGGGCACGAAAACATATAGAAATTATTGAACAACCAATTTTTTAGTAATCGTATTTGCTCCAGAACAAATTTGAACAAAATAAACACCTTTCTCTCGAATAAAAATGGGGGTATTGTCTGAATTGACAGGAACGATTTTCACCACTTGGCCAATACTATTTAGTATTTGAATACTTTTAGCATCAGTAGTTTTAACGATAAACTTTCCGCTATTAGGGTTGGGATAAATGTTAGCACTCTTGTTATATTTAGTTTCAGGAACAGCTAAAGGAGATAAACCAATAGAGGTTAGAAGGTCAATTCGTTCGTTTTCTAGAACGGAGCGTATTATTTCTCCTTGCCCATTCGTAAAGCTATTTTGGCAGCTTTCTGCGGAATAGTCCATATAGTTTTCAATCATATCGGGTAAATCGCCCAATCCTCCCGGAATAGTATCTACACAAGTATTTTTTGTCGTATCGCAGTCTTGCGAAGACTCTGATTCAGCGTTTGGCGTGTCGGCAAGTAAATCATCTTCGGTACAATCGCCATCGCCCCAAATATGTCTCAAACCTAGGTAGTGTCCTACCTCATGGGTTGCTGTTCTTCCTTGAACGTCAAATGCAGGGTTAGAGTTAGGGTTATTACTTCCAAAAAAATTGAACTGAATAACAACACCATCACCTAAGCTTGAGGTACCTCCGTTAGGCCAATTGGGTAAATTTGCTGGGGGGGTGGCATACCCTAGAACGAAAGGGCTTCCGAAGAAGGACATATCACAAATCCAGATGTTTAAATATTGAGACTGATCCCATGGATCTATTCCACCAGTAGCAGTTGACTTTACTCCTTCGGCAATATTACCACTAAGAATGTCAAGAAATCCATCTTCCGTAGTTTCCGTTCTAGTTATTCCCGTGGTGCTGTTGCCATCGGGGTCCGTACTTGCCAATTCAAATTTTATCATTGGTGCTCCAGCAATTGGTGCGAATATCGATCGCATATTAATGGTATCAGCATTAAGCCGCTGAAAATCAGCGTTAAGTATTGAAATTTGATTAAGTATTACACTGTCGTGAAGATTTTGTTCAGGTTTGTTTTCGTTGTATACAACATGAATAACTAAAGGAATTCGATAGAGTTCATCAGCCGCTCGGCTTATATTTTTAGCTCTATTAATTATCGCTTTATAAGTCTCATCAACGGCTTGTTTGTAGCCAGGAGTTTGCGATTCATAGAATTCTAAAATGTGCTGGGTGCCGCACTTTTCAGGACTCTGAGCAAGAGAAACCGAATTAATCAGTACAACTGTTATTGCTAAAATAAGTGTATATATTTTCATCTATCTAAATTAAGTAAAAATAATATAGACTCAGCCTTAAGTTTATTTACGGATATTCAAAATGTTTAAATGGGAAATATTCGACACAAAAGGTAGTTGTTAATTTAGTCGATTGAGAGAAACTTATCGATTTTCAGCCAAAGGCTCTAGACTGTCGCAGTTTTTATAAACTATCGATTCCAATTCTATTAGAGAAGCGAGCGCCACTTGACTATAATTTTGTGATGCATTTCTAAAACTCCCACATTCAACTTTCCATAATTCGGTAATCATGTCGTTACTGCAACGCAAATCTTCAGGAATACACTTTACAGCTTTAGCAACATTATAAGCTCCGGCATGGTAAACATGAAGCACCAAAAGCTTATACCAAAGATCATTTTCATTGTAATCAATGTTGTTTGTCGCAAGAATTTTATTTGTTTCCGGAATGCAAACTGTTCGTAACAATTTCGCTGCACCCCAAGCGCACTTGTCGAAATTTTTTCGTTCGTCAACTGAGCCGTTAACAGTTAACCCCATTTGTTTAGCTACGCTTTTCATTAATTGGAAACTACCATGAGCACCAACATGTGATTTTTTAGGTTTACCTGGGCTTTCAATTAACAGAATAGCTTGAGCGTAAAATGGATCAGTATTATTTTCTTCGAATATTTTTACTGCCTTATCAATTGCTGGAAGCACATCTTCGAAATGATAAAAATGACTTTTCCCAGAGGTCATGTATACATGTTCACCAGCGGGCAAACAATGGAATGCTTTTATGCTGTCTCTAAAAGTGTGTTTTTGTTCAGGCGTTTGGGCATTCCAATTTTTAATTGATACAGTTTTTAAAATTTGGCGAGTGCTTCCAATATTTATAACACCAGAATCTTTTTCAAGGTTCATAACAGTTCTCCAAAATATCGGCTGGGCCAGCGTGTCCCAGCGCTCCATGTAGATGCTATTTTCTTGAACCATTATCTTACACTCAGCATCTGGACTAGCGGTTACTTCAACTTTAACAGAACCATTTATAGGATAAAATGCGCAAAGGAATAAAGATAATGGAGTAACAAATATTGCAGTAATAAAACGGTTCATGTAGCGAGTTTTTAATTGATAATCTCCTTAACGTAAAGAATGAAAAAAGGTTATAAAATGTTTATTTTGTAACTATCTGGTTTAGTGTCGGTTTTGAGACCTGACTAAAGTCTAACACAAGCCTTAGGTAGGCGAATAACTTTGGTGTTTGAACTTTGATTAACTTTGATTTGTGAATTGGTCAGAGGAAATTCGTTTAAGAAGACTTATCCAGTTACTTGGCGCTCTGGTGGCCTTTTCATTACTGATAACCCGCTCGTTATGGGCATCGAGTACCAGGTTATTTCCCAAAGCACCTATTTTTGACCAGTTAATAGAAATTCCATTTTCAATCGAAATTGTAGTTTGGGGCATAACTATTTGTATAGCAATTGCTTTGGTATTTTATCCATCAAAATTTAAACTAATTCTTCCTCTGATCATTCTTATCGGGTTACAATGTGTGTTCGATCAAATAAGAATTCAACCATGGCTATACTTATACCTGTTACTCTTATTTCCACTATGGTTAGCTAAAAATCATGATTACTATAAACAACAATGGCTAATGTCTCTAGTTCGATTTGTAGTAATTGCCTTATACATGTGGAGTGGTATTCACAAAATTAATCCAGAATATTGGGATTATACACATGAATTTATCTTGGCACCAATTGTTCAGAAATGCCCCGATGATTGGGCTAATTTTTGGAATGCTTCTGGATATGCCGCGCCATTTATCGAAACTGTTTTAGGGATATTATTCCTCTTTAAATATACTAGAAATTGGGCATGTGTAGGTACGGTGCTTATGCACCTTGTTATACTATTATGTATCGGTCCATTCGGGAATAATTGGAACATGGTTGTCTGGCCTTGGAATGTTGGGATGATGCTTATTGTTTGGTTGCTTTTTTATAAGGTTGAGTGGGAAATTAATTGGAGAGATATTATTTCTGGAAAGCGGAAATATGTTGTGTTAGTTTTCTGTTTTTTTCTATATGTGGCACCCGCAATGAATTTGGTAGGGTTGTGGGATAACTACCTGTCGTTTTCATTATATAGCGGAAAAACAAAATCGTTGCATATATATGTTCACGAAACTGCTATAACCAAATTAGAACCTTCGCTACAAAAACTGCTCCAAACTAATAGCAACTTACCTACTTTTCGAGTGTTAATGGCAGACACATGGTCTTTTGATGAATTGGGTGTTCCTGTATATCCACAACGAAGAATTTATATGAATACTGCACAGCAAGTCTGCGGCGGTTCATTCTTAAACAAAGAGTTATTTTTTCTTATTACAAACAAATCAGGAAAAGGAGAAATAGAGCAATTACGATGTAATCAGCTTGATTAGGTCACCCTCTCTCAAGTGTAAATGAAAAGGTAGATCCCAAATTAATTGTGCTACGAACATTAATAGTTTGTTTATGGGCATCAATAATATGTTTCACAATTGCAAGGCCAAGTCCAGTTCCCCCTTTATCCCTTGATCTACTTTCTTCAACGCGATAAAACCGTTCGAATAGTCGAGGTAAATGAGCGGGTTTGATACCTAATCCATCATCAGAAACTTCCACAAGAACGGTGGCGTCCATGTCGTAAAATCTAATCTCGGTTCTTCCGTCTTCTTTACCGTATTTAATGGAATTAACTATAAGATTTGTTAGTACTTGAGAGATTCTTTTTTTGTCACAATTTACGTAAATAGGAGAATCATAATCCATATTGAATCGAAGCTTAATGCCGCGTTTAGCAGCTCTATTTTCCATTAATTCGTACACATCTTTTACAATTTGAACAATATTTTCCTTTTGAGAATTAAGGTGTAGCTGTTTCGATTCAATTTGCGTGATTGTGTCTAAATCTTCCACTAACGTTATCATTCTATCGATACTTTTTTCCGCTCTTTCTAAGTATTTCCGGTTTATGCTCTTGTCTTCTAATCCACCTTCGAGAAGCGTAAGAACATATCCTTGGATATTAAAAATAGGTGTCTTTAATTCATGAGAGACATTACCAATAAACTCACGACTAAAGTCTTCTTTAAGCTGAAGTTTTTCGAGTGCTTTATCATTTTCTTCTCCCCATTTTTCAACGTCTTTTTTTACTGTATTTAGCATGTTTTCCGAAGGAACTTTGGCCTCTGCCCCTTTTTGCTGTTTGGACCGATGAATCGTTTTGTAGATTAGTTTTACTTTATCGTGGATAAATTTCTCGATAAGGTATTTCGAAATGAAAAAGGAAGAAACAGCCGCAAATATTACTGTCAATAATAATGTAATCCAATTGGTTGGAGCTTCAGTAACCCAATTGGCAACCACAGAAAACAGTCCCACAATAATGCTCGACACAAGGGCAATATATCCAGCTAAATCTCGCGGTGATTCAGTATTCATTCGCTATCGAATTTATATCCCACACCTTTAATTGTTTTGATGTACTCGTTTCCGAGTTTTTCGCGTAATTTTCGAACATGAACATCAATCGTTCTGTCGCCAACCACAACATCGTCTCCCCAAACAGTATTTAGAATTATTTCTCGAGAGAAAACGTTTCCGGGTTTTGACATTAGAAGCGATAGTAGTTCAAATTCTTTTTTAGGAAAGGCGAGTCTTTCGCCATCTTTTTCGACTAAGTATTTATTACGATCTAATAGAATGCCTTCATATTCACTTTCGTTTGTAGAGGAAGAAATAGCACTATTTTTTCGCTTTAATAGCGATTTAACTTTAGCTGCAAAAACTCGAGGTTTTATAGGTTTAGAGATGTAGTCATCCGCTCCTGCTTCAAGACCAGCAATTTGAGAATAATCTTCGTTTCGAGCAGTTAAAAAGATTATAATAGCATCTTGCACAATTGGAATATCTTTTAACTCTATGCAAGTTTCAACGCCATCCATACCAGGCATCATTACATCAAGCACAATTAAATCGGGGTGTTCCTTTTTTGCGATGCTGATAGCATCTCGACCATTGTTAGCTTTAAGAACGTGATAACCCTCTTTTTCGAGATTATAACCGAGAAACTCAGTTATGTCTGTATCATCATCAACTAATAAAATCTTTTTAGCCATAAGAAGGGGCTAAATTAAACAATGGTTGTTAAAAATGCATGTCTATCTGCAGACGAGTCATTAAACCAGAATCGTTTGATCCATCAAAAGTATTGTAGCTAACATCGCCTTGTACTTTTAATTTGTGACCAACAACATACCTGGAAACACCCAAAGTATATTGCGAGTAGGCATTTCCGATAAAGGTTTCAGGCATTATTGTGGTGTAACGCCCTGCAATTTCCCAATTGCTTTTTAACAAGTATCCTAGTTGAACATTTAATCCTTGTCCAACATATAATATATCTCCGGTTTCAGTATCATCAGAATTTTTAGCAATTGGATCAACAGCTTTTTTGTTTGCATATTCAGCCATAATGGATACACCATTCCACTTGAACATCATATCGGCAAAAATGGTACTTACTGATGTTTGGTAATATCCTTCATCATTGTACATAAATCCTTTTATGTTCCCTTGTTTTCTTACTGCTCTATCGTTATAGTCGTATGTAACAGCTAAAGAAAGTTTTGGTTTCTCTTCTCTTTTAATGTCGCCACCAACGTAGTCACCTTTGCTTGCAAACTTACCCATAGGTAGTATTTCTAATCGTCCAGTATACTCGTAACCACCAAGGTTTTGAGCAGTTATGTTTCTTCCTTCACCTTGCGATAAGGCAAACATCTCACGAATCATGAATGACTTTCCAAAAACTATATGGTGTCTTAACTGGACACCCATATCACGGTCGATATTGAATTTACTATTTACTAATGACCGATCTACAAACTGAAGATTCGCAGATGATATTACACGCTCTCTATTTCCAGGAAGTTTTGTCTGGCCAGCCCATAACACGAAGTTACCCGCAAAATTCCATTTCATAACCGCATCAAGTATATACCTAGGAGCATTTTTAGTTTCTGGACTCGCCCCCGACATATCTCTATTCGATAAGCCAAATTCCATTTTGTACACTACTTTAGGATTAAACACATACCCCCCGAACTTTAATCGGGCTCTTCTAATTAAGAAATTTGAAGTTCCTTCTTGTATGCCATCATCTCCATCAATATCCCACTCTCCCAAATATAACGTTTGAAATCTTGCTGCAAGTTTTAAGCTATAAGAAGAATCTTCAGCGATAACATTGTAATATCCTTTCCCGAATTTATTAGCAATTTTTGTTTGTGCTAAACTTATGGTAGTAATAGTAATCATCACTAGTGCTAAACCTATTTTTTTCATCTTTTGACTTGTTTTGTTTGTGCAAATATTCGCCAAAAGAATAGAACTTAACAGAGCGTCAATCAACCTTAATGATAACTTAACATAGGAGTAGGAATCAGTTCATATGTTAACAATTTCTTAACATTGGAAGTGTCTTTTAACAATGATGAAGAAATAGTTTTGCTTCGAACAAAAATGTAGAAAAATGGAATTTGGATTATTTGAATTATTAAAACTAGTTGGCGCACTTGGGTTCTTCATTTATGGAATGAAAGTGATGAGTGAAGGAATACAGAAAGTAGCTGGCGATGGGTTGCGGACCATATTATCTGCGATGACTAAGAATCGGTTTAGAGGAGTTCTTACCGGACTGCTCGTAACCACTTTAGTTCAGTCATCATCTGCTTCTACTGTAATGGTGGTTAGTTTCGTAAATGCAGGATTACTTAATTTGGTTCAGGCCATTGGAGTAATAATGGGGGCCAATGTAGGGACAACGACAACAGCCTGGTTGGTTACTTATTTTGGATTAATGGGTAAGTTTAAGCTGATTCATTATGCGTTGCCAATTATTGCCATAGGTTTTCCTATGATGTTTTCCAAAAGCAACAAACTACGGTCATGGTCAGAATTTTTAATTGGATTTGCTATTTTATTTATGGGATTAGCTGCGTTAAAAGATTCCGTGCCAGATATTAAGCATAATCCAGAGATTTTGGCCTTTTTGTCTAGCTATGCCGATATTGGCTTTATGTCGCTTATTATGTTTGTTGGCGTTGGAACAATACTTACTCTTATTGTTCAATCATCAAGTGCAGCCATGGCACTTACACTAGTTATGTGTAGCGAAGGTTGGATTCCTTTTGAGGTTGCAGCGGCAATGGTTTTGGGGGAAAACATCGGAACAACAATTACCGCTAACCTTGCTGCGTTGATTGGTAATGTGCATGCAAAAAGGGCAGCTAGGGCGCACTTAATATTTAATTTGTTTGGAGTATTTTGGATGCTAGTGGCATTTAAAGCTTTTGTGCCTTTAACCATTTGGTTAAGTGAATCTGTTTTGGGAGTTGGAAGCCCATATTTAGGTGCCGAAAATGTGCCATTAAATCTTAGTGTCTTTCATACAACTTTTAATATAGTCAACACTTTTACATTAGTCTGGTTTGCTGGTTTTATCGAAAAAATTGTTATCAGAATGGTTCCTTCTAAAGGGGATGCAGATGAGGAGTACTCTTTGGAATTTATTAGCACAGGAATGATGGCAACACCAGAAATGTCGCTTATGGAGGCTCAAAAAGAAGTAGCTAAATTTGGCGGAGTTGTTAAGAGAATGAATGGATTTGTTAAAGGTCTTATAAGCGAACAAGACAATAAGAAAACTAGTGAAACTCTTGCAAGAATTAAGAAATATGAAGATATAACAGATAGAATTGAAGCAGATGTTGCTGATTATTTAGCTAAAGTATCTCAAGGAGAAATGAGTGAAAGCTCGTCATTAAAAGTTCGAGGGATGTTAAGTATTATTGGCGATTTAGAAAGAATAGGTGATATATATTACCAAATGTCTAAAACCATTGAAAGAAAAAACGAGGGAAAAATTTGGTTTACCCCCGAACAACGGAACAACATTAATGAAATGTTTGAAATGGCGCAAGCAGGTTTAGAAACTATGTGCACCAATTTAGAAAAAGTTACAACAGATGTAACTATTGATAAAGCTAATGAACATGAAAATGCGCTTAATATTTATAGAAAGAAAATTAGGAAAGAGCATTTAGTTAGTGTTGAAAAAGGGGATTACAATTTCAATAGCGCCACTATTTATGCCGATCTTTTTAATTCTATTGAGAAAGTAGGGGACCACACTATTAACGTCACCGAAGGTATTGTTGGAGAAGTTTAGGGTATCCGAAGTCGATAACAATGGAAAACTCTTGCAGATTATGCAAAGGTTTTCTTGTTTTCGGATTAATAGAGTGATGAACAGAGTTAGACGAAATTACTGACGATAATTGATTTCAAGTTCTATATTTGAGCGATGCGATTAAAACAGTTGATTGGTTTATTTTTTCTTTTTGTAATTGTAGGATGCTATTCTTTTATTACTGTTGCTGCCGTTTGCAAAGCAGAGAACAACATGGAACTAGCTGACTTCCCATTTG
>Ga0209335_10006696_pt1 | contig 10233 bp, 10 predicted proteins | sample COG_09_FD_184753 | JGI IMG/M metagenome (GOLD analysis project Ga0209335, IMG submission 184753) | Pelagic Microbial community sample from North Sea - COGITO 998_met_09 (SPAdes) (version 2) | ecosystem: Environmental > Aquatic > Marine > Neritic zone/Coastal water | place: Helgoland, sampling...
TATATAATAATATACATATATAATAATATACATATATAATAATATACATATATAATAATATACATATATAATAATATACATATATAATAATATACATACGAAGAACAACCCCTCACTTATAACCCAATACAGGGAGTATGTGGTATGGCCCCGTATTTGAGGGGGGTAAGTAATTGCTGAGATATACGTAACTAATACAACCGATGTAACGAGCTATCGTCTAATGGTTAGGACATTAGATTTTCACTCTAAGAATGTGGGTTCGAGTCCCGCTAGCTTGACTATCCTTTCAATAAAATCCCCTAATAACTGCCGCAAGTATTTAACTCTGAACAAAGACCTTAGATTAATGAAACCAAACATGTCGCGCACGACTTTTCTTCAGAAAAACATAAAGTATTGTTTTAATTTTGCTTCACTGATATCACCCTTTTCTATAAAACCCAGCAGACTAGTTAATCCGACAAATGATTTAGTGGGTAGAAAGCTTTATGTCAAGCAGTCGTACATGTTAATAACTTGGTTCTCGTATCTCACTAACAGCCCACTTTTTAATAATAAGTCTGAGGACTCAGATGATAAAGATATAGACCTTGTCAGGCCTGGTTTTTTCGTACAACCGGTTAGGGTTTTTAAAACCACGATGACTAAAGCACCCATGGCACATAAAACATTTTCCCAAGAACAGTATCTGATTAAATTCTATAAGCTCTCAGCGTCGTTTAACTTCCCCGTTAAGTTTACCAAGGACAAAATCAATCTCAACCAATCTATACTCATTCTTCTATCTTTTAGACTCAATTCCTTCTCTACAGGCTCCAACCTATTCGTAATGAAGAAGTCAAAACTAACTCTTCTTGTGGACGACAAAAACTTTATAAAAGATTTAAATTAGTTAACTGAATTTTCTCTAGCCTGTATGATGGAATTGGTAGACATGCAAGGCTTAAAACCTTGTCCTTTTAGGGTCCTGGTTCAAGTCCAGGTGCAGGTAGCTTGTTGGCTACCCTTTGAAACAGTTTACGTATTTTATATGGACGTGTTTTACTACTTACTATCTGCAGTTTGTATTTCGGTTCTCACTTAATTCAGAGACTAGGCTTTTTATTAATCTGCGGCCAGTACCTCGTTAACCTACAACCACTTAACCTCATACTAAGTAGTTGGCTTGTACACACGCTGTTTGTTTACCTGGTGGTACTCTACACACTCGTTTACCTAAGTCGCAAAAATAACATTAAGAGACGTTAGGGGGGGTCGAGAATAATTAATGTTTTATATTACTTTCTCGTCTCTTTGAAGCTTCGCCGTTTTTTTCATGATGTCTTATATAATTTTTTTAAGCTCTTTAATACTGTACATTCTCCCTGTACAGGGCCGCCTAACAAAAGTAGCCTCTACAAGCTTACGTACCAACTTCTTATACATTAACTCATTTGACCTACTTCATGTATTACTCACTCCAATACTTATTATGGTGCTGCTTAACGTTTTATGAAGCTCGTACTCGGTCAGTTGTTGATTCGGTCATATAGTTTATACAGACTTTCATCAGAAAATGTTCTACTTAATCACGCTATTCTTTATAATAGTTCTTCTAGTACACTCGAGTACTTCTTACTACAGTTCTCAAGAGATTTACGATTTTGTAGTAACAAATTACAGCTTTTACTATTGACTTTTTCTTTTATTTACAACAAATTCCATATTCACTGTAATTTTTGGTATTGAAGTCCTGTCTACATTAATATTCCTCTTGATTATAACATCGGCCTATTCCTCTAACTTCTTCTACCGTAACCTGGACCTATCGTTTGGTAATTACAAACAACAGGTCTTTCCCTATACATACCTACAATCCCTACTCTTTTTCTTCTGAATGTCTCTCGTAACGTCCCTAACTCTTTTTATATTTCTTCTCTATTTCTACACTAAGCTCCTAACATTCGATTGATTTTTGATAGAGCACGTATTCACGTACCTTGTTAACTCTAAGTCTATGACGAGTTTACTCTCTATAGGTCTTGTATGGTTTATGTTTACTGTATGTATTTTTGTAAAGTGTGGTATAGCACCCCTGTACATCTGAAAACCTACATTTTTTAAAGGTTTACCTTTACATGTTTTATTCTTCTACGTATGTTTTTTTTATTTCTTCCTTTTCTTATTCATTGTTTATTTACTACTTAACTACGTCTCTGTAATTTTCTATTACTATATCTTCATACAAACAATATTCATCTTTAGCGGACTTATCTTCCTACTTGCTATGATGTGTGAAACCTTCTATATAAAATCATTCTTAGCTGTAAGTAGTATACTAAATTCCCTATTTGTTTTACTAGCTATATCGAATCCCCACGTAACTGATCTCCTACTCTGATTTTAGACTAATTAAACCTACCTCAACCTGATCACTCTAATTATATTTGGCAGTTGTAAAAAGCTCAAAAAATCTTGGGAAGAAAAAATTGTGAATTAACTCAAAAGTCATCACTTTATCTAAAAAAATCACACTAAAGCCTTACATAAACCCTGACCATATACCCCTATACGCCTCGGTAGAAAAGCCGGACACGGGCTGAAGGCTCAAGAAACGTGAGCGGAGAATCGGCCGAGGAGTTTTGCCTTTCGTGTCGTGATTTAGATAAGTCCTAATTTAACTAATAACATAGTAATGTGTTCAACCCCCCCAACCTATATTTGTTATATTTAAACCTCGTTTTTGATAGTAACGTGTTAATTTTTACTTATATGTTTGTGTACAACATATCACTAACTGTCTTATTTTGATCAATACTCAACATAGTAAGTTCAAACTTTAAAACCCTTCATTTTTTCTCTGGCTTCAGTCTAAGCCCCTTTTACTTATTCACTGTAACAGTGTTACTGTTTTCTATGGCAGGTGTACCTCCGTTCGTTGGATTTTTTTCGAAGCTGTTTCTTATAATACTACTTACAAGTAATAACTTCTTCCTACTCTATAGTATATTCTTTATAACTCTTTTCTTAGGGCTCTATTTCTATGTTCAAAATATTCGATTCCTACACACTACAAACTTAACAAGCGTGGATTATCAATATACACCTTCGAATAATGAGCGGTCTGTTATACTATTTTTTTACACTGCAATCTTTATATTACTTCTGATTATACTAGGGTTCTCCTACATCGATGACCTTCTTCTAGTATTCACGTGACTACTTATCTAATATAAACGTATTTATATAATTGTTATTACGCCCCCGAAAATTTAAGTACAAAAATATCTTTAAGAGACGGTCTTTTAGGTTTTTTAAAAACTCAGGATCACTAAACTTACGTTACGGTGATGTTGGGCTATTAATAATGCAGCCCTTAAGATTGAATAGTAAGCATATATTCCGTCAGAAATTACTAATAAAGAAGGGTTCACGGAAATACGATATTACTAAAAGAAAAGTCTGATTTAACATATTTCCACACATACCCCTAAGTCGAAAAGTCGAAGGGTCACGTATGGGTAAAGGAACAGGTAAGTTAAGTGGTTGAATAACTGAACTACCTGCAGGCATCATACTGTTTGAATACAAAAATCTTCGAAGTGGTCGCGCAGCTTACTACTGTGAACAGGTGAAGGCTCGACTACCTGTTAAATCTAGGATTATAAAAAACCTCTCCCAAAAAACCAACTTAATACTTACTAAGGGGGTGCGGGTCAGTGCTTTAAACTTCTGATAATGCGTACCTATATACATACTTAATGTTATGGTTCGGTTATATCTATTACATAATTTTCAATTTCATGCTTGTAAGTTTTAGCTTGTTTATTCTACGGCTATACTCTCTTAATTCTATATCTAAAACAAACCTAATCTCGTTTTTAAATAAAACTTTTCTAAGCTTCATACTCTATCTTTTCATGGTAATGTTTATGGTCCTAAACTCCCTACTCAATTATTACCATGACCTCTTGTTTGTTAGTGTCGATGTCTCTGATATATGTATTACATTACTTTCAACATACTCCATAGGTAATATGGTAAAAACAGGAGCCGTAACTCTAAATATCGTCCAGGTATATTATTACCCTTTTATATACGTCTTTATTCTCATAACCTTATTATCTGTATTGTTCTGTCTCTCTTATAATAAGGACGAGTTTATATCTTTTATCTTCTACTGTAAATTAATACTACTGTCCGGCTATATTTTATTTTTTACAAATTCATTAATTCTTTTCTTCTTATTTTACGAAATGTTGTTAATACCGTCATTCTTTATACTTTATAAGTTTGCGAAAACTAGAAGATGTGTTGAGGCAGCATACCTTATGTTCTTCTGAACTCAGTTTGGTGCCTTATTTCTTATATTCGCACTTCTTTATATATTCTATATATGCGGTACTTCGTACTTCTCACTAATAAGTTATTTTCACTTTTCTAATTTCGAGGTAAACTTTATCTTTATCTGTGTTATTATTGGTTTCGGAGTAAAATTACCCATATGACCGTTTTACGGTTGGTTACCTAAAGCTCATGTCGAGGCTTCGACAAACTTCTCAATTTTCTTAAGTGGTGTACTGGTGAAATTCGCCTTTTTTGGACTACTTAAAATACTTCTAACGATTCAGCTAGAACCAACCTTTATATATATATACCCCTTCCTGGTTATAGGTATTGTTGACGCTGTTTTCAAGTTATTCTACCAAATCGACTTAAAGAAATTGGTCGCATACTCCACTGTAGTTGAGATGCACTGGTTGACAATCTGCGTTGTTAGTGGTCAATCCAATCTTATGCTGGCCAGTTTCTGTATGCTTATAAGTCATGCTTTATTATCCACAAACTCGTTTTTACTAGTTGACGCTGTTGCACGTAGGTTTAAGTCGAGACTTATAACCGAGATAAACGGTGTCAATTTTATGTGCCCTAAACTATTCATGGCAATATTAGTTAATACTTTAATTTTTTTAGGTTTTCCTGGATCTATATTTTTTGTTTCAGAGTTTCTGTTTTTTTCATTCATGTTTGATCTATTCCCTTTACTAAGCCTGTTCCTTCTGGTATTCCTTTATCTCTTCGGCCCTACTTTCTTCCTAAGGAGTTGAATGAACTTAATGTTTGGTTATCCAACAACGTTAAACTCTAACTTACCTCAGGATTTAAATTCCCGCGAGCTGCTACTTTTCACAGGTACCCCCTTTTTAATGTACTGACTAGGTGTGTCCTGACAGTCCTTCTTAGTTTAAAACTCTAGTGTATTATAATTATTATAATTGGCAACATGTCTACAAGCTTATAGAAGAAAAAGAAAATATCTAAAACCTGGACCTAAGTACACTAAACCTACAATGTCCCGTACTCCTATACTTAAGAGGTGTCCTCAGGCCAAGGGAATTGTTACAAGGGTAGTTACAATGTCCCCTAAAAAACCCAATTCTGCCATAAGACATGTTGCAAAAATTAATTTAAATAACAGTCTTAGATTAACAGCTAGGCTCCCCGGTAGAGGCTACCTATGTTCAAAGTATAATCGTATCCTAGTCGAGGGGGGGCGAGCTAATGATCTACCGGGAGTCGGGTACACTGCCGTAAGGGGTGTATTCGATTTTTCTCCTGTTGTAGGTAAAATTAAACGCCGATCAGTTTATGGTGTAAGTCGACCTAACGGACACACTAAACACATACGCCGTTGCGTACGTAAGTAACACTCAACCTACAAATACTTAATGAAGTTAGAATGAATCTCATCTAAAATAGTCTCCTTAATAGGTTGATCAAGGGCTGGATCCCTTTGACCTTTAACCTTCGGCTTAGCTTGCTGTGCCGTCGAAATGATGCATGCGGCCGTTAGTCGTTATGATATGGACCGTTTCGGTATAATGTTTAGAGCCTCACCTCGTCAAGCGGATATGATAATTGTAGCAGGTACACTAACTAACAAAATGGCTCCTTGTTTAAGAAGGTTATACGAGCAGATGACCGAACCTCGTTGAGTAGTATCAATGGGAAGTTGCGCTAACGGAGGTGGTTATTACCACTACTCCTACTCAGTAGTTAGGGGGTGTGATCGTATACTGCCGGTCGATATTTATGTTCCCGGTTGCCCTCCTACGGCAGAGGCTTTAATTTTCGGGCTTATACAGCTCCAGGGGAAAATAGGGTTTACTTTATCTGAACTTAACTCGTCAAGCGAATGGTACGGAAGTGATCATATTTAGAAATAAATAACCAACCCCAGGATTTAGGTATCCTAAAACGAACACCCAAAACTACCCTAAAAAAACGACACACCTTTAAGGTATTTCGGGCCACCACCAGATTTAAAAAGTGGACCGTCGGATTAACTAGAGTTGTGCGTAAAAAATATATTAGACGAAAACACCTCACAACCCTTATGAACCTGAACTATATAACAAATAGTTGAGTATCTACGTATCTGAAGCAGCGCAATTTCGTACGTTTTTACCAAGGTCTAGGGCTCACTGCAACACAATTAATAGCCCCAATAAGCTGTGTAGTTGTACAAAAAGCAGGTTCGCCTGATTTTGATAAAGAGAATGGTTTACTCACCCTAGGTGTGTCTTCAAAGCTTTTAAACAGGCTAAGTACATTAAGGGTAAATCCTAAACACAATTACAGGTTTATTAACGCTAGTAAGGCCACAAGTACAGGAAAAGCCCTACTTTTTAGGCCCAACTCCCCTGTAGCATCGACAAACGAACTCTTCAGTCCTCTGTTAGAGGTGGGTAACTTACAAACCATATCTAACACGCCGGAGCTCGAAACTTTACAAACTGGGCCCAACCATGACGGTTATAATTCGTACGAAAGCAGCCTTATACTATCTATATATAAGGTTATGGTCCTCACAACCTTAGTTAACACTAATCAACAGCCTAATGAATAGGATACGTAATGTTTTTGGGCCCCAAAAAAGATCTACGACTTAAATTTGAGTTAAAAAAACGTACACGGAAACTATTCAGCGGTTACCGGGATATAACTTTTTTTAAAAACAACCTACCACTAGTAATTAAGGGTAAGCGGTTGTACTTTCGTAAGAAGTCCAATTCGGGACGATCAACACAAGGTAGAATTATCCTCTGAACTAAATCTTCATTAAAAAAACGTATGACTCGTCCCTCAATCAACTACTCCTTCAGGTCACTTAAGGTAGGTTTCATTTCTTCAATATACCTATTACCCCTAAATAAATCACCAGTTGCCCTCTATCAATTATCAAACGGAGCATACTCCTATATCAAACCGACTCAAAATTCAAAACTGTTTATATTAACTAGGATGGAGGATTTACTTAAATCAATTTCGACCAGAAGCCAACTCAGTCTTTACCTAGGTCTCCTATACACTCAGTACTATATAAACCCCTCTCTTTTTATTATACGTAAATTACCACGTAACCAGTTCATGTCTTTAGTAGAACTTTACCCAAATAAAGGTATTCAGTACATCCGTGCACCTGGATCCAAAGCTAAGATATTAAAGATGGATACCCGTGTAAGCACCGCCGTAATAAAGTTACCCTCGGGTGTTCGTAAAGTTTTCTCGATATACTCTTTAGCCTCGCTAGGGCAAGTTTTACTAGCCGAGAAAAAGTTGTATAAAAATAATAAAGCAGGTCACGGCAACAACCTAGGTTATAAACCACGTGTTAGAGGAGTAGCAATGAACCCAGTCGATCACCCCCACGGTGGTAGAGCAAAAGCTATTAAGTATCAGCGAACCCCCTGAGGTAAGACTACCAAATATAAATAATTTACAATGTACACACTTGATAGTTAATGAGTACAATATTTACCCCAAAACACTTGCCAAAAAAATCTAAAAAAGTTAACTACCTCTCCCCCAAAGTGTGGAGACTTACGTACCTAATATCTCTAAATTCTGTCTACCACAACTCTGAGAAGAAAATGTACTCGCGAGGGTCGGTAGTGCCGTCACTTTTCAACGGCTACGAGGTATCAATATATTCGGGATCTAGGTGATCCCGCAAACGAATAAATAGTTGAATGATTGGTTACAAACTTGGCGAATTTACTTGAAACCGTAAGTACGCAGTTTACAAGGCCAAGAGTAAGAAAAAAAAAAAAAAATAATTGAGGTTTGAGCATGTATTACAGATATATTGAACAAAGGGTTTTTTCTACGGAGGTAAACTTTTCTACTTTGACCAGACACTAGTCTCTTTATTCCCGATACTACCGGGATTGAATACAAAAACTAAAGATAGCCTAATCGACCGTTTTGAGTTAACAAAATTAGCTGGCACTACCGAGGTTAAGGATATTACACTTGAGGACTACCAGTTTACTTCAAAAACTTCAATACTACGACCCCTTAATATTATATTTTCTCAGATAAATTCCGTAAACCACCGAAACGCTGATATATTACGTTTAGTGTTAATACGTGAATACTTGATAAAATCTTACCGAGGTAGATGTCATGCAGTAGGGAAGCCTGTAAGAGGTCAGAGAACTTGGTCAAACGCGTGAAACTCATTTAATCTAAATAAGACGTTACGTCTTTTCATAGGTGAGTCTAGGGCTCAACTCAATAAAAATAAAAGAGTTGAGAAAATTAACTACAAACTTGTTAAAAAGAAGTACGTAACTAAGCGAAAAAAAATTAAGGTGAAGGTTCTAAAAAAGAAAACTTGGTTCTAATATACAATATTTAGTGTTAAAAGCTCCCCATAACAGAAGACCATTACCCCCCAAACACATCATGAAAAACAAAATAGTAATCGCACGCAAACGTTCAGTCTTGTATGATTGGCAGAAATTTAAAGCCCCACAAAGGTTAGGTAAAGCCGCCTCAATTGGGATGAGTTATCCTCTTGTAACTAGACCTCCAAGACGAATACCTTTTATAAAGCGCTCCATGTTCTTTTATAAAAATAAACTACCTATAATAGGTGCAACCTTAAGTAAGGTAAGCCACCTAAGATTTGCATACCACTTTAACTGGAAACTTTTCCGAAATCGACAAGACGATTCGTTCGCCCTACTTGATTCAACTAACCTTAAACTACGTAAAAAGTACAATTACGTTAAATGGGGTTCGGGTTACCAGGGTTGGGTTCGTAAATATTCAATCAAAGCATACTCCCGCCATGGTAAACAAAGAACCAAAAATAAGTTTAAACGTACAAAGTTATTACTGAACAAGAGGTTAATATCCTCCACTAATTCACTAAACCCTAATAAAACCCTAGTTAGCTTGGTAGGCGTACGTAGGTTACCAGACTTTCACATTTTCAAGAAAAAATATTTATGAGGTAAGCCCTTAGTTTTTACGAATGGACCTGGTAGGTCATTTGGTAGAACTACGAACGTAGGCGACGTACTATTAACTTCTAAAATACAATTTTCGAAAAGGAAAAATGTATCACGTAATCTACGTAAGGGAAAAAAACCCCTCAGAATAAATTCTAAATTTTCTCGTATGTCAGGTCACGTGGCTCGTTTTACGTCCCAAAACACCCAATCAACATATAAACGTTTAATAAGCTCCCACCTACTTAACACACTTAAAACTCGCGAACTACTGAGTAGTGTAACAATTAAAAATTCAAATTCAGCAAACTACACACAAGCCAAAGAAGTTACCTTTACGTGGGATTCATTTTTCGGAACTAACGGGTACGGTACGGTCCCGACTTCGGGTTTTATAAAACTCTTTAATGACTTAGGGGGGCTAGATGATAGGGGGACTAAACTACGAGTAGTTAACAAAGTGGAGATCATTACTAAATCTAAACTTAACCTAACCTTTATTAACCTAAGTATGTTCCTAGTATCGAAAAATTTTATTAATCCTTATCTGGTTAACACACGTAAGTATATTTGACGGAAGAAGATAAACTCTTTTATATATCCCAACGAATACCGTAGTAGCTTATTTTTTCGTAAACGTAAAAGTTTCATTAACAATATATTTAGTAATTATGGTAACTATTTCTCTAACTTCTCAAAGAATAATAGTATATTATCTGTACCAAAGTTACTTACTCGAGACACTCTATCAATCTATAACAAAATTACTTCACCCCAATCCCGGTATACAGTACCAACCACAACAACAAACTCTATAGACTACCGTTGAAATATGACAGACCGTGAGTGTCACATCACACGTGTACGCTTTAAACCAGGGTACCAGAACTTGTGACGTAGGGTAAGGGGCGCGCTTAAGGAGTATTTAGGTCTCCGCTATATCTATCAG
>Ga0209335_10006697_pt1 | contig 10232 bp, 9 predicted proteins | sample COG_09_FD_184753 | JGI IMG/M metagenome (GOLD analysis project Ga0209335, IMG submission 184753) | Pelagic Microbial community sample from North Sea - COGITO 998_met_09 (SPAdes) (version 2) | ecosystem: Environmental > Aquatic > Marine > Neritic zone/Coastal water | place: Helgoland, sampling...
GTATTTGTTCTGCTATGCAGTTGCCCATGTATTTTGTAAGACCAGCAAAATGGAAAAAATATTTTAATCTAATAAATTCAGAAAAAGATGCAAGTCGAACAAGAGCAATTGAAATATTTCCTTATTTTTCGTCTCAATTATCAAGAAAAAAAGACTCTAATAAAGCTGACGCTATCTTGTTAGCTAGTTTTTATTATGAAACCTATAAGCTTGACGAGTAAACAAAAAAGTTAAGACAAAATCATGACACATTTAAGTGTGAATAGTAATTATGGAAGCTGATATCGCATCTCAAGCAGTAGGTTTAGGAGCTAATACTGATTTCTCTTTAATGAGCTTGTTTCTTAGAGCGGATATAATTGTAAAATCTGTAATTATCATATTAATTGTTTGTTCAGTTTATTCTTGGGCAGTAATTATTGATAAGTTTAGATTATTTAAGAAAATAAATAAATCATCAGAAGAATTTGAAGAAAAATTTTGGAATTCTAAATCGGCAGAAACTTTCTTTAATAGCTTGCCCGCAAAAGTAGAGGATCCTATGGCAGTAGTTTTTAAAGATGCTATGGAAAACTTACTTAAGAAGAAGTCAAAAAATAATTTAAGTGAAAGAATGAGCACGTTTTTAGAAGTCGGAATTGAAAAACAGATGTCTAAAATAGATAAAGGTTTTACTTTTTTAGCAACCGTAGGATCTACGGCTCCATTTATTGGTTTATTTGGAACAGTTTGGGGTATTATGAATTCTTTTCAGTCTATTGCTATTTCAAGAAATACTAGTTTGGCAATTGTAGCGCCTGGTATTGCAGAGGCTTTATTTGCTACAGCATTAGGTTTGCTTGCTGCTATTCCAGCAGTTGTAGCTTATAATAAGTTTAATACAGACTCTCAAAAATACTCTCAAAAATTAGAAAATTTTTCAAAAAGATTTTTAACAATAGTTTAAATGGCTTTTAAATTAAACCGCTCATCAAAAGAACCCATGAGCGAAATTAATGTAACACCTTTTGTGGATGTAATGTTAGTATTGTTGATTATTTTTATGGTAACAGCACCATTACTTACAGTTGGAGTGCAAGTAGACCTGCCAGAAACTTCTGCAGACTCTTTACCAGAAGAAACTGAACCACTCACTTTATCTATTAATGCTAAGGGAGAAATATTTATTCAAGAAGCAAAAGTTGAATATGATAATATTATTACAAAAGTTTTAGCAGTCTCTAAAAATAGAACAGATACAAGAATTTATGTTAGAGGAGATAAGACAATTAATTATGGAAGGGTTCTAGAAATTATGGGTTTATTATCTGGATCAGGTTTTACTAAAGTTGCTTTAATATCTGAACCTTATAAGCAAAGATAATTTTATATGAATAGAAGTATAATCATATCTTCTGTTTTACATGGATTATTAATTTTAATTACAGCAATGAGTTTACCATTTTTAGCAAAAAAACCTTTAGATATACCTCCTATTATGTCGGTCGAACTAATTCAAATCTCAGAAAAAACAAATATACCATTTGCCCCTAAAGCTAAAAAAATAATTGAGGAAGCAAAAGAAAAAGAAAAAAAATTAGTATCAGAACAAGCTCCACCAAAAAAAGTAAAAAAAACTAAAACAAAAACAGTTGTTTCTACTGATCAAAGTCAAAAAATTGATAATCAAATACCAGATGCAATTCCTTTACCTGAAAAAACTGTGAAAAAAATTGAAACCAAAAAAGAAGATAAGCAAAACCCAGATAAATTAGATAAAGAAGTAAAACAAGTCTCAGAATTTGAAAAGAAAGAATTTGTAGATCTTGATAACATTGCAAAATTAATTGATAAAGCTAAAGAGAATACTGCTGAAGTAGTAAAAAAAAATGACGATATCACTCAAGATCAAGAGAGAAATATTGAAAATACAAGGCTTACACTTAGTGAGGAAGACGCTTTAAAAGCACAGATTTTTGGGTGTTGGAGTATTCCTTTAGGTCTTCCATATAATGAAAATTTATTAGTAAGAATTAAGTTAATGCTTGAACCGGATGGTTCAGTAACCAAAACTGAAATTTTAGATCATGCTAGAATGAATAAACCAGGGCAAGGTTTCTACAAAGTTTTAGCTGAAAGTGCTTTAAGAGCCGTAAAATTATGTCAACCATTAAGAGTTCCTACAACTGGTTATGAAAGATGGAAAGAGCTACAATTAAATTTTGATGCAAGAGAGATGTTAGAAGGATAATATAAAGAATGAAAAAAAATTTTATATTTATATTTTTATTATTAGTTTTACCAATTAAAGCATTTGCTTTAATTGAAGTAGATATAACAAGAGGAAATTTAAGTCCTTTACCACTAGCAGTATCACCATTATCTATTGATGATCAGTCTAAAAAAAGTTTTGATAAAATACTTAATAAAGAAAACATTGGATCTGAAATTTCTAGTATTGTTGAAAATAATCTAAGAACATCTGGTTTATTTAATCCACTCAATAAAGATGCTTTTTTACAGGCTCCAGATATAGCAAACTTAAAACCAAGATTTGAAGATTGGAATTTAATAAAAGCACAAGCACTTATTACTGGAAAAGTAACTTATGTAGATGAAAAATTAAGAGTCGAATTTAGATTGTGGGATGTGTTAGCTGCTAAAGAGATGATGGCTTTGGCATTCACTACAGTTCCAAATAATTGGAGAAGAGTTGGACATATCATATCAGATAAAGTTTATGAGAGATTGACTGGAGAAAAAGGTTATTTTGATACTAGAATAATTTATGTTGCAGAAGAAGGTCCAAAAACGCAAAGAAAAAAAAGATTGGCAATTATGGATCAAGATGGAGCTAACAATAAATTTTTAACACTTGGTAATGAGCTTGTGTTAACTCCTCGATTTAACCCTGCTAGTCAAATGGTTACTTATTTATCTTACTTTAAAAATTTACCAAGAGTATATCTTTTGGATATTGAAACAGGGACTCAAGAAGTAGTTGGTGATTTTCCTGGAATGACATTTGCTCCAAGATTTTCCCCAGATGGAAAAAAAATAATAATGAGTTTTGCTAAAGACGGTAAGTCAGATATTTATACAATGGACTTAGAAAATAGAATTGTTGAAAGAATTACCAATCATCCTTCAATAGACACTTCTCCTTCTTATTCACCCAATGGAAAGTTTATAGCTTTTAATTCTGACAGGAGTGGCTATCAGCAAATTTATATTATGAAAAGTGACGGAAGTGACGTTAAGAGAATTACTTTTGGGAATGGTATTTATGGAACACCTGTATGGTCACCTCGTGGAGACTTAATAGCTTTCACTAAGCTGCATAAGGGTAAATTTTATATTGGTGTCATGAGAACGGATGGCAAAGGAGAAAGATTGTTAACAGAAAATTACTATCAAGAAGCTCCATCTTGGGCGCCCAATGGTAGAGTATTAGTTTTTTATAGAGAAACTAAGACTAACAGTGAGGGAGAAGGATTTTCAGCAAAACTCTGGTCTATTGATCTAACTGGTTATAACGAGCGTTTAGTAAAAACTGAAACTGATGCTTCAGACCCATCATGGTCATCATTATTGAGCGAATAATATATTTTTCTGCTTTAATTACTTGATTTTTTGACTTGAAACATCTAATTACTTGTGAAAAAGTAATGAATTGAAATTATCAGCAAGGAGCAAATAATGGTATTGAGCAAAATTTTTAAAAACACATTTTTAGTATTAGCGGCATGTTTAGTGCTATCAGCGTGTGCAACAAAAAAAGTATCAACAGGACAAATGCAAAGTGATGTTTATACTGGTACAGACACAGTTGAGTATTTAGCAAAAGGTGTTCCAGATAGAGTTTTCTTTGCAACTAACGAAACAGTATTAACAACAGCCTCAAGAGAGACACTTAGAGCACAAGCTGCGTGGTTAAGAAAAAATTCAAGCTTGAATATAGTTCTTGAAGGTCATGCTGATGAAAGAGGTACTAGAGAGTATAACTTGGCGCTTGGTGAAAGAAGAGCTAATGCAGCTAAAGATTATTTAATGACTTATGGGATTTCTTCAGACAGAATTTCTGTACTAAGTTATGGAAAAGAAAGACCAGTTGATGCTGGTTCAAGTCCTTTAGCTTGGTCGAAAAATAGAAGATCAGTATCTGTTAAAGCAAATTAAATTTTAAATTTATAAGACCCTAAAACTTATCTGTTTTAGGGTCTTTTTTTTGCCATTTTTATAATCATAAATTAAACATTAATGAAATTTAAAATTAAAATAATAATATTAAAATTATTATTTTTATTCAGTTTTGGAATTTTTAACCACTCGTATGCTGATAATCATAATATTTATGAAACTTTAGAGATCATAAAAAATGATCTTAAAACACTTGAAAGAGCTGTTTACTCAGGTTCCATCGATGTCAACCAAAGTGTTGATGAAAATTCTAACATTACATTAGATAGTGGTTCAGAAGATGTGTTGACCAGACATTTATTAAAACTGTCAGAAGTTGAAGATCAATTTAGACAATTAACAAATAATTTCGAGGAAATTAATTTTAAGCTAGACAAATTATCAAGTCGACTATCAAAGATACAAGCAGATAATCAAATTCGATTTCAAGATATAGAAACAACCATAAGTTCTGGTGAGATCTCTACAAAATTGACATCAAAACCAAAAACTGAAACTAGCGATATATTACCAGGTAGTTCTCAACCTCAAGACCTAGGTTCAATTTCATATAAAGATACGGAAACAAATGAAACGTCTCAACAAATTCAGTCAGTAGATACAACAGCATCAATTGTAACTGAAAATTTTCAAGCAGAAGAAAAAATATTACCCCAAGATTTATCGCCTAAAAAACAATATGAGTTTGCAACAAGTTTTTTAAAAGTTGGTGATTATAGTACAGCTGAAAGAGCTTTTAGAGAATTTGTCATGTCTAATAGTGACCATGAGTTAGCTGGTAGTGCACAATATTGGTATGCAGAAACATTTAGAATAAGACAACTATATACAGACGCAGCATCTGCTTATCTAGAAGGTTATCAAAAATACCCTAAAGGAAATAAGGCTCCTGACAATTTGTTGAAACTTGGTGTATCAATGGTACAAATAGGTGAAAAAGACCAAGGTTGTAAAATGATTAATGGCGTTGAATTACAATACCCAGATGCAAAACAATCTATAATTCAAAGAGCAAAATATGAGTCAAATAAATTTGAATGCATCAAAGAAGACTCATAAGTTTTTAATAGATAAATTAAGAAATAAAAAAATTCTTCAAATTTATAAAAGATTTGAGAAAAATTTAGACATTAACCAAAACTTTATTGTAGCTGTATCAGGAGGCGCAGATAGCCTTGCTTTATCTTTTTTAGCAAAAGTGTACGCAATTAAGAATTTTTTAGATGTAAAGTATTTTATAGTCGATCATAAATTACGAAAAAACTCATCTACAGAGGCTAGATATGTTCAAAAACATCTTAAAAAATTTTCAATAAATTCAAATATTTTACCTTGGAATGGACGTAAGCCCAAAAAAAACATTCAATCTGTTGCTAGAGATAAAAGGTATGAATTGTTGATTGATAAGGCAAGAAAATTGAAAATAAAAAATATCCTAATTGGTCATCATTTAGATGATCTTTTTGAAAATTTTTTCATAAGAATTTTAAGAGGCAGTGGTTTAAAGGGGTTAGTTTCATTAGATAAGAAAACACAAAAAAATGGTGTTAATCTTATGAGGCCGTTAATTGATATTGATAAGAAGGATTTAGTTTATGTTAGCAATTATATTTTTGGATCATATGTTGATGACCCATCAAATAAAGATGAAAAATTTAAAAGAATTAAGATAAGAAATTTTTTAAACCAATTAAACTTAGAAGGACTAGATAGAAACAAATTTTTTTTAACAATAAAAAATTTAAAAATTGCTAACGAAAATATTAAATTTTACACATTAAAAAATTTAAAAGAAAATATAACTACTTTTAAAAAAAAAGATGCTGTTGTGTTAAAAGAAGATTTTTTTTTACAATCAAACGAAGTTGTATTTAGATCCTTTGCTGAGGTGATAAAAATTGTAGGTAAAAAATATAATTTTGTAAGAGGTAAAAAAGTTATCAATATTATTGATTTATTAAAATCCAATTCTTCATTTAAAGTTACATTGGGTGGCTGTTTAATTAAAAAAGTTAATGAGACAGTGATAATCTCAAAAGAATGATATAATTCTAGTATTTAATGATATTTTGCCACTTGTTAATTATTCAATAATTCTTATCTTATAGACATGAATTTAAAAAATCTTGCAATGTGGGGCATCATAGTCTTCTTGACTATAGGTTTGTATAATATGTTTAAAAATCCACAAACAAATGTAAGAGGTGGAAATCAAATAATATTTTCAGAATTTTTGACTTCAGTAGAAAATGGAGAAGTTTTGAAAGTTGATATCCAAGGTAATAATATTAAAGGGGTTTTTTCTAACGGCAACTCTTTTTCTACTTATGCTCCAAATGACCCAAATTTAATTGAAAAACTATCAGATAAAGGAGTGAGTATTTCTGCTGCACCCTTAGAAGAAAAAATGCCTTCATTGTTTGGAGTTCTTTTATCTTGGTTCCCAATGCTGTTATTAATTGCTGTTTGGATATTCTTTATGAGACAAATGCAAGGAGGTAAAGGTGGTGCAATGGGCTTTGGCAAATCAAAAGCAAAAATGATGAATGAACTAAAGGGTAAAGTTACATTTAATGATGTTGCTGGAGTTGAAGAGGCTAAAGAAGAAGTAGAAGAAATTGTAGAATTTTTAAAAGATCCTAAAAAATTTAGTAGACTTGGTGGAAAAATACCTAGAGGTGCGTTACTAGTTGGACCTCCTGGAACAGGAAAAACTTTGTTAGCAAGAGCTATTGCTGGTGAAGCAGGTGTTCCTTTCTTCACTATATCAGGATCAGACTTTGTTGAAATGTTTGTCGGAGTTGGAGCTTCAAGAGTGAGAGACATGTTTGAACAGGGTAAAAAAAACTCACCTTGTATTATATTTATAGATGAAATTGATGCAGTAGGCAGAAGTAGAGGCGCAGGTTTAGGTGGAGGAAATGATGAGAGGGAACAAACACTTAACCAACTTTTAGTAGAGATGGATGGATTTGATACTAATGAGGGCGTTATAATTATTGCAGCAACCAACAGACCAGATGTTTTGGATCCAGCTTTATTAAGACCTGGAAGATTTGATAGACAAGTTGTAGTTTCCAACCCTGATATCATTGGAAGAGAAAAAATATTAAAAGTCCACGTTAAAAAAATTAAAATGGCTCCAGATGTAAATTTAAGAACTATAGCAAGAGGTACACCGGGTTTTTCAGGTGCTGATTTAGCCAATCTAGTCAATGAAGCTGCTCTATTAGCAGCAAGGAAGAACAAAAGAATTGTAACTTTAATAGAGTTTGAAGAAGCAAAAGATAAGGTGATGATGGGTGCTGAAAGACGTTCAATGGTTATGACTGAAGAAGAGAAGAAATTGACAGCGTACCATGAAGGAGGGCATGCCTTAGTATCATTTAATATGCCTAGCTACGATCCAATTCATAAGGCAACAATAATACCAAGAGGGAGAGCTTTAGGAATGGTTATGAATTTGCCTGAAAGAGATAAACACGGGTACTCAATTAAATATTTAAAAGCAAGAATGGCAGTATGTTTTGGAGGCAGAGTTGCAGAAGAAGTGATATTTGGAAAAGAGAATATATCTACTGGAGCAGGTGGTGGTAGTGGATCTGATATAAATCAAGCAACGCAACTTGCTAGAGCAATGGTAACAAAATATGGCATGAGCGAAGAAATGGGACCTATAGAATATGGTGAAAATCAAGAGGAAGTATTTCTAGGACGATCTGTTACACAAACTCAATCAGTTTCAGAGGAGGTTGCTCAAAAAATTGATAAAGAAATAAGAAAGCTTGTGGACGAAGGCTACAATACAGCTACAAAAATATTAACTGAAAAAGTTGACGACCTTCATAAAATAGCAAAAGCATTAATAACATATGAAACATTAACTGGTGAAGAAATTGAAAACATAATTAATAAAAATTTATACCCAAAAGATAAAGTTGTTGAAAAACCAGAAGAAAATGATGATCAAAGCTCAGCATTAGGTGCTATGGGCTTGAAACCTAAAATAGTTCATTAAAAAATAAAATGATCAGACATTACACTAGAGCGTGTAATTTCTATTATGGCAATGAGTCAAAGCTTTTAGTAAATAAAAAAAAATCAATTCCTCTTTGTGGAAACAAAGAAATATCATTTGATCATGTTGAAGTAATATCTAGAAATTCAAAAAAAAAAATTCCATTAAATAAGATAAATAATTTACCAAGATTAGAAAAAAAACAAATAATTTTAGATTTGAATAAAATAAAATCTAAAAAAAAAAATTTTGCAAATTTAAATTTTCTAAAGATACCTAATATTATGGGAGTCTTAAATCTTACACCAGATAGTTTCTCTGATGGAGGTATTTTTAACACAAAAAGTAAAGGATCCAAGCATGCTTTGAAAATGATAAATTCAGGTGCAAATATTGTTGACATAGGTGGAGAGTCAACTCGCCCAGGCTCAAAATCTGTAGATGGAAATTTAGAGTGGAAAAGAATTGAAAAGGTAATAAAGTTTATGAGTAAAAAAATCCCAATTTCATTAGATACAAGAAAATCAGAAATTATGAAAAAGGGGATTAACCACGGTGTAAAAATTATTAATGATGTTTCAGGATTAAGTTATGACTCTGAAACTATTAATATTTTAAAAGAAAATAAAATTCCTTTTGTAATTCAGCACGCACAGGGTCTACCTAGCAACATGCAAAATAATCCACATTATAAGAATGTATTATTAGATATTTACGATTTTTTTGAAGAAAAAATAAAGTATATCAGATCTATCGGCATCAAACATAATAATATCATTATTGATCCAGGCATAGGTTTTGGAAAAAATCTGAAACATAATATGACTCTACTTAAGAATATTTCTATTTTTCATTCACTTGGTTTTCCTATATTAGTCGGCAATTCAAGAAAAAAATTTATTAAAGAAGCAGCAAAGAAAAATGACTCATATGATAGAATTGGAGGAACTATTGCCTCTTCTATTTATTTAATGATGCAAGGAGTTCAAATTTTAAGAATTCATGATGTTAACGAATTGGTTCAAGGGGTAAAAGTGTTCAATAAATTAATTAAAAATTAATGCAAAAAAAATATTTTGGTACTGATGGAATAAGGGGAACTATAAATAGTCAATTTATCAATGGGGATATGTTTTTTAAATTTGGATTGGCTTCAGGAACTTATTTTAAATCTCAAAAGAAAAAAAAACAAATAGCAATAATTGCTAAAGATACAAGACTATCAGGGTATACTCTTGAACCAGCGCTAGTTTCAGGTCTCACATCTGCTGGTATGCATGTTTTTACTTTAGGTCCTTTACCCACAAATGGTCTAGCAATGTTAACAAAACTAATGAAAGCCAACATGGGCATCATGATTACAGCATCTCATAATCCACATCATGACAATGGTTTAAAATTATTTGGTCCAGATGGAATGAAATTATCAGACAGAATAGAAAAAAAAATAGAAACTTTAATTGATAATAAAATTGAAAAAAAACTTTCAAAGCCAAAAGATTTAGGAAGAGTTAAAAGATTGGAAAGTGGGACAAAAGATTATTTAAAAATATTAAAAAAAAATTTTCCAAAGAATTTTAATTTAAGAGGTATGAGAATAGTAATTGATTGCGCAAATGGAGCAGGTTACAAGGCAGGACCTGAATTACTGAAATCTTTGGGTGCAGATGTAATATCAATTGGGATTAACCCAAACGGTATGAATATTAATCACAAATGTGGATCGACATTTCCTAGTAATATAAGTCTTGCTGTTAAGAAATATAAAGCTCATCTTGGCATCTCTCTGGATGGAGATGCTGATAGAATTATTTTGTGTGACGAGGTAGGAAAAATAATTGATGGTGATCAAATAATTGCAGCTTTGGCCTCAAGATGGAAAGATAAAAAAATGCTAAAGGGTGGTGTAGTTGGAACTTTGATGTCTAACTATGGTTTGGAAAAATTTTTTGAATCAAAAAAAATTAAATTTATCAGAGCCAACGTCGGGGATAGATATGTAAAAGAATTAATGCAAAAAAATAATTTTAATCTT
>Ga0209335_10006699_pt1 | contig 10231 bp, 1 predicted proteins | sample COG_09_FD_184753 | JGI IMG/M metagenome (GOLD analysis project Ga0209335, IMG submission 184753) | Pelagic Microbial community sample from North Sea - COGITO 998_met_09 (SPAdes) (version 2) | ecosystem: Environmental > Aquatic > Marine > Neritic zone/Coastal water | place: Helgoland, sampling...
CCCAAGCTGGTCGAGCGCAGCTGCGGCCTGCTCTCGGAAACCTGACGACAGCTTCGTGCCACGGTTCTTTCGTTCCGAGAGACTTGGAAAGGCGCCGGCAGAGACGAGGTCAATGACTGAGTAAGCGCACAGCACGCACTGATTGATGTGCTCGGTACCGTGCTCATCCAGAACTACATGGCCAGCATCCATAGCTTCAAACTTGCCACCAAAAAGCTCCACCGTGTAGCGCGCGCCACCAAACTTGAGTTGAATTGCACGTTCGGGTGCCGACTTCGACACGGATGATTTGACGAGCTCGACAGAGAGAAGCAACAGTCCGTTTGCGGTGCAGAATCGTGCGTCAGAAAGGTCACGCTCGTCCGGCGACTGCGGTGCGTACTGAGCAGACAAGGGCCCGAGGATTCGAGAACCACGATTGGCGCCGTCAGTCATGACTTCACCGAATGCGTCGTCGATCGTCTGCTCCGGGTTCTCTGAGATTTGCAAGCTCAAGCGACGAGCGGCCCATGCAACGAAGATGTCATGCCCAGCGTGCTGCTCAGAGATTCGATCGAGAACATGCTTGCGCCAGACGTCACCAGCTTTGGCGTCTAGAGCGCTCTGAGTGAGCGAGGCACGATCGCTCTCTGAGGCCGGTTCGAAATCGAAAGCACGCTCAGGAGCTGGAATACGCAAGTCTGCAACAGATACTCCAGTGCCGTTCATGAGTGTCTTAAGTGGTACTTCGTTGGGGTGATCACCGTCAGCAACCATGGCATAGACGTGCCCTGGTGGGAGGTGAGCCGCTCCGACTGGACCACTGGCAGAGTCGCGAATCTTCTTGATCAGAGCACTGCGGGCGTCGACGGGCACAGCAGTCTCGCATTTGAAGCCACCGAGCGACACGCCAAACATGCGCATCTCCTTTGCCAGCTTTGCGACTGCTTGAGTTGTCTTGCACTGCTCGGGAAGCCCATGTGGAGGGTGCAATTTCGGATCCAGATGATGATAGCGACACTGGCCTGGGTCATCTTTGAACGGGCAGTCGTCATGACAGCACGACCGGATGCACATCTCCATACCTTCAGCCATGATCTTGTGCTCCTTGAGCTTTGGCAGATCGACGGCTTCGAGCAGCCGCTGCCCAGTGAAGCTTGTTCCGGCGGCACGCACAGTCGGTCCCACTAGCAAGCCAGCCATCTGGTATTGATCTTTGTTTCGAAGGCAAGCCAGATCATGAGCCACCCAGCGTCCTGCGCGCGTTTCTTCGGCCAAGCGAGCCTTTCGATCCACGGCGAGCTTACCAAGACCTTGGAATCCACGTCCGCGCTCAGAACTGCGATGCTTACGTCGAGCAGCGTACACAGCTGCGAGCTCTGCGTCGGATGGTGCCGGTGCTGCGGCCAGCGGCCGTGCTGCGCCGGCGTCATCGGACTTTGCTTCCTTCTCTGACGTCTCTTCAACCGCGCCTGAGCCTCGAGAGCTGTCTCGGTCGCCTTTCTTTGGCTTGTTGCACAACAAACGAGCCAGTTCCTTCGCCCTCTCCTTTTCGCGATCATTTCGAAGCTTGCGGTTTTGATCATACTCGCTGGTCTTGAGTTGTTTCTCTCGTACCTCTAATCCGCACGAAGCGTATCTGACCGATCCGTCACGGTTGAGCACGTCTTCGGTCAGGAAAGAAATCCACGCAGGCGGATGTAGTGTCCCACGTCCTCCTGGTGCTGGTCGCATGGCGATCTCGCGCACTTTGGCCAGCTTCGGATAATACGATTCGTCGCCTTCCTCAGCATTTCCGCGGCACACCGACTTGATTGCGTCGAGCGTCGTTTCCCGTTCAAGTTGAAAGTCGTCCAACACCTTTAAGTGAAGCAGCTTCAAGTCAGAAAGAGACCAAGCGCCAGTTTGATCCGTGCGAGTCTTCTTGCAACCCCACCGCATCCAACGAAGCATGCGAGATCCAGTTTCAGGCGACAAGGTGACCCGCACCCAGTCGCTCATTGACTCGCATCGTTCTTGATAGTCCTTGACCGTCGACGTGAGGTCTCCCGGCTCGAGCCCTTTCTTGTTGAAATTCTCACCGCCAGATGTCTCGAGCTCACGAGCATTTTCGAAAGAGAAAGTGATGAACAGTTCGGGATGGAGCCCGTCCGTTCCGAACCGGCATTGGCTCGTGAGTTTGATGATTTCCTTCGTCGGGGTGAAGTTTAAACCATACTTCTCGGCACGATCAACTGGCTCAAGCGTGCGTTTGGTGATGGTTCCAATCCATTTGTCTACTACCACCATGGAATCGGGAGTGGGTTTGTCGGAGAGCGCAGCAATTGGTTGATCATCGGCGTCGACGGCGCAGCTGTTGATGAGCATCCTCATGCACTTGTTGTCATGAGAATCGTAAACTCGCTCGGAGCCGTTTTGCTTGGCTAGAGCGAGCTCATGAATTTGCTGGTTCATGCGCAACGACTCCCCTTCCGTCTCGGCGCGTTTCTCGGTGGCTTTGGCAGTGCGTTCATGAGCCGCCGCTTGGCGCTCTAATGCACGGAGCTGAAGCTGAGCAACCGAGAGTTCTCCTCCACCACCACCCGTGGCTGGGGGGGGCATGCCTGCGTGCTCGTCATAGGCGTAGACGCTGCTCATGCGGTCATTCAGAAGAGATCGACCTGAGCGGCTCGAACCAAACGATAAGGCTGAGACGTTGTCCACGTCATCCAGATCCAGCGACATACTTCCAACGCTTGAAGGAGCGCGAACAGTGGGCCCTCGGCCAGTTGCAGGATCAGGTGAGTCGTGGATGCCAAACACCCTGCGCTGATGAGACTGAAGGCGGCTCGCTGCTGTGGGCTTCGACGGTCGGTCGTCGCCTTCCGAATCAGAGTCGTTGGTCAGACCAGGCAGCCCTTCATCATCAGAGTCCATGTTGAGCGACATGGCCTTGGCTGGAGTGGACTGGCTCCTTGGTAGAAGGCTAGCGACCGCAGACGCAGAGGCTTGGGCCAGACCTCTCGCAGTTCGAGACCAAGACTGGCCTTCCGAGACCGGCGTAGCCGCTGATGACCGGTTCAAAGTTTGCTCTACTGCATCAGATGTTGGAGATTTGTCGACGAAGTGAGGCTTCCGACGGTCGTCAGATGGAGCTTCCTGAAGACTTTCGCGTGATGATGAAAACTGGTCCATGCGCGTCTCAAGTCTCTTCATCTTCAGTTCGCCCAACTGAGCTCCAGCGGCAGCAGATCGAACAAGAATCTCGGGAGCCGACAGCCCACGATTGGCTTCGGTTTCAGTCTCCTTTGATCCTACGTTGTGTGTGATGTTGAACATCAACGAGTTGTGGGCATCTATCCCGGCGAGAGCCGCGGCAAGAACCGGGTCAACTGCACCGTCGTCTGCGTCGACATCTGTCGTGCCCAGACGCTCGGATTCGTCTTCGTCACACTCATCATCGTTGTCATCATCACCCTCTTGGTCACTCAAAACTGGAGTGCCCGGTTCATCCGCTACGTCGCCGTCGTCGACCGGGGGTTCTTCCTCGACAGGAGATAAGGCTACCGCACAGATGGCTTGGTTTGCCTTCGCGAGCTCATTCAAAGCTGAGTCGAGTTGACGGCGCAGAGAGTCCATCTTGTCAACGTCCGCTTCTCGTTGCCTTGCTAAGGCCTGAGCGTGTTCCTCATATGCGGCTGCACAGGAGCTTACGCGAGCGAGCTCCTGCTCGAGCTCTTTAACTTTGAGTTCGAGGCCCTTGATGAGAGCTTGAGATTTGACGCCAGCCGCAGTTTGAGCAGTCATTGCCTCCGTAAGCTTTGCCACGGTTGAACGATACATTGCTACATTGCCATGATCTGGAACGGTTGACGCCAATTGAGCTTTCGCTTGATCGAGATGCTCCTTTAAAACAGAAGCCTCCTTCGTGACTCGCTCTAGCTCGTCGCGCAAAGAGGCTGACTCTGCCTTAGACCTCGAATACTTTTCCGAGAGGGCTCTACGATCTTCAGCATATCTGATAAGACGATGTTCTTTTGTCTCATCTGAGTATCCAGGGCGCTCGAACCCTGGAGTGGCTGGTGGGACCTTCGTCGCCACGCGAGGTGTCCTTTTGGTGGCCATAAAGACCTGCGACACCGTTGGGCACACTGGATGATCAGATGCCTTGGCCAAGAGCCGCGCACGTTCGCTTACGGGAACCGGAGTCCACTTACCGGAACCAGAGGGAGGGGTCGCTGCGGCCGTGCTTGCGCGCGCGCCTTGACCTCTCTCTCTGTCTGTGCTGCCTGCTCCTAAACCTGGATTCGGTGGATGCTCAGTCTGAGCGCCCGCCGCCTCGCTCTCACAGCGCTTGCTGATAAAACGACCGCGGCTGCACTCTTCTCTGACATCACTTCCCCCTCCCCCAGAAAAACATAAGTTCAATAGAACTCCAATTTTTCTTCATTCAGCTGCCGTTTCTCTGGTGGTTCTGCGCAGGCTGGTTGCCCGCTGGCTGCCCGCGCGAACCTCGCAGATCCACTCCCGTGATGGCTAATGCGACTTACTGATTGTGACCTGGCAGTGGGGTCGACTCGAGAATCGAGCCAACCCTAGTGGTCGGCGGCGACGAGGAGGCTGGTTGCCCCCAAGTCGGCCACGTTCCCACTGCCAAGGCCAGGGCCATTGACTGCTTATATTGGAAAGTCCACGACTTCTTCGACGGCCTCGGGGCGACCCATTGTTGCCATCAGGTCGGAGTCCGCGTCCGTCATTCGATTGGCCGCGTCATTGTCACGTCGACGTCCCGACCAGGCGTAGATCTTCCAGCAGTTGCTGACCCACCGACCACGCCGTTGGATCTCGTGGTCAGCGTAACGCGCATTGTACATGGCTGTACAACCACCAGCTCTAAGTGAATGCGAGGATAAAATGCGAGGGTCGTGACCGAGCCGCATTGCTGCTTCTTTCAGCAACCTCTCAATCGCGACCTTCGGAAGAACCTTGCCGTCGCTCAGCGTTAACATATGCGTGTCTGAGTTCGCCTCAGTGAACATCCCTGGGTTCAGACTCCTCAGCTTGTTGAGTAGCGTCGGAATACACAACCTTTTGTCCTTGTTACATTTGATGTTGTTGTCTGTTCCTTGGCCTAAGAAGTCGTTCTTCGAATACTCATGAAACAGCACAACCTCATCGCAGTCGACTCCAGGTGGTGCATCCTCACTGCTGTGGTTCCGAGCCCAAGTGACATTTCTCCATCTGACACATTTGAACTCGTCGGGTGCTGCGCCCTTGCGCAAGTACTCGGACGAGCGCAATAGAAAATAAAATCCCATGAGCATTCCAAACCAAGTCAATGCTCCATCCCAAGAGTTGAGGTCGAGGCCACCGTTGTTATAAACTTCCAACAGCAGCTTCGGCGTCACTGGCAGCTTTCGCTTGGGTGCTCCCCTCATTCTCTTGAGACCCTTCCTAAACATGGATAGAAGGGGCATCGCCTCGTCTCGAATGTCGAGGTTGACACGTGCTAGTCGGTGTACTCGCCGGATGGCGTATAACATCGAATGGCAGTAATCCCACGAGTAACCCATCGTCACTCCGACGTGGGCATAAAAATCACAAAGTTCGTCTTCCCACACGCCTGGGGAATTCGAACGCTCAAGTAAGAGAGGAAGGTTGGCCGCCCGGCGCCAGATAGCCCAATGTGCGAAGGCGTTGCCATAGGTACGTTTAGTGCCCGTGGAAACAGAAGCAGCTGCAAGCATTCCCTTCGCAGAGTTGTGACCGTCTGATTCGAGAGACATCTTCCCCCTCATATCTCTTAAGCCGCCCCGCACTTGCGAACGACTCACTACCTTCGTCGACGATGACTTCTTCGTAGAACCAACCGCACTTGGCGCTCGCGGTGCACGAGGAGCACCCGCGCGTGCGTCGTCAAAGTCTGGTCCTTTGAGGTTGAACGGACGCCTCCGCTCAATGGTACTTCGAATGGTCTTGTAGTCGTCGTCGCCGCACCTGCCGAGATCTGCGAGGACCGCTGCTGATGAGCGATCTGCGTAGCCTCGAAAGGATTTCTGCACTGTGACGCACGCCTGCGTCACTTCAGGTGACACTCCTCTCAGAATGCCTGCAAACGCAGTTAGGTGAGCCACGCCTGGTTCAACTCCTCCCGCGTCTGCCGGTTGCGCGGTTTCCCCCCGCAGCGAACGATCAGGGGCGCTGCTTGGATCGCCACCGTGCTGCCACCCACGATGATACGAACTTCCGCGCGAACTCAACCACCAAGGCGCACCGTCGGACTGAGCGCTTGGCAGCGGCGTCAGCCCAGACAGTTGCTATAGAGTCTCCTGCTGCACCAGCCAGGTCTTCGTAACTGGCTGAAGGGTTCACCTTGATGAAAGCGTCGAACCGTGCGTCTTGCTCCGCGACTGATCCTCCTTGCAACCTCCAAAGTTCTCGTGCGGTTAACCACGACACTCCAATGCTGCGCAACACCAACTGGTGACCGGGTCCACCCACGAGGCCAGGCTCACCGAACTTGGTGATAATGCCCGCGCCCCCGTCCGGATGATTGACTCGGCGTCTCTCTCGCAGATGAAACGAGATCGACGAAGGTTCGACGCCCTTGCGGTAGACGGGGTCATCACGGTCAGCCTTCATGAGGTCATACTGAAAACCGCGAACTCTCATCACGCGCCAAGGGATCGACTCCGAGTCATCCAGTCGCACCAGCGAACCTCGGACTACAGGGTCGTCAGGGCCGCCGTAGTCGATGTAGCCAGCGAGCTTGATGCCTCGGTCGTCCAGCTTCGTCCCGGGCAAAGGAGTGAATCTGCCAGGGACGATTAGCCACACTGCGACATCCTCATCCGGCTCCAAAATCTCGCTGAGTGCTGATGGTAGAGCCTTCGGATACTCGATAGGGGAGGCATGACCCAGCCATCGGATCATCCAGCGCTTCTCGAGGTATCCCATCAGACGTGGGCGGACGGCACGACCGCCGAGGGCTCTGGCGCACACGACTTGAATGTTTTTCACTCCTCCGCTTGGTCTCGGCGTCAGCGTCAGCCCGAGCTCGTAGAGGCCTTTGAGCATCACGATGAGAGCCTCGCCGTCTCCCACCCACGCGACCCCAGCCACGTTCTCTACTATCACGGACCAGACGGTGCTTGGTCGGTTGTCGTCCAATGACTTGATTACCTTCGCCAAGCCATGGGTGAATGGTCTTGAACGGTGGTCGCTCATCCCCTTGCGACGGCCGGACGAAGCAGCGAAGACGCACGGAGGGCCACCTCCGACTATTCTCGGCAACGCCAAAGGAGACGGGAAGAACCACGAGCGGTACTCCTCGCCGAGTACGTCCATGCACTTGTGAATGAACTTCGGGTGAACGCTGTCGAGAAAGTTGAACTTCATTTGATCTAGTTCCATGAAGAATGATGTCGGCACCCCTTTCTTGCGGTGAGCCAGTTCCAAAGCCTCAATGCCAGAGCAAACGCCGCCAAATCCGACACGTCCAACCTCTAGAGCTTCACTCTCTGTCATTGTTGACTGCGGCCACTCATCTGGCTCACTTCCCATCGACTCCGAAATAGAGTACTTGGATGCGATGTGATCAACTGATCCGTCAGGCAACGCAAACGACGACAGAACAGAATCTCCGCTGGTGAAGAAGTCGAGCAGTTTGGTTAGTGGTTCGAAAGTGAGGCCTGGTACGTGAACATCAATCAATTCAGCCTGGATCATAGCTTGCACCTCATCGTCCGATCGGTCTTGAAAGCGCTCGAAGCGACCTATTCCATCAAGAAGCCAGTTGGCTTTGGTGCCCACGAAGTAGGCGACAAGACGAAACTTGAATTTGAACTCGAGAGCGATCAGAACAAGCAGGAGATATCGAACGTAGCGGTTGGAAGACCGACGGGAAGTGATGGCTTCCTTGGAATTGTCGTTGTCAATGAGGCTGGCTACGATGAAGCCCGACCACTTCGCACCATGCTCGGCGGCGAGTGAAATAACCACGAGAAGTTCCGTGACGAAAATGATGAGGTCCTTGGTGACCTCAGAAGTCGGCACTCCCAGTCTGGCAAGCAATGTGGGTGCATACTCACTGGCTCGTGCAAAGGTCCACGTGCCCTCGGAGTAGTCGATCCCTGACATAATGCCACCCGTCTCATGACCGTTGCTGTCCGATCCTATGTAACGAACTTGCACGCCTAGCCCACGGGGGATGTGAGCGAGGTCATAGAAGTCAAGTTGGTCAATGATTCGGGCTTGGAAATACGACGGTTCCTCGCCGCCCATCTCAACGAGCATCGCTAGCAAAGTTTTCACATCGTCATACTCCTGCCAAGCAAGCTCCTTCTCTTCTGCTGTGCCCACTGGAGAAACCCACGTCGAACTATCAGAACGCGACATGTGGTATAGCGAGCCGAGCAATCCTCGGAAAGCGGGCGCGCAAACACTCCACCATTGAACATTCCCGGCGAGGCGCTGATGGTCTACGAGCAGCACCGCTCGCTCTCCTGGCTGTGCGTGCTTGAGTCTCATGAATGCTGAGGCCTTGATCTTCTTGCTCCGTGTGAGTTCCACCCAGATGAACTGAACCCCTAGAGATGCCTTCTCGAGATGGTAGGTGATACCCCAAAAGATGTGACAAACTCCGAGCATGCCATCGACCAATAACTTTTTCAAATTAAGGGAGAGACCCAGAACTTGAAACAATGACCAGTTGTAAGCGACGCAGCTTGCTTCAGCTCTGCCGAATAAATCAGGCTCCACGATGGCGGCGTCATCCACGAAGACAAGATTCATGTAAGCGAGTGTAGGTAGCTGGCAGATCAAAGCAGGTCCGAGTGATCGGTGGGTCATCGAAATTGCCCAACCGTAAACGCCGTACTCAGACGGGCTTTCACTCCACCCAAACTGCAGGACAATGAACAGAACGAACATTGATGACCAAGCCACATTTGCACCCTTTCGTTTTGCGGCAACGAACAATGATGAAGGAAAGCGAGCTCCCATCCAGTTTGAGTCGGCGATCGACATCCATATAAGTTTGAAGGCTGCCTTCACATCACGCTTACAACAGAGGAGAGGCACGCCGGGAAGTAGCAAGCAGAGCCAAACTATGTAGAAGATCAAGGCGAGATGAGTTGGCGATGCCGACGGCGGATGGGTCGACGGAGGGGTCTTTTTGTTGAGCGACTTCTTGCCGTGTTTGCCGTCGTAGATCGGCCGGCCCCCTTCAGAATTGTCGACAAAACCTTCGTCGTCATGCTTGTCTACACGGCTCATCGGAGCGATCTGCACATCTCCAAGAAGAGGCGAGCACTTGTCTGACACCAAGAAAGCTCCGCATCGTTTGAAGTCGTCCCAAACTTTGAGAACCATCTCAGTGCCGTGCTCGTCAACAGATTGATGATTGCGCACGCCGAGCATTTCAGATGGAGGGTCCGCTCCTGTGCGAACATCTACACCTCGACTTGCTGTGAGCTTGATGTAGTCCACGAGTTGATCCAAGCACAAACCTCGAATGTTCTCAATCCTGTCTGGAACCGCATACCGTTCGTGCGTCTGCCACCACTGTTTGCGGTAGACTGCGAGCGCTCTGCGGTAGCTTCCACAGTGAAGAGTGAGTTCGTCACCTAGAGCCACCACAGAGACCACGTGTGCGAGGAACTCGCTCTCTGCGTCCGAGCCTGAGACCATGACGTCAGCTTCCACGTAGACGTAGCCCGCAGCTTGGCAAAGTGCCTCTGCAATGCGCGTTTCCTCCAACGTGGTCGTTAGCTTCATGATTTCATCAAAGTTGAGACTACGGTGCTTGGCCGAGTCAGCAGACTCAATTGGTTCTGGTACCACCACCGGGCCTGTCATCAACTCTGCAAGTCGTCGCTCCTTGGACTTGCCGCCTCGAGCGTAGTGAACACTGGGGTCCAACAAGCCAGAGAACGGACTGTGGCCAACAACGAGCGGTGCTGCCGAGGCGCCTTCTTGAGCGTAGTCAGGTTCGACATCCGTGTCATAGTCGGGCTCAGGCGGTGGATCTGGATCTGGCTCCGGCTCGGGCTCGGGCTCGGGCGCCACCGGAGAGGCTGCTGACCCGCACTCGTCGGAGTGCCCCTGGCCCTCGGTGTCGTGGCACATCGAGCAGCAGTATGCGACCCCGGCGACACCCTCGTTCATATATATAACTGCCGGCGGTCGCTGGCAGCACTGCGTCGCGCAGCGGTTCCACTGCGCCTCGCACGCGTCCTTGAAGCGGGCAGTGACCGTGTCGCAGACGCGGGGG
>Ga0209335_10006702_pt1 | contig 10229 bp, 8 predicted proteins | sample COG_09_FD_184753 | JGI IMG/M metagenome (GOLD analysis project Ga0209335, IMG submission 184753) | Pelagic Microbial community sample from North Sea - COGITO 998_met_09 (SPAdes) (version 2) | ecosystem: Environmental > Aquatic > Marine > Neritic zone/Coastal water | place: Helgoland, sampling...
AAAGTGGTAGCGGGGGCAGGATTTGACCCCGCGACCTACGGGTTATGAGCCCGTCGAGCTACCAGACTGCTCCACCCCGCAACTACAAGGGCCGCCATTATAGGGTTTACCCGCTAAAGCGGTCAACCTATATTAAAGAAACACTACCCTTTTCGTGTTTCGGCGTTGACTTTACGATTAGATGGTGCCGAAGAGAGGACTTGAACCTCCACGGGGTTTCCCCCACTAGCCCCTCAAGCTAGCGTGTCTACCAATTCCACCACTTCGGCTGAACTCCTTATAACTCAGGTATCTCAGATTGATCCTTCGCATTCGAACTCGCTGGCGCTTCGATCGCTTGAATTTGAGGAATGCCCTGATTACTCATCGTTTCCGAACGCTGTTTGGCAACATATGCCAAACCAAAGCTCGTGATAAAAAAGGCGATCGCAATCCAGGTTGTGAGACGTGTCAAAAAATTTCCCGCACCACCACTTCCAAATACCGTGTTCGAGGCACCGCCACCGAACCCGGAGCCCATGTCAGCCCCTTTACCTTGCTGAATCAGTACTAGGCCAATCACAGCCAACGCTGCGATCACATGGACCACTAACACCAATTGCTCAAATAAATCTAAATCCATAATTGCTCTTCTCAATCTCGCGGCTAAACCGCCGCGGTAGCCTCTAACTCATTTTTTTGATCATACCAAATCAAACCGACCCGGCGACCTGCTCACAAAGACGCCTGAACCCGTGCGCTTGCAGCGATGCGCCCCCAACCAAAACACCATCAACATCCGGCATGCGCATCAGCGCTTTCGCATTATCGGCGTTTACACTCCCGCCATACAAGACCCTAAGCTCAAGCCCGTCTATTTTGCTCCGAGCCGCGCGCTTGACCGCCTCATGAACTTCTTGAGCGGTCTCTGGCGAGGCTTCTTCGCCGGTACCGATCGCCCAAACCGGCTCATAGGCCACCACAATTAACGGCGCAAGCGCAGTTGGAACCCCGTTTAACACCGTTAAAAGCTGACGACTGACAACCTCTAAGGCCTTGCCCGCCTGCCGTTCGCGTAAATTTTCGCCGACACAAACAATCGGACGGATTCCTAATTCTAAACACGTATTCGTCTTCGCAAGCACCAGTTCGTCCGTTTCAGAACAGTATTGCCGACGCTCAGAATGACCCACCAAGCACCAACCAACCCCCATCTCAGACAACATTTCGGCACTGACTTCACCGGTATAGGCGCCAGATTTTAACCAATGGACATTTTGACCTGCCCATTCGAGCTGAGTGTTGTCAAAGCCTCTGGCGAGGGCCAAGTAAGGCGCTGGTAACGCCAAAACAACCGTCGCCGAGGTTGTTTCAGCGAGCTCCCCGACTTCCTGAACAACTGCTTGCAAGAGCTGTTCGGAGCCATTCATCTTCCAATTCGCCACTACCAAAGGACCCACTATGGCCACCTCTATTAACGGCTAACCTGTTTATCGGCTATTGCCTCTACCCGATACCGCCACCTGCCACCTTGCTTTGCGCGGGCGGCGAATGTTAGCGAACCTCTGCCTAAGTTTCAATCCTCGCTTGCAGCGACAACAGCTGCCAATTGCTCTGCTAGCCTTGTTACTTGCTGCGCATCGTCGCCCTCAACCATAACCCGAATCAACGGTTCGGTCCCCGAAGGCCTCAATAAGACTCGGCCTTTGTCGCCCAACCCGGCTTCGACCTCACGCACAGCGGCTTGAACCGCATCATTGTCCATCACCTTTGCGCTGACGGCTGGCACATTAATCATCACCTGCGGGAATTTGGTCATGGCCATCTTTAGCTCAGCAAGCGACTTACCTTGATCTGTGATTGCACGGAGCACCTGTAGTGCCGACACCACACCATCACCGGTTGTTGCCTGATCGAGACACAATATATGGCCAGAGCCCTCACCGCCTAAATGCCAGCCTTCTTGAATAAGCTTGGCAACAACATAACGATCCCCGACCCGCGCCCGAACAAACGCAATACCGCGATCTTTCAGCGCTAGTTCAAGACCCAGATTGCTCATCAGGGTCCCCACAACGCCACCTGTCAGAACTCCTTTAGCCTTCTGATGCAGGGCTATAATCAACAGCAGCTCGTCACCATCGACGACTTCGCCTTTATGATCCACCATGACCAAACGATCGCCATCGCCGTCCAGCGCTATTCCAAGGTCTGCACCTTCTTGAACAACCCGCGCAGCCAGTGCTTCAGGGCTGGTTGCGCCAAAACCCTCGTTAATGTTCAAACCATCCGGCGAGCAACCAATTGCAATGACCTGCGCGCCTAATTCTTGAAACACTGCAGGCGCGATTTTATAGGTTGCGCCATGCGCACAATCTACAACCAACTTCAGATGTTTAAGGTTCAAAGACTTTGGAAAGGTTGTCTTACAAAACTCAACATAGCGCCCTACCGCATCATTCATTCGGTCCGCTTTACCCAGATCTGCAGACGCGACCGTTGTCATGGGTTCATCGATTAAGCGTTCAATTTCCAGCTCCACTTCATCCGGTAGTTTTCGACCCTCGCTGGAGAAAAACTTGATGCCATTATCAGAAAAGGGATTGTGGGAAGCACTGATGACAATACCAGCGTCGGCAGAGACTGCTCGAGTCAGGTAAGCCACTGCAGGGGTTGGCATCGGCCCCAGCATCGTGACGTGGACCCCAGCTGAGGCAAGACCGGCCTCTAAAGCCGACTCGAACAAATAGCCGGAAATACGTGTATCTTTCCCAATTAAGATGTTGCCACCACCACAAGGTGAGAAGGTTTTGCCCGCCGCCCAACCAAGTTTCAAGACAAAGTCTGCAGTAATCGGCGGCGTTCCGACCGGTCCACGGATCCCATCTGTGCCAAAATAGTTACGCATCCTGCGTCGTCTCCTTACCGCAATTGATCGCCTGCCAAACTCGAAGCGCACTGACCGTCGCCTCAACATCATGGACTCGGACCATGTTAGCCCCTCTGGCAACTGCCGCCAATGCACCGGCGACAGACCCGGCTAGTACATCTCGCCCCATCGCCTGGATACTGCGCTTTCTTGACAGTCCGATGAGAATTGGGCAGCCGTGCCGACCAAAGACCTCAAGCGATTGAATTAGCTTAAAGTTTTGATCCAGCGTCTTGCCGAACCCGAAACCAGGATCCAATAAGATTCTCGTGCGCTCAATGCCTGAGTGTTGCAAAGCAGCAAGTCGATCGAGGAAAAAATCATCCACTTCACGAACTAGGTCTTGGTATTGCGGGGCATCCTGCATTGTTGCCGGGGTCCCTAACATATGCATCACAGCCAGCATGGCGTCCTTGCCAACCGCCGCGAGTGCACCGGGGCGGATAAAGGCTCGAACATCGTTGATCAAGGCAACCTTCAACCTGACAGCCGCCGCCATGACTGACGGCGTGCTGGTATCAACCGAAATGGGCACATCAAAACGTGCCTGAATGGCCTCAAGAACGGGTAGAACGCGTGCGGCTTCTTGAGTTTCTGTTGGCGAAGTCGAACCGGGGCGCGTTGACTCGCCGCCGATGTCAATGAGATCAGCGCCCTGCTCAACCATATCGCTGACGCGCTGCAGCGCCGCATCAAGGCTTTGATATTGCCCACCATCGAAGAACGAATCCGGGGTCACATTTAGAACGCCCATTACCAGTGGACGTCCCTCAGCCAATAAATCCCGAAGCGGGTTAGTACTCAATTTATGTTAGGCGCCTGAGGGCGCACCATCTAATTTACCCGTACCGGGTTCGTCCGATTCAGGGGCGGCCTGCCCATCTGACGGGCCGCTTGACGGCGCGTCATCGGTCCAATTCGCGGGCGGCTTTGGCGCCCTGCCTGCCATAATGTCATCAATCTGGCTCTTATCGATTGTTTCATACTCTAAAAGCGCTGCGGCCATTGCATCGAGTTGCTCGCGATGATCGGTCAGAATCTGCCGAGCGGTGCCATAACAATGGTCGATAATTTGCTTGATTTCTTCATCAATCAGTTTTGCTGTCTCGGCGGAAATATTTGCTCTCGCCGAACTCCCCGACCGCCCCATAAACGTATCGTTTTCGTCATCTTCATACTGCATGGGACCCAACTTTTCCGACAACCCCCATTTTGTTACCATCGACCGCGCCATTTTAGAGGCCCGCTCAATATCATTCGAGGCGCCTGTTGTGACGCCCTCGAATCCAAGGGTTAATTCTTCTGCAATCCGGCCCCCAAACAATCCACAGATCTGACTTTCAATGGACCGCTTACTCATGGAATACCGATCTTCTTCAGGCAAAAACATCGTTACGCCTAAAGCGCGCCCGCGCGGAATAATGGATACTTTGTAAGTCGGATCATGCTCAGGCATCAGGTGACCCACGATACAGTGGCCCGCTTCATGATAAGCAGTATTCGTCCGCTCCTTCTCAGACATCACCATGGTTTTCCGCTCGGCGCCCATCATGATCTTGTCTTTTGCCTGTTCAAAATGCCGCATCGAGACCAAACGTTGATCCTGACGGGCCGCGAAGAGGGCTGACTCATTTACCACGTTTGCTAAATCGGCACCTGAAAATCCTGGCGTCCCGCGCGCAATATCCATCGCGATCACGTCCTCCGCAAGCGGCACCTTACGCATGTGCACCTTGAGTACCTGCTCTCGGCCCCGGAGATCAGGAAGTGGCACCACCACCTGACGATCAAACCGGCCAGGCCGCAACAATGCCGGATCTAAAACGTCGGGCCGGTTTGTTGAGGCAATAACGATAATCCCCTCATTGCCCTCAAAACCATCCATCTCCACCAAAAGCTGATTCAGCGTCTGTTCTCGCTCATCGTTACCGCCACCCAGGCCCGCGCCGCGATGCCGACCGACCGCATCGATCTCGTCAATAAAAATAATACAGGGCGTGGCTTTCTTTGCCTGCTCGAACATGTCTCGCACTCGGGACGCGCCCACACCGACGAACATTTCTACAAAATCGGAGCCGGAAATTGAAAAGAACGGCACCTTTGCCTCACCCGCGATCGCCTTGGCTAAAAGCGTTTTACCCGTACCCGGCGAGCCCACTAAGAGCGTACCTCTAGGTATCCGGCCGCCTAACTTTTGGAATTTCCCAGGCTCCCTGAGGAAATCAACCAGCTCTTTAACCTCTTCTTTGGCTTCATCAACCCCTGCAACATCGGCAAAGGTGGTTTTAATTTGATCCTCTCCCAACAATTTGGCCTTGCTCTTACCAAACGATAAAGGCCCACCTTTCCCGCCTGCACCCCCTTGCATTTGACGCATAAAAAACATGAACACCGCGATGATGACCAGAATTGGGAAGCTCGCGACCAGTAACTGCATCCAAATGCTTTGCTGCTCTGGCCGCTCGCCCTGAAACGCAACCTTGTGCTCAACCATGTCATCGATTAAAGCCTTGTCGACGATTTGAGGCTGAATGGTTTCAAACGAGATGCCATCGGAGCGTTCGCCACGAATAATCAACCCATCGACTTCCACAGAGCGGACCTGGTTTCCATTCACCAGTTCTAAGAACGTGGAGTAAGGGACTTCCTCCGGCGGACGGCTGACATTAAAGTTTTGAAAGACCGTTAACAAAACAACGGCGATCACCAACCAAAGTAAAATATTTTTTCCCATGTCGTTCACGTCGCTTCCTCGCTACCGGGTGCTGGTTACGATGATCGCCAAAGCATTGACTGACCTCGTCGCCTAATAAATTTTATCTGTTGTCAGGCGGCTTTTCTAAGCGCCCACCGCTTGCCTTTTTATAATCGACCAGCCCTTGTCCTAAGCCTTTTCTCTAAGCCTTTTCTCTAAGCCCTTTTCTCTAAGCCCTTTGCCTAAGCCCATTCTCTAAGCTCTTTCCTGCGTCCTAACCGCTTCAAAAAAAAGCCAGGGCGATCAACGCTCAGCCTTGCTGACTGCCTTCTTCCCTAGTCCGACCAGATAGATCTCACGGGACCGTCCACGCGATGCCTTTGGCTTAATGTTAACCTGTTTATCGTAATTCATACGAATCTCTTGTCTAAGAGTATCAATCCCCGCACCTTCGAAGGCTTTTGTCACAAAATGCCCGCCCGGCCTTAACCGAACGCGCGCAAAATCCATCGCCAGTTCAATTAAATCGATGCTCCGAGGCAAATCCACCGACTTCATACCACTTAGATTGGGGGCCATATCGGAAATTACAAGATCCACAGCCTGGTCTCCCAAAACCCCTTCTAAGGCAGACAAGGCCGCAGCTTCGGTGAAATCCCCCGTAATCACGTCGACCCCCTCGATGGGCGCCATTTCAAGTATATCCAGGGCGATTACGCGGCCCGTTGTTCCAAGTCGCTGTCTTGCCACTTGAGACCAGCCCCCGGGCGCCGCGCCCAGATCAACAACCGTTAGATGCTCCCGAAACAAATTCAGCCGATCATCGAGTTCGATGAGTTTATAAACTGCTCGAGAACGATAACCCGCCGACCGCGCCTTTAAAACGTAGGGGTCTTGCTCGTGCTCGTCAAGCCAGCGCTGACTGGTTTTAGATTTTTTCATTGTGCAGGCGCCTTGGACCACATCGATGACGTACAATAGATCCTTTTTGGATCCGACCATGCTATCCCAACAACAAAAGAAACATTATCGGGCCATTGGCCATATCCTTGACCCCATCGTGACAATTGCTGGCAAAGGGCTTTCCGAAACGGTCGTGACAGAACTCAATCGTGCCTTAGACGATCACGAACTGATTAAAATCAGAATCAATTCGGACCGAGAATCAAGAAAGGTAATCCTTGCTGAGCTGGTTAGTGCAACCCAAGCAACGGTCGTTCAAACCATTGGCGGGATTGCTTTAATCTTTCGAGCATCGAGCACGCCGAACCCGTCTCTTTCAAACTTGGTCAGGCACCAGTAGCCCATCGACGCGGGGTTGTCTATTCGACGCCTTAGCCTGGACGCATTACCCGGCAATGCGGTTCAGACGGTTTTCTTACAGGTGCTCTACCGATAAGATCTCGTACTCAATCTGACCCGATGGGATCTGGATGAGCACCACGTCATCTTCCTGCTTTCCGATCAAACTACGCGCAACCGGTGAATACACCGAGATCTTGTTGACCTTAATGTCCGCTTCGTCATCGCCAACAATCTTGTAAGTGACCTCTTCATCATTGTCTAAATTTAACAACCGGACGGTCACACCAAAAATGACCTTGCCGGTATTTGGGATCTCTTTAATATTAATGATTTGAGCGGCACCGAGCTTTTCTGCGATCTCCGAGATTCTCCCTTCAATATGACCTTGCTCTTCTTTCGCATACTGAAACTCGGCATTTTCACGAAGATCGCCCTGCGCAAGCGCCGCTGAGATCTCTTTCACAATCCGAGGACGCTCTACTGAGGTCAAGCGCTTTAATTCAAGCCGCAGGGCTTCGGCACCCTCAGCCGTCATCGGCGTCTTATCCATAACTAACTACCCAACTTCGTTGTGGCGGTTGCAGCTCGCTCTAAGAGCTCTGCGTGCATCGTCTGAAGGCAGTATACTTCCATTTCCGCACTATGACGCAAGGCTTCAATGCTCGCTCGGCCCCCGGCCATGGTCGTCGTGTAGCACACATTGTGCTGCAAGGCGTTGCGCCGGATCGCGAAAGAGTCTTTGATCGTCTGCTGACCTTCGGTCGTGTTAATAATGAAATTAATCTCATTGTTTTTGATCGCATCGGTGATATTCGGGCGCCCTTCCATTACCTTATTGATCACCTCAACGGCGAGCCCCGCCTGCGTAATCACAGCAGCTGTTCCTCTGGTCGCGCAGAGCTTAAAACCCAAATCCAGTAGATCTTTGGCTATGCCGACCAATTGGTCTTTATCCGGATCGCGGACACTCAAAAAGACTCGCCCATGGGACGGAATCTCATCATCTGCCGCCAATTGTGACTTACCGTAAGCCTCCCCAAAGGTTCTGCCGATTCCCATCACCTCACCGGTGGACTTCATTTCTGGCCCCAAAATCGGATCAACGCCTGGGAATTTACCAAACGGAAAGACGGCCTCTTTGACCTGGAAATACGCGGGCTTAATCTGCTGCGTGAAACCTTGATCTTTAAGAGACGTCCCTGCCATGCACCGCGCCGCAATTTTCGCTAAGGAGCGACCGATGCATTTCGAGACAAAGGGCACGGTTCTAGAAGCGCGAGGATTAACCTCTAAGACGAAAATTTGATCCGCCTGCACTGCAAGCTGCACATTCATCAAACCAACAACCCCTAAAGCCGTCGCCATGGCAACGACCTGCGCCTCAATTTCCTCGATCAGGACATCGCTTAAGCTGTAAGGCGGCAGTGAGCAAGCCGAATCACCAGAATGCACCCCGGCTTGCTCAATATGTTGCATCACCGCGCCGATCACAACTTGCTTGCCGTCACAAACCGCGTCCACATCGACCTCAATTGCGAGATCCAAAAACCGGTCCAAGAGTACTGGTGAGTCTGGCGTGACAACCACCGCGTTTTTCAAATAATGCTCGAGTTCACTCGCCTTGTGTACCACCTCCATTGCCCGTCCACCGAGTACGTAAGAGGGCCGAACCACTAATGGGTAACCAATCTCTGCAGCTCCAACCAGGCCCTCCTCAACCGTTCGAACAATGCGATTCGCCGGTTGTTTTAATCCAAGCTGATGGAGCATCTGTTGGAAGCGCTCACGGTCTTCCGCCATATCAATGGCATCCGGCGAAGTGCCTATAATTTGCACGCCGGCCGCCTCCAGATCGCGCGCAAGCTTCAAAGGCGTTTGCCCACCAAATTGCACAATAACGCCCTTCGGCTGCTCAATCTCAACGATTGCCAAGACATCCTCAAGGGTCAGCGGTTCAAAATAGAGCCGATCAGAGGTGTCAAAATCCGTGCTCACCGTCTCCGGATTACAATTGACCATAATCGTTTCATAACCGTCTTCTCGCATCGCGAGCGCCGCGTGAACACAGCAGTAATCGAACTCGATGCCTTGACCGATTCGATTCGGGCCGCCACCCAAAACCATGATTTTTTCACGGTTTGAAGGCGCGGCTTCGCAGACTGTTTCATAGGTCGAATACAGATACGCCGTGGGGGATGCAAACTCCGCCGCGCAGCTGTCGACCCGCTTATAAACCGGCTTTATGCCCAATTCTAAGCGCGCTGACCGGACATCCGCCTCAGCTACCCTGAGCAATTCTGCCAGCCGGCTATCGGAGAAGCCTTGCCGCTTCAATTCAAACAGCGCCGCGAAATCGACCGCCGCAAGCGATTTACCCTCGAGCTGCTGCTCCTGCTCGACCAAAAATTCAATCTGTGACAGAAACCAAGGATCAATACTTGAAAGCTCTGTAACCTGCGATAAAGACAACCCAAACCGAAACGCATCCGCCACATACAAAATTCGTTCAGCGCCCGGCACGCGGAGTTCATGCTGGATCAGGCTCAAGGCGCTCTCATCAGTCAAATCAACCACAGGTGTGAATCCGTTGATCCCAACCTCTAAGCCTCGTAGCGCTTTTTGAATTGATTCTTGGAAGGTACGACCCATCGCCATGACTTCACCCACACTTTTCATCTGCGTCGTCAGGGTGTTATCCGCTTCTGGGAATTTTTCGAACGTGAATCTCGGAATCTTGGTCACAATGTAATCGATCGCCGGCTCAAAAGAGGCCGGCGTCACGCCACCTGTGATCTCATTGGCCAACTCTGGCAGGGTATATCCGATGGCCAACTTAGTCGCAATCCGCGCAATTGGAAACCCGGTGGCTTTTGAGGCTAGGGCCGATGACCTCGACACCCGAGGGTTCATCTCTATCACAACCATCCGACCATCAACGGGGCTCACGCCGAACTGTACGTTCGAGCCACCGGTTTCAACGCCAATCGCGCGCAGGACTTCAATGGAGGCATTTCGCATGCGTTGGTATTCTTTATCAGTGAGCGTCTGCGCCGGGGCCACCGTAATCGAGTCACCCGTGTGGACCCCCATGGGATCGAAGTTCTCTATCGAACAAACAATAATACAGTTGTCATCTCGATCTCGAACCACCTCCATTTCAAACTCTTTCCAGCCGAGCAAGGATTCATCAATCAGCAATTCGTTGGTCGGTGACAAGTCAAGCCCGCGGGTACAAATATCGATAAACTCTTCGGCATTATAGGCCACACCCCCGCCGCTTCCGCCTAGGGTAAAGCTCGGCCGAATCACACAAGGAAACCC
>Ga0209335_10006703_pt1 | contig 10229 bp, 10 predicted proteins | sample COG_09_FD_184753 | JGI IMG/M metagenome (GOLD analysis project Ga0209335, IMG submission 184753) | Pelagic Microbial community sample from North Sea - COGITO 998_met_09 (SPAdes) (version 2) | ecosystem: Environmental > Aquatic > Marine > Neritic zone/Coastal water | place: Helgoland, sampling...
ACACTCAGTGAGCAGGAGACAGCAATCTTTGAGGGAGAGACTGATCTTTCTGTCGTAATTTCCGAGGGCGCGCGGGCGGCTATTGTCGTTCTCGAAGATGTTTCCGTTTCCTGACCTGTCGGGTCAATTCAACATCGTGTTGGGTAGAAACAGGGATATCTGCGGGAACGCGACGAGGATCACGAGGCATATCATCATCGCAATCCAGAATGGCAGGATGCCAATATAGATGTCGCGCATCGGCACGTCCGGGGCGACGCCCTTTACGACGAAGACGTTCATGCCGACCGGCGGGCTGATCAGCGCCATTTCCAGAATGATGACCATGATCACCCCGAACCAGACATTGAAATCGCTTGAATCCGGCCGTAGTTCTAGAAAAGCGGGCACCTGCGATTGTTCGATTATTGGCAGCACGATCGGCAGGATCAGCACCATCATCGCAAAACCATCGAGGAATGTGCCGAGTGCGATGAAGGCGATCAGAACGATAAACAGCAATGTGACCGGACCGAGGTCATAGCCGGTCAAAGCGGCGGCAAGGCTGTCTGGAATTTGGGTCAGGGCCAGGAAGGGTGAGAAGATCGCGGCGCCGATGATGATGAAATAGATCATCACCGATGTGTTAACCGTGTTCAGCAGGACCGAGTGTACAATTCCGGGGGAGAACCGCTTGCGGAGAAGCGCAAAGAAAACCGCGAGAACCGCCCCCACGGCGGCGGCTTCGACAGGGGTGAACACACCGCCATATATGCCGCCGATAGAGACGAAGATGATAAACAGGATCGACATCGCCCGGCCGAGGGCGATGCGCTTCTCGCGCCAGGTATAGCGGCGGGCGGCAGGGCCGATTTCGGGTTTGAAGGCGACCTGAATAAAGATTGTCAGCATGAACATGCCGGCGAGCAGTATCCCCGGGATTACGCCGGCGAGGAACAGTCGGCCGATGGATTCCTCGGTCAGGATCGCATAAATGACAAATCCGGTGCTTGGCGGGATCAGGATGCCCAGCGTGCCGCCAGCGGCGATGCAGCCGGTGGCAAGGCGCTGGTGATAGTTGTAACGCCGCATTTCCGGCAGGGCGACGCGGCCCATGGTGATTGCCGAGGCGACGGATGATCCCGACAGCGCAGCGAAACCGGCACAGGCGGCAATCGTGGCGCAGGCAAGTCCGCCCCGCCAATGACCGAACCACGCATAGGCCGCGCCATACAGATCACGGCTCATCCCCGATATGCTCGCGAGGTTCCCCATGAGGACGAACATCGGGATGATCAGTAGTTCGAAATTCGATGCGATGACAAACGGCTCGCTGCCGAGGGTGGCGAGTGCTGCCTTGGAACCGTTGATCGCCCACACGCCGACACCGCCGATCAGCATCATCACGATGCCGACGGGCATCCGCAGAGCCAGCAGAATAAACAGGGCGGCAATGCCGATAAGGCCGATAGTGGATTCGCTCATTTAACCTTTATCTCCGGCAGACCACAGGCGGAGCGGGCTGCAAGCAGAAACAGGACGAGCGAAAACACGCCCGAGCCGAATGCGATGATGAAATAGAACGGCCAGTGTAAAATCGGCAGCAGGTTGAACCCGTCCCCGTATTCAAGCGCATCGAGACCGTGTTCTATGCTCATCCAGGTGACGATAATGAAGAACAGGCCACAGACCAGCCGGACTCCGAAATCGAGCATTTGCAGCGCCCGGCCCTTGACAACGTTGCCGATCAGGTCGACGGCGATGTGGCCGCCGGTCCAGCCTGAATAGGCCATTGCAAAGAACACGACCGCGATCAGCCCGGCTTCGGATATATCCTACGCGCCGAAAATCGGTTCGTTGATTTTTCCGAGCGAGACGGCGGCGACAGTGAGCATCATCAGCGCCATCAGCAGCAAACCGCTGACGAGTGCCAGAAAACGCACACAGCTACCGACCGCATCGCTCAGTTTAAGGACGTAACGTTCCATCAGAACGATCCGTTTTGGGACTGAACCGACTTATTTCACGCCCATGGCGGCGAGAATCTTCTTCGCCGGCACGCCGCTTTTTTCCAGTGCGGCGACCTGCGCGGTGCGGGACTTCATCAGCATGGCGGTCGCTTCGGCGAGGGCGGCCCCTTTCATGTCGATGACTTCATGCTTGTCGGATTTCCGCACCTTGCCGAGGCCGCGCTTGCCGGCCTTGATGTAGAACGCGGAGCCTTTGATGGACATCGCGCGCCCGGTGGTCTTGCGGATGATGTCCTTGTGGGCATCAGACTGCTTTTTCCAGGTGTCCCGGTTCATCACCAGGAAGAAGGGCGAGCGTCCGAGCGGCAAACCGGTGGTGAAGTATTTCGCAACTTCGTCGAACTTGAAGCTGAGAACCGTGCTTGGGCCGGTCATCACGCCGTCGATGACACCTGTATTCAGCGCATTATAGACGCGGTTGATCGGCATAAAGACCGGCACGGCACCGAGCGCTTTGAGCGTTACGCCCTGGGCTTTCGAGGGCACACGGATTTTCATGTCTTTCAGGTCGGCGATCGTGCGGATCGGCTTCGACTTGGTCATCAGCGTCTGGCGCTCATTGGTCCACAATCCGAGTACTTCGACGCGGCGCCATTCGGGAGCGAGCAGGGGAAAAGCATCCCAGAGCTGGTTGGCGGCAACTACGGCATCTTTGGCAACACCGGGCAGTTCGATCACGCCGGTGCGCGGGAAAAGCTTGGAGGTAAACCCTGGCAGGCCGAACGTGACGTCGGCGACACCGTCGACCGCGCGTTTGAACTGGGCGACCGGGCCTTTGCCCAGTGCGCCGCCCGGATAAATGCGGATGGTCAGTGCGTTATTGGTTGCCTTGGCAACTTCTTCCGTCCACGGGCGCATCAGGAAACGGTCCATCGGATGGCGTGGTGACATGAAATGCGCGAGCTTGATCTCGGCGGCGACGGCGGGCGTCGCTATAAGGGCGGGTGCGGCGAAACCTGCGCCGAGTATACCGGCGGCGACGAGCCCTGCGAGGGGAAGGCGGGTGTGCAATATTGATATATTCATTTTTGTTTTCTCCCATATCTATTTTTTATAAGGTTAGTGGCATGTGCGTGAAAGCGCACGTTTTCATTTTTCGCTATGTCCGTTGGTGGACATCGGGTGAAATACACCGCCGAACTTCTTGTCGTGATCCGGCACGACTGACAGCGATAGACACCGGCGATACGCCGATACTAAGATATCGAAGCAATAATCGGTGTGGAGGAATACATGTCCATTTCAATTCAGCGGATGTCTGATGCCATCGGCGCGCGGCTGACCGGCATCGACCTGCGGAGCGGCATCGACGACGCCGTGATGAAGGAAGTTCACCAGGCGTGGCTGGAAAATTTCGTGATTGTTATTCCCGGTCAGGATCTGTCTGGCGACGATCAGATCGCCTTTACCGAATGGTTCGGCCCGCGCCAGGAAGTGCGCACCGTGAAAGTGGTCGACGAGGGGCCGCAGAATTTCATGTATGTCGCGAACAAGAAGTTCGACGGCATGGAAAGCGTGCTGCCCGAGGGAGAAATGCAGTTCCATACCGACCAGTGTTATTATGAAACCCCGTCACGGGCGACGATCCTGTTCGCGATCGAGATACCGGCCGAGGGGGGCAACACGAAATTCGCCAATGCCTACCGGGCCTATGAATCGCTGGATGACGCGATGAAGAGCCGGCTGCAGGGCCTGAAAGCGCTTAACGTTTATGATTACGATGCCAACAGCACGATAAAGCGTTACGAAAGTTCGCCCGATGCGCCGCGCTACGCGCATCCCGTTGTCATCCGTCACCCGGAAACCGGGCGCGAGGTGCTGTATATCAACCGCCTGATGTCGGACCATATTGTCGGCATGGACCGCGCCGAGAGCGATGCTCTGCTCGAAGAGCTGTTCCAGGTGCTGGAAGACCCCGCCCATTGTTATGAACATGTGTGGACGCCGGGCGACCTGGTGATGTGGGATAACCTGTGCACCCTGCATGCGCGGACATGGTTCGATCCGTCACAATCGCGGGTGCTGCGCCGGACCACGGTCGCGGGCAAGGCGCCGGATGCGGCTATCGCGTCTGCTGCTTGACGCAAGAGGCCCGGGCGTAGGAAAGTACCGGAAGAGAGTGTCATCGAGGCATTCAACCGAATAAAATCAGGAGGTCTTCCGATGGCTGTTGTTACCCCACTTTTCAAAGATCATGATGCGCTGCCCGATCTTGCGTCACGTTTTGTACAGGTTGACGATATCCCGTGGAAACCCACGCCCTGCGAAGGCATCGAAATGAAGGTGCTGATGCAGGACGAGGAAACCGGCATGATGACGGCGCTGTTCAAATGGGCGCCGGGTTCCAAGCTGACATTTCACGAGCATGTCGAGCTCGAACAGACCTTTGTGCTCGAAGGTTCTCTTGTAGATGATGAAGGCACAATTACCGCCGGTAACTACGTTTGGCGTCCGCCGGGAAGCCAGCACGATGCATGGGCACCGGAGGGTGCGCTTATCCTGTCGATGTTCCTCAAGCCGAACATCTTTCTCGATGGTGATAACAAAGGTGTCCAGCTGAAATAGTCAGCGATTGCCCGCTTTCATAGAAAACCCCGGCTATTCGCCGGGGTTTTTCTTTGCTGGTTTTTCTACTGAACCAGTTCGGGCAGGAAGGTCACGATATCGGGGAACGCCGCCATGACCAGCATGCCGAATAATGTCAGCCCGACGAACAGCCACGATGCATTGAAGATTTCGCCCATGCTCACGTCCGGTGCGGCTGCCTTCACGGCGAACATCACATAGCCGAAGGGCGGTGTGATTGCGCCCAGAGTGATGTTGAGCAGGAAGAGAAGCCAGAACCAGACCGGATCGAACTGAAGAGCTTCCAGGATCGGCAGGTAAATCGGAATGACAATCAGCATCAGTCCGAGTTGGTCGATGAACATGCACAGGATGAACGGCAGCAGCATCATCATGAAGAACATGACCCAGCGGTTCACATCCATTGTTGTCACGACTTCGGTCAATGCGGCTGTCGCACCGGTAAAGGCGAGAAGCTGTGTAAACATTACCGCGCTGCACAGGATCAGCATAATTACCGAGGCCAGAAGCGCTGCTTCGCCTACTGATTCGTACAACATCCGGAAACTGAGCCGCTTGTAATAGGCGGCGGTCATGATAGCGCCGAAAACGCCCGTCGCTGCGGATTCCGACGGTGTTGCAACGCCGAGCATAATCAGTCCCATCACCATGAAGATGATAAACGTGAAGGGCAGCAGGCCGGCGGCGGCATGGAGCTTGCCTTTCAGATCAATTTTTTCGCCTTCTTCTTCGGTAGGCGCCAGCGAAGGGTTCAGTCGTACTTTTATCAGACACGCGGCAATGAAAAGCCCCGCGAGGAAGATACCGGGTATCACGCCGGCGATCAGAAGAGACGCGATGGAGACGTCGGCAAGGGTACCAACAATGATCGCCAGAATCGACGGTGGAATGATCGGCGCGAGACAGGCACCGGCAAGAATCGTGCCGATCGACAGCTTGGTGTCGTAGCCACGGCCGCGCATGATCGGCAGCAGAGACCGGCCGAGCATCGCACCGACAGCGATCGCCGAGCCGGACAGAGCACCCAGCACCGTTGAGAGCGAAATAGACAGGATATATTGGCGGCCACGCACCCGGCCGACCAGCTTGTCGATCGAGTTGAGCAAGACTTCCATACACCCTGATCGGAACAGGATTTCACCCAGAAGGATGAATAAGGGCACCGTGCCGAGAGATGCTGTGGTTCCCGTCTCATAAATCGAATTCACAACCATCCCGAAGGCGGAATTGCCCAGCAGCATGACGACGCCGGAAACGATGATGATCAGGAAGGCAAGAAAGATAGGCGCGCCCGTCATGAACAACGCGACGAGAAGGACGATGCCTATCGTGAGTGTCCAGTACCACTCCATCAGAGTTCGCCCACGGTTTCAGTGCGCTTGGGTGTAATCCAGCTCTGCGGCTTGACGGCTTCCAACGGGATAAGTCCCCGCAGAAAATAAAGCGCCGCGCCGATAAACCCATAGGATATCCAGGCGGACATCCAGATCTTCGGCAGCGGATGATTCTGTTCGGTCACCAGTTCCATTTCGATATGACGCAGGTTCTCGCCGAAACTCATCCAGGCGGCGAACACGCAGACCGCAACGCCGACGATGCCGGTTATGAATTTCAGGCCTGTGCGCCAGCTCGGGACGAGTTCCCATAAAAGGCTGATCGCGATGTGCTGTCCGGCACGCGTGGCATGCGGCACCATCGCAAAAATTGTAATTACGAGGAGGTTCGAAAAAGTATCGTTGGCCCAGTCCGTGGCGACGCCGAGGAAGTATCGCGTCACGACCTCGAAGCAGTAGATTGCGGCCATTGAGAAAAGCGCAAGCGCCCCGGCGGCATAGCCGGCGTCAGTCAATGCGTCATGAAGACGGCATATTCCACGCACAACAAACATTACCGGGGCGCTCGCTTCTTCTTTTCTTTGCTTCAGCCTATTTCAGGCTGTCAGGTGCGTCGCCGTTGGCTTTCGCCATTTCATAGAGCTCCATCACCCGTCCGGCGGTCTTCTTGTTACCGGCCATGGCGAGATTCCAAATGCCCTTGATAAAGCCGTCGATCATGTCTTTGGCGACTTCGGGTTTAACATTGGTCTCCTTGACGCCGAGTTCTTTCAACTTGGCGATCTCGTTATTCGTCGCCTTGTCGAACGGAGCAGGAGCCTGCTGTTCCAACTTACGACCCAGGTCCAGTAACAACTCCTGGTCGGCCTTGGTCATCTTGTTGAACTTGTTCAGGTTCATCGTCACCGTGTAGGGCGAGACACCGAAGCGCGGCCGCATCATGTATTTGGCGACTTCGTACCATTTGAAGTTAACGGCACCGAGGACCGGCCACGCCGCGCCGTCAACGACTCCACGCTGGAGGGCCGCGTAAATCTGGCCGCCGCTGAGATTGACCATCGACCCGCCAAGCGGCTCAACGATAGGGCGATACAGCGCATTGGCCCGGATTTTTTTACCGGTGAGCGGCTTGATGGAGTTATCAAGCGGTTCTTTCAGCATCACCTGGAACATGCTGGCGGTACTGCCACCGAGAAGGTGCGAGATCATTTTCAGGCCGAAACGCTGCATTTCCTTGTCGGAATACTGCCAGTAGCCTTTCTCACGCCAGATTTCCGTCGATGGCGGCATCGAGAAAAACGCCATCGGGACACCGGTGGTGCCAAAATAGTAAGGAGCGACCGACAGGTTCATGTCGAACACGCCGGAAGCGGTCGGCTGGAACTGCTGGTTCGGCTTGATGACTTCAGGGCCGGAGAACTGGAACTTGATCCGGCCGTTGGTCGCTTTCTCGACCATCTTGCCATATTCATAGGCGATGATGGGTGTGCCTTCGTAACGCTTGTCCCAGGCGGTGAGATATTTCAGCGTAATGTTCTGCGCCGATGCCGCTGTGGGCAATGTGAGTGCGAGTGCGGCGGCCGCAAGTGTAACGTGATGCATTTTCACGGGGATAGTCTCCTCTGTTGAAACCGAACCGGCTTGCTGCCGGCAAATTTATTGTTTCGAAAATTAGTTCAATCGTATTGACCGAAATTACGAGGGTCAACCCGCGGTGATCGATTGTGCGAGACCGGAATGAAACCCGTGGGTGGCTGGTTTTGCATCCCGGCGCCGCTGGGGTACAATTTGATTCATGTCAGATACCGATGCCGTTCTCTTTGCAAATGAAGCTTTTTACCGCGCTTTCGCCGACAGGGATGAAAACGCAATGGATGCGCTGTGGTCCGACAGCGACCAGGTTGCCTGTCTGCATCCCGGATGGGGGCCGCTTTTCGGGCGTGAGATCGTGGTTGAAAGCTGGAAGGCGATTATCCGTAATGACGAATCGCCTGAGATTCTCTGTCACGATCCCCGCGCACATGTATATGGGGATACAGCCTACGTGATCTGTTTCGAGGAGATCATGAACACGTTCCTGGTCGCGACGAACGTATTTGTCCGTGAAGGACGGGTCTGGAAAATGGTGCATCATCAGGCCGGCCCGACATCGGCGCAGCCCGAAATAGAGCAGGGTGCTCCAGCCGCGTCGGTGAACTGAAAACGGTTGCCTTGCGAAGGCACTCCTATCTCAGCACGTGAATGACGCGAACAGCCTTTAAAGTGCTTTCAGCTTTTTACGCCGAAGAGCGATTTGACTGACCGGACGATCTGGTTCCACAGCACCTTGAATGCCATACCGCCGACCTGTGCGGGTGCCGCGGGCTGTGGCGGCGGTGCCGCGGGTTTTTCCGCCGGGGCGGCATCGCTCGCAGCATCCGGCGACGCTGCGGGAGCTGATGCTGGCTGGTCCGCCTCGATCTGGGCGGCGAGGTTCTTGGCGAACTGACCGATGATCTGGCTGGCAAGATCCTGGATCATGCCGGCGCCACGGCCGTATTGTGCAACCGAGCCGGATAGCTGCAGGTCGGTGTGGATTTTTACCGTCGATCCGGTATCCGACGGTTCCAGATGAAACGCGACATTGGCATTGGCGCCGCCACGGCCCTTGGCGTCTGCACCCTGTGCTTTCACGCTCGCCGTGTGGGCATCGTTATCAATGTCCTCGAAGGAGGCAGTGCCCTGGAATGTCAGTGCGACGGGCCCGAGACGGACCGATACCTTGCCCTTGAAGGTCTTGTCATCGACCATTTCCGTCAATTCGGCGCCCGGCATGCAGGGGGCTATCCGTTCGATATCCATCAGCGTTTTCCACGCCTGGTCCGGCGGGAGCGGTACGTCGAAGCTGCTATCGAAATCCATGTCAGATATTCTCCTGTATTACTCGGCGGCCTGCTGGGACTGGGTGTCCTGCAGTGCCTGCCATATACGGTTGGGCGATGCCGGCATATCGAACGTTCGGATGCCGCGTGTCGCCAGCGCATCGCAGACGGCGTTCATCACCGCGGGCATTGCACCGACGCAGCCGGCTTCACCCGCGCCTTTTATGCCCATCGGATTGGTCGGGCTCGGCACTTCGTTTTCGGCCATCTCGAAGCTGGGGCAGTCATCGGCGCGCGGCATGGTGTAGTCCATGAACGAGCCTGAAATCATCTGACCCGACTCGTCGTCCCACACCATGTTCTCGCACATGATCTGGCCGATCCCCTGTACCGCACCACCATGGACCTGGCCCGCCAGCAAGAGCGGGTTAATGACGGTGCCGACATCGTCGACCATGCAGTAGCGGACGATTTCGGTCGTACCGGTATCGGGGTCGATCTCGACCTCGGCGACATGACAGCCATTGGGGAAGGTCGGTGCGGGCGGTGACCATGCGGCCCATTCGTCCAACCCGACCTCGAAGCCCGGCGGGGCGGTCATGAAACTCTGGGCGTTCTTGGCAGCGTCCATCAGGCTCATGGTCTTGTCGGTCCCGGCGATCGTAAACGTGCCGTCATCGAATTCGATATCCTCGACCGCGACTTCCAGGTGATGCGACACCACCTGCTTGCACTTCTCGATGATCTTGTTCGACGCCATCTGGATCGATGCGCCACCGACGCCCGATGACCTCGACCCGAATGTACCGGTGCCGGCCATGGCGACATCTGTATCGCCCTGAAGCAGGCGAACCTGTTCGAATTCGAGGCCCAGCATGTCCGCCAGCATCTGGCGGAAAATGGTTTCATGGCCCTGGCCGTGATTGTGGGTGCCCATGATGAGCGTGACCGTGCCCGACGGATCGAACCGGATCTGCGCCCATTCGGGCGGCCCGCCGGCGGATTGTTCGATGCAGTTGGCGATACCGATACCGCGCAGCTTGCCCCGGGCTTCGGCGTCGGCCCGGCGGGCGGCAAAGTCGCTGTATTCGATCATGTCCAGCGCGCCGTCCATGTTCTTTTCGAACTCACCGGAATCATACGTGAACAGGAACCCGGTGCTGAACGGCTCTGAAATCTGCGGAATCATGTTGCGCCGTCGGATTTCCGCGGCATCGATGCCCATTTCACGCGCCGCCGTGTCGATGACACGCTCCACGGTATAGACCGCTTCGGGGCGGCCTGCGCCGCGATAGGGGCCGGTGGAATTGGTGTTGGTGAACACGCCGGTCACATGGGTATAGATCGCCGGTGTCTTGTAGACGTTGGACAGCGACCCGAGGTTATTGGTCGAAGAATGCGGGCCGAGCATGGTCAGGTATGCGCCGAGATTGGCAACC
>Ga0209335_10006715_pt1 | contig 10220 bp, 9 predicted proteins | sample COG_09_FD_184753 | JGI IMG/M metagenome (GOLD analysis project Ga0209335, IMG submission 184753) | Pelagic Microbial community sample from North Sea - COGITO 998_met_09 (SPAdes) (version 2) | ecosystem: Environmental > Aquatic > Marine > Neritic zone/Coastal water | place: Helgoland, sampling...
TATTGAAAAAAAAAATAAAGAGTTTATTGATTTCAATGAAAGCGATGTGTCGTATGAAAAACGCATTATGTTGATGAAAACGGACGATAGTATAAAAAATAAAGCCATTGAAAAATATAAAGAAATCACTACTAAAAGTGGGGATAATTCCTCCAAGGCTCAAACTTATTTAGATGGATTATTAAAAATACCATTTGGGATTTATAACAAGGAGCCAATTATTGGATTTTTAAATGAGTTTAGAACAAAATTCGTTTTACTATTAAAAGAGTTTAATATTACTATAGAAAATGACAAATTATCTTCCTACGAAATTAATAATACATTAGATACATACTCCAAGCAACTTGAAAAAACCAAACAATTTAACTATACTTATTTGTATAAGAATTTTAAATTAGCTCAACTAAAAACTATAGTTGATAAAATTAATACAACTATTAATACCAACCCAATTAAATACCCGAATCAAAATAAAAAAAATATCTGTAAAACGATAGTTGACTATTATAATGATGAACAAATTGAAACGGATGTAAAAAATATAATTCTTCAGAATTTTAATTTCAATACTAATGATTTATTTCACCATAAATTAAGTATATTAAATACCTCTTGGTTAGAGTATAAATTAACTAGTCGCAAATATATCAAAAATGTAGGAGATATTCTTGATAAGGCTATTTATGCACAGACCGACGCAAAATGTGAAATTAAAAGAATCGTAGCTCAGTGGATTAATGGCGACATGAAGGGCTATGTATTTGGATTTGAAGGACCACCGGGAACTGGTAAAACATCATTAGCAAAAAAAGGTATCGCAAAATGTTTAGGCGACCGACCCTTTTCATTTATTGCTATGGGGGGTAGTTCTAATGGAAGTACGTTAGAGGGTCATAATTATACGTATTTAGGATCCACGTGGGGGAAAATTGTTGATATTTTACAAGAATGTCAGTGTATGAACCCTATAATCTATATAGATGAATTAGATAAAATTAGTAATACCGAAAACGGCAAAGAATTAATCGGAATATTAACTCATTTAATTGATCCTAGTCAAAACGATGAATTTCAAGATAGATATTTTTCAGGGATTAAAATAGATTTATCAAAAGTGTTATTTGTGTTTTCGTATAACGATTTTAATAAATTAGACCCTATTTTGGCTGATAGAATACATCGAGTTAAATTTCATAATATAAAAAAAAATGAAAAAAAATATATTATAAATAACTATTTATTACCTGAATTTTTAAATACGGTTGGGCTACCAAAAAAATCGTTACTATTTGACGACACTTCGTTGGATTATATTATTGAAAACTATACAAGCGAATCAGGTATTCGTGGATTAAAACAAAAAGTATTTGAAATTGTCCGCGAATTAAATCTCCGAATTATCACAACTAATAATACGAATGATATTAAATTACCATTTACAATTACCATTGATACCGTAGAAAATATATTTTCAAATAATCCGAAAATGATCTCAAAGCGTATATCATTAGTCAATCATATTGGATTGGTGAATGGATTATACGCCACCGCAAGTGGGGAAGGTGGTATTACAGTCATCCAAGCCTTTAAAACCTATAGTGATGTAAAATTAAATCTAATAATTACTGGACAGCAAGGCGATGTAATGAAAGAGAGTGTTAGTTGCGCCAAAACAATAGCGTGGAACCTTTTACCTAAAAAAATAAGAAAAAATATATTAGACGATTTGAATGTTGAAGCTTGGGGAATACATATTCATTGTCCAGAGGCAGCCGTTCCCAAAGATGGTCCCAGTGCGGGCGCTGCGATCACATTGGCGATGATTTCGCTTTTCACCGGAATTCCAGTAAAAAATGACGTGGCTCTAACAGGAGAAATTGATTTAAATGGGCGGGTTCACGTTATAGGTGGGTTAGAATATAAGATTGAAGGTGGTAAAAAAGCGGGTATTAAAACGATATGTTATCCAAAAAACAATTGTCATGATATAGAATTAATTCGGAAACATAATGAGGAATTGTTTGAGAATATTGAACTGATTCCAGTATTAAATATATGGGACGTATTAGACATTTGTTTAGAGAAAAACGAGTTGGAATTTAATAGATTTTACTAAAAAGTTCATCAATTATTGACGTTTGGTCTTCATAATCATTTTTTAGTATAACTTTAATTATGAAGTATTTTTTTTTTATATTTATTAATAATAAATGAGTACATCATCAACATCAACCTCAACATCAACATCAACCCCCAGTTCTAGTTCTAGTGCCAGCGCCAGTCCATCCACTAAATCACGTATGTTTGCGGGGGTTAATGTCTTTAAAGATTTATTGAATACATTCGTGCGAATTATGCCATTGGGATTGTATTTTTTCACCTACTTTTCTTTAACATTATTCAGGGATTTGCGAGCAGGTGTTTTGCTTCTTGGATTAATATTAAATGAATTATTTGGTTACATTTATAAAAAATATGGTAAACTAACACCCAATATAGAATGTTCCATTTTTGGTAACGATAAATTAGATAAAGCGTTTTCGTTTATAAATAACACCCATATAGAAATTATTTGCTTTGTGGCAGCATTCTTTATATCTGATATGTGGTATAAAGATAATATGGATTGGTTCAAATTTAATTTCTTACTATTTATGATTATTGTAACAATATGGAGCCGAATGTCTATAGGATGTCAAAATGATTTACAGCTGGTAATTTTCAATGTATTATTTGGATTAATATTAGGAGGACTTTATTACTACTTTTTTTCAGACTACTATAAAAGCACCGAAAAAGGACTTTTGGAAAAAGAAACGTGTGATTTAGGATATAGTAACTATAAATGTGAAACTATTAAAGATGGCACAGTAATTGTAAAACATCCATATAAAAATAAAGCAGATGATAATACGGATGAGAATACCGATGAAATTTAAATTAAATTACTTAAACCTATTTGAATGGTATTGTATAATAATGGCGGAATTTGTGAAAAACGGTTTAATGAATGAAATCACAAAGGTATTCGAATACTATGATACTAAAATACTTAATCTTGAAACTGAAATTAATAGTTTGAAAAAAAATTGTGCCGAATTGAATACTAAAAATGTATTGATAAAAGAAGAATTGGAAAGCTTTTCAAAAGTTAGTATTATCAAAAGTTTAAACAATACATTAAAAGAAAAAGATGGTACGATAAAATACCTAGAATCACAAGTGAAAATTATTAATAAAAAACTAAATGATATGACTCTTAAGACTAAAGTCCCTGAACCAGTAGAGGAAACCGACCCTAAACCAGTAGAGGAAACCGTCCCTAAACCAGTAGAGGAAACCGACCCTAAACCAGTAGAGGAAACCGTCCCTAAACCAGTAGAGGAAACCGTCCCTAAACCAGTGGAGGAAACAAGTGATGAAGAGGAGGTGGAGGTTGATTTTATTGAAAAAACCCTTAGGAAAAAAACGTATTATATTACGGATGATGCAGACCGTGAAATTTACGAGAAACTTCCCAGTGGAGATGTAGGAGAATTGGTTGGTAAATATAACGATAAGGGGCGTCCGGTATTTTTTAAAAAAAATAAAAATTAGTAAAAACTATTATTTTTCTATTACACCTTTTAACATTTAAAATGCTTATTTATTTTAAAATTGATTTTAAGTTAAAATTGAATTATTGTAAGTTCTTTATAAAATAATATATACCTTTTATTTCATCTATGTCTTTACAATTCATGGATTCTTCTATTTGTTCCTTATACCATAATAATAAGTTTTTTATTTTTATTAAATTATGTAAATTTTTTGTTTTCGGAATTTGTTTAAGGTAATATTGAGTAATTTTACTAGCATTTGTTTCTAAAAATTTTTCTTTTATTTTTTCATTTTTTTCAATTGTTTTTATATTATCTTGTATATCAGTTGATAATTTATCTTTGTTAGTATTTAGTTTATTAAAATTTTTCTTTATGATTGCTATATCTTCCTCTTCTAACGCATTCATAATATCATCTTTTAGACTAATATCTTGTTTTTTAAATTTTAATTCATTATCAAAGTTTAAACTGCATTTATAATACTTATCATTTTTTTCTATAATAATATTTGTTTCATCGTTTACTACTTTAATAATTTGTCCACCAAATATACATTTTATAAAATATTTTAGATAACACTCCAGATCATTATATAATTTATTATTATTTTTTTCCAATAAATTATTAAATAATTTTTCATTTGAGTTTATAAGATTATTTATTATTTGTATTAAAGGATTATAAATTTTTTTATTCAAATCTTTAGCACAAGCTGTTGGCGTTGGAAAATCAATATCACTTACATTTGTAATTAATAGTTTATCGCCCTTATCTTGTTCATGACCTATAGCTGTTATTATAGGAACTTTTGATTTTTTTATTATATCAAATAATTCAATATGATCAAATGAGTTTGATATTTCTCCAGTATCACCCCCACCTCTGACAATAATTATTAAATCAGTATTTTGAAGTTTATCTATTGAATTCATACATTCCTTATATGTTTTTACACCTTCTAAAGTTATTTGTTGTAATTTAATATCTAGTGGAATATTAAACTGACTACAAAAATCATCATATCCTTGTGTGTTTTCTTTTGATATAATACCAATTCTTTTTATAATATTCCATTCTACTTTTTTTTTTTTTTCAAAATATCCTTTGTTTTCACATATTGATTTCAACTCTTTTAATTTCGTATCATTATCTTTTTTTGTTATTGACTTAACATTTATAATAAACTTATGTCCATAATAGTACTCTGCCCTCAAAAATCCAGTGATTATACATTTAGTATTAACATACTCTTCAATATTATTTGATTGTAATCCATCACGTTCCCATGCTTTACAATTTATTTTACTATCATTCATAGTTATATCAAATGAACAACCAGAACGTTTCCATTTTTTAAAATTAATTATATCACCAATTAAACTTAATTCTTGATAATTAGATGCTATATGTTCTGTTTTACACAATAGTAAATCATTTAATTCTTTTGGTTCATATATTTTATGTTTGTTTCTAGAATTTATTTCATTACTCAACTCTAAATCTAAATCAGTTTCGGTATCATCTGAAAATTCCATTTCATTATTGAAATCAAAATCCGAATCATTATCAGGTAAAAATTCCATTTCTTTGTAAACTTAAGACAATAATTCAATTTTAACTTAAAATCAATTTTAAAATAAATAAGCATTTTAAATGTTAAAAGGTGTAAAAACTATTATTTTTCTATTTATTCACATTATTGAAAACCGACATTTCAAAATCCGTGATATCAGGATTTATATCGGTTATACAAGATGTCAAATCCTCAATGGATTGATATATAACATGATCGGAGCCTAAATAGTCCGCTATTTCGGTAGGATTCCTATTATTTGCCACCAGTAATTTAGGGTCTTGTATATCTATGCCATAACGATTAACATACTTTATTTCTGGCGAACACGACCCAACAATTACCATATTAGCCCCATTATCCTTTAAAGCCTTTACCAAATATTTCAACGTATTGCCTCGTACAATTGAATCGTCGATTAATAATATATTTTTCCCCATTACCATATGTTCTAGTATCATAAACTTATGGTTTAAATTATGTTTTCTTTTTTCTTGGTTATCCATTATAAAGGTCCGATCCACATATCTATTTTTTATAATGACTTCTCGGTATTTCAGACCTAATTTATCGGCAATCATTATTGTGGATGGTTTACTGGTTTCTGGAACAGGTACTACATAATCTATTTTTTTTAAATCCAAATTATTATCATAAAAATAATCCGATATTTTCCTCGCCAACTTACTTCCCATATTTAAACGAGCATCATAAACCGATACACCGTCTATGATTGATGTGACATTAGCCACATATACCCATTCAAATATACACGGTCTTAACACCGCATTATCCACATAATTTATTTTTTCTATCTCAAACTTCATTTTCTTATAATCATTATTAAATATGATTGCCTCACCTGGTTTAACGTCCCCTAATATTTTATAATTTAAACTCTTTAATGAGGTACTTTCGGAAGAAACTAAATATGTATTGTCGGATACTCCTACAATTAATGGTTTTATACCATATTTATCTCTAATGGCTATCATTCCATATCCCTTTATATATAAAATAATACTATATGAGCCATCTAGCATATCGCTAATATCCTTTAACAGTTTCCTAATAATATCGGTGGTTATGGTTGATGATAGGCTTAATTTAAATAATAGTATAGTTAATAATAATTCAGAATCGCTGACTGCCTCTAATTTAATTCCAGTTCCTTTCAAAAACGCCCTATATTGAGGTTTAACTTTTATTTGACCATTATGCGCCATTATTAGTGATTCTTTATGAAATGGCTGGATTGACTCGTCGCACTTGGAACCCGTTGTCGGATATCTAACGTGACCGACACCAACCGTTGAGACATTCCCATATAATTCATCACCTTTAGTAATATTTATAGTATCGGTGTCAATTAAGCCTTGCTTTTTTATCACACATAAATTATTATTATTATTATTTATTGTGGTAAAGCCGTAAGAATCTTGCCCCCGATGTTGAATATAATATATACTTTGTAATAAGTCTTTTATAATAGGTTTATTCGAATATGAAATTATACCCGATATTCCACACATTATTATTATTATTATTGGTAGTATTAATTTTAAATGTTATTTATTTTAGTGAAACACTCGCTAAAATATCAATGGAAAACAAAAAAGAAAAGAAAATAAAAATAAATTATAGTTTTATTGTGGATATATATTTAAACCTTAACCGCCGATGAGGCTGCTGCGGCAAGTGATGCTTTTGATGGTGGGAAGTGAACCTTCATATATCTTTGCAAGTTAAAATAGGTAACTTCATCATTGGCCGCATTATTAAGCAACTTTTGAAGCTTCTTGTCAGGCTTAATTCTTCGTCGGTTTTCCGGATCTTGAAGTTCGTGTTCTTTGATATAACAAGTCAAAAATTTAGTAACCTCGGTTCTAGCAATTTCGGTACCTTTAGGTTGTCCAAGAAATTGACAAAGTTCATTAGAAATCAATGAAGGCTTCGCGAAACCACTTGGGGCGCGTTTCACTCCGTTGGGTTGAGTCTGTCGCTTGCGTTTAGATTTCTTTTGAACCTCCTTCAAATACCTAACAGCACTTTTTTGGAGTGTTCTAACTTCCTTTACGATACTTGTTTCAATTGCTCTAAGTTCGGCGAGACGAGCATTAATTGAAGCAAATTGGCTCTCAATGTCTTCCAAAGAAGAAACCGTTACCGCAGCAGTAGTTTCTTGAACTGGTACTGGGGTTGGTTCTGGGGTTGGTTCTGGAGTTGGAGCTGGAGCTGGATCTGGAGCTGGAGCTGGATCTGGAGCTGGAGTTGGTTCTGGAGTTGGTGCTGGCGCTTGGACTTGTGTCTTAGGTGAAGGTTTATTAGATTTCTTTTTATAAGGAGTGGCTTTAGTGGCTTTAGTGGCTTTAGTGGCAGGCATGGTTATAGTATATGATATACATTTATCCTTAAGTAGTTTTCTTTTCTATACCTAATTAAGGTAATATATTTAATAAACGCGGATAATTTAGTAATCCGTAGTGATACACCACAAACATATTATAAATTACTATTTGGTGTATATAAATTATTATATGGTGTATATAAATCATATATATCATAATTATATCCTTGTTTTCCATTAAAACTTGGATTATATAATAAAATTAAAAATATACCACACTATTATATATAATGATATACATAGTATTATTATTCATTCTTGTTGTATGTTGGACTATTAATCCATTTTTTAAAAAGATAGTAATGAATAAATTAAACCCATATGAATTTTTCCTAATAAATAATATTTTTGTTATGGTATTCTTATTTATCTATTTGGTGGGATTACAATATGTAAATAAACAAAAAAATATTGAAATTAAAAAAATGGTTGAATTAAATTCCAAGGAATTAGCATCATTGCTATTTGGGGCAATCATATCTCTCGCTAGTGGATTTATGTTTTTACATTTAATAAAAATGGATAATATAACGAGTATCGTTTCAATGTCCCAATCACTAACAATCATATTTTCACTAATAATTGGGTACATGTTCTTTTCAGAGAGTATAAACCCAAAAGATATATTTGGAATACTTTTAATTGTCTTTGGGATAACTGTTATAAAATATAAAAATAAAAATAAATAGTGTTACTAATAATTATTAAATTAATATTGAATCAACCACGGACACGCCTCTAAAACGGTTAAATTTACTTCCGATAAAGCAATTAATATATAGTAGCATCCTAATACACGGTCGTCTTTATTGTCTGAACTCGAAATCAATTTGTCCATTTCATTTAATATAATATCTTCTAAATCTCTTTTATCGTATTCGGTTAAATTTAATATATACTCTTTACTATAATTAAATATATTATTACCAGGAACGATTTTATTTTTTTGGTCATCACTAATCTGGCTCCTATAATTCCAAACATCTTCTAGGATAACGTATAATTTTTTAAGTTTTAAAAAGGTCAAATCGGTAAACCACCGTATTTGCGTTCCAGATGCGATTACTTCCAAAGAATCCATCTTTTGAAATATTCTCAAAAGTTTCTGGTTGAATTTTTGTTCCAACGTCATATTAGCAGGTTCATCAAAATATAGAGACTTATTTTTATTTAATAATTCTTTGCATCTTTTATCGAAACTATCAATTGTTTTACCACTAAATTCGGTTCGTGTATAAGGGTTTTGCTTTGTGCTACCAATTAATTTTTTAAATGACCGAACATCAAATCCATAGTGAAATCCATTTTCATTAACTACAAATAAATAGTCTTTATCAATCTCCACTATGGGTTCCAAACTATAAAAATCTTCTTCATTATTGATAACTATTGTTTTAATAAAATGTGCGTCTAATATTTCTATGAGTTGTTTTTTTTTCAGTCCCTTAATTGAAAGACCATAATTCGCGGCAATTTTTTTTAACTCCGCCACATAAATAAACTTTTTTTGTTCCTTTAATTCCATATAATGTTCTTTAGATATACTCTCCTCCGACAAGGTATTCATATCTATATTCTATATAATATTATAGAATTGTATTTTTTTCAAATATTAAAAAAAATTGAATTGTAAAAAACAACTTAAATTATAAATACTTATAACAACTATAACAACAACAACCTACAACACCTCCTAAAACAACTTTTATAACAATCATGGTTCTTCTCGCAAAAAACATTGATGTCTCAAACATTACCGTTTCTAAACCTAATGTTCTAGATAATGGTGCTAAACTTATTTATGTTAACTATACTGGTGAAAAGAAATTTAGAATTCAAACTCCTAAAATGGTTTTACCATTTGGACTTAACGCATATACTGAGGGTCCATTCCCAAAATATAGTGTTGAAATGTCCTACAGAGAAACAGATTCTACTGATGCCAAAGAAGTTAAAAACAATATGAAAATTAAGCAACTTCACGATAAGATGCTTGAAATTGAGAATAAATTGATTGATGTCGCAACCGAAAACGCTACATCGTGGTTCAAATTGCCAAAGGCTAAGGCATCTCGCGACATCATTCGTTCAAAGTTTCTTCCATCTATTGTTAAGGTTTCAATTGATAAAAATACTGGAGAACCTGATGGCAAATACCCACCTACTACAAAACTTAAACTTTACAATAAAAATGACAATTGGGGTGTGAAATTGTTTGATATGAATAATATGGAACCACTTAATGTTAATGACGCTGAAGGTCCAGATATGGAAAATGTATTAGTTCAAAATACACGAATGAAGGGTATTATTAGTTGTGTCGGTATTTGGATTGGATCAGGTACATTTATGTGTCAATGGGCGTTGAGTGAGGCTCAATTAGATGTTCCAGAACAAGCAAATGGAAAAAGTGGTTTTGTTCCTGATTCAGATGACGAAGAAGAATCCGAGGATGAAGAAGAAAACCCAAACGCATCAACTATGGTTCCCGATTCAGATGATGATGATGAACCACAAAATAATAAGGACCAATCACCGGAACCAAATATTCCACAAGAAACACCTGCGGCACCCAAGAAAAGAAAAATAGTTAAAAAGAAGGCATCGGTAAATGACGGTGAGTAAGTAAGTATTA
>Ga0209335_10006716_pt1 | contig 10219 bp, 8 predicted proteins | sample COG_09_FD_184753 | JGI IMG/M metagenome (GOLD analysis project Ga0209335, IMG submission 184753) | Pelagic Microbial community sample from North Sea - COGITO 998_met_09 (SPAdes) (version 2) | ecosystem: Environmental > Aquatic > Marine > Neritic zone/Coastal water | place: Helgoland, sampling...
CGAAAACGGAGTATACGATTATACCCTTTTTGAAGGTGATAAAGGAGTTAAAAGAACTTCAGAAGAACAAGCGAGCTATTTAGCAGAATTGAGTTCACAATATCCGATCATCTCTATTGAAGATGGTATGGATGAAAACGATTGGGCAGGATGGAAATCACTTACCGAAAAAGTAGGCGATAAGGTTCAGTTGGTTGGAGATGATTTATTTGTAACCAATGTAGAGCGTTTGTCTAAAGGAATCAAAGAATCGATTGCAAATTCTATTTTGATTAAAGTAAATCAAATTGGAACATTAACGGAAACAATTGCAGCTGTTAATATGGCGCACAATGCTGGATACACTTCAGTGATGTCGCATCGTTCAGGTGAAACAGAAGACAACACCATTGCCGATTTAGCAGTGGCATTGAATACCGGTCAGATCAAGACAGGTTCGGCTTCACGAAGCGACCGTATGGCTAAATACAATCAGTTATTACGCATCGAAGAAGAATTAGGTCAAGTAGCTTATTTCCCAAAAAGAAATGCCTTTAAAATCTAATTTTTAAAGTTAAGGAATATTAAAAGGGGCTTTATGCCCCTTTTTTTATTTTAAAAATCCCTTAAAAATCCTTAGATTTGCAACCTTCTAAACAAGCAATACCATGGAAAAATCTGTAAAACTTACCTATAAAAACGAAACTTTTGAATTCCCTTTAGTTGGTGGAACCGAAAATGAATTGGGTATAGACATTAAGACCCTCAGATCTTTAACAGGCTTGGTGACTTTAGACCCTGGGTTTAAGAATTCTGGATCTTGTAAGAGTGCAGTGACTTTTTTGGATGGCGAAAAAGGGATTTTGAAGTACAGAGGATATGATATTGAAGACCTTGCCAATGGTGCTAATTTTCTTGAAGTAGCTTACTTATTGATTTTCGGAGAACTTCCAACGGCTTCTCAATTAGATAAATTTCAGGCAGATATTAACGAAGAAGCTATTGTTGATGAAGATTTAAAAATGATCTTAAAGAGTTTTCCAAAGACCGCCCACCCGATGGGAATCTTAGCCTCTTTAACTTCTGCTTTAACCGCTTTCAACCCTTCATCGGTTGATGTAGATTCTGAAGAAGAAATGTATGCTGCTATTGTAACCATTCTTGCTAAATTTCCAGTTTTAGTTGCTTGGGCACAAAGAAAAGTCAAAGGCCTTCCCTTGAATTACAACGATAGTAGCTTGTCTTATATCGACAATGTTGCTCAAATGATGTTTAGAAAACCCAATGTAGCCTATACTGCCAGCCCGATTGTTACGGCAGCTTTAAATAAATTATTAATCCTACATGCAGATCACGAACAAAACTGTTCTACCTCTACTGTTCGTATTGTAGGATCTTCGCATGCTGGTTTATTCGCTTCAATTTCTGCAGGAATTTCTGCCCTATGGGGCCCGCTTCACGGGGGAGCCAATCAGGCGGTTATTGAAATGCTCGAAGCCATCAAAGCGGATGGTGGGGATACCAAGAAATTCATGGCGAAAGCAAAAGACAAAAATGATCCTTTCCGCCTCATGGGCTTTGGACATCGCGTCTATAAAAACTTTGATCCACGTGCAAAAATCATCAAGGTTGCTGCTGATGAAGTTCTAAACGAACTCGGAATAGTGGATCCTATTCTTGATATCGCTAAAGGTTTGGAACAAGAAGCACTTTCTGACCCGTATTTTGTAGATCGCAAATTATACCCCAATGTAGATTTTTACTCCGGGATCATCTACCGGGCTTTAGGAATTCCTACCGAAATGTTTACCGTAATGTTTGCATTAGGACGCCTACCGGGATGGATTGCTCAATGGCGCGAAATGAGAACGAATAACGAGCCTATCGGTCGTCCGAGACAAATATACACGGGTGCAACAAATAAAGTCTTTATATCCGCTGAAAACAGGTAAGAGACTATCTTCTATCGTTTGCGCGCAATATTGCGGATCATGCCTTTGAATAAAAAGAAGTGTAAGGGTACAATGCTGTACCAGTAAAGTCTACCCCAAAGCCCGCGTGGACGAAAGGTTGCTGTTTGGTATAAGGTGTCGCCTTCAATTTTAAACTCCAACCAAGCTTCTCCTGGCAATTTCATTTCTGCGTAAAGCAAAAGGCGTTGTTCTTTTTTATCAGCCAATAAGACGCGCCAAAAGTCTAGGGAGTCACCCGTAAAAATTTTATCGGGATGGGTACGGCCTCTGCGCAATCCAACACCTCCGATTAATTGATCTAAATATCCGCGTAGCTTCCAAAGCCAATTGGCATAATACCACCCTTGATCGCCACCAATTTTCCAAAGCGAATTGAGCGTTTGTTCTGGGTCAATACCTTCGAGCTTTTTTTCATCCTTGAGGATTCCATATTTGGGAACCTGAATGTACTTTTTAAGATCTTTGGGCAAACTTCCACTGACCATACTGTCTTTCCAACTGCTCATTACCGAATTCTGTTCGATTTTAATGAAGGCCATTTCAATCGCTTCTACATACGTATACGGTTTGATGTTTAGGAGTGTTTGCAGGCGGGTGTCATTGGCTACAACTTCCATTTTCATACTGCTGACCAATTGTACGGCAAGGGGGTAGGAGGTAGACGTTACGAAGTGAAGCCAATACGAAGAAAGTCGGGGTGTCATGATCGGAATGATCCATATCCAATTTTTAAACCCTCGGGTCTTCGCGTAAAGGCGTAGCATTTCTTTATAGGTCAATACATTGGGCCCTCCGATATCAAAGGCATCATTCATGCATTTTGGATGGAGCAATACACCCATTAAAAATTCCACGACACTTCTAATGGCAATGGGCTGTGATTTTGTCCGTACCCATTTTGGCGTAATCATAAAGGGTAGTTTTTCGCATAAATCCCGGATAATTTCAAAAGATGCACTTCCCGAACCAACAATAATACCAGCCCTCAGTACTGTGAGGTTAAAAGTTGCATCCTCTAATATTTGTTCTACATTCTTTCTGGAACGAAGGTGTTTGGACAGGTTTTTATCGTTGACGATCCCGCTTAAATAAATAACTTGCTGCACATTGGTTTTTTGAATCAAAGAACAAAAGTTATGGGCACATCGATTTTCTAATTCTTCAAAATCTCCTTGAGTTGAAGACATGGAATGCAGTAAATAGTAGGCTGCGTCGACATCGTTTGGAATGGCTTCGGCTTCTGTAATATCAGAAAAATCAATGGTGATTACTTTAATTCTTTCAAGCAGATCATCGGTTACTGAAAGTCTTTTAGGGTCTCGAACTGCACAAATTACTTCATGTCCAGCATCTAGCAACTGCGGCAGTAGACGCATGCCGATATAGCCATTGGCACCAGTTAATAAAATTTTCATACAATAGTTTTTATAACTCTTCTAGTGGTGTAGGTAATGCGGCGGTTTTTTGGGTAATCAATTTTTTAAAATATAGATGGGTACTTTTTTCTGTAGCTGCTACTTTAATACAAAACTGGTCTTTGTAAATGGAATATTCTTGGGCTTGGCCTTTGTAAACTTTTAATTTATAGTAGGGAATTATAAGTCCGTAGGTCTCCAAAAGGCTTTGGAAACGCACAATGATCCCTTTTGGGCGTAATTCAACGCTACAACTATTGCTGTTGTTGTCCAATACCAAAAGGTTGTGAACATCAATTGAAGCATGCGTTATCGCAAGTTTAGAAGAACCTATACCGCCTAGCTTCCAGCGTTCTCTGAGCGATAAAGGTGGACCAACTTCCCGGTCAATTTGTTCTTTTATTTTGCGATCGTTATACGAAACGTTTAAAAGCATTTTTTCCTTTAAATATAATGGATATCTATTAGACCTGATAATTTGTACATAATAATTATATTTGCCGAAATTCATTTATGAACTCGATCTCAACGCAACTCGCGCCCGCTCTAGAGCAGATTATCCAAGAAACGTTTAATGCATCGATCTCGGAGTTCGAATTTCAGGCTACCCGCAGGGAATTTGAAGGAGATATTACATTAGTTGTATACGGCTTATTGCGCACGATCAAGGGCAACCCTGTCCAGATCGGAGAAACGCTCGGAGCAGCTCTTGTTGAGCGCTTGGAGTGGGTAAAAGGGTATAATGTTGTCAAAGGGTTTTTGAATTTAGAAATCACAGATGCATTTTTTATCAATGAATTAAAAGAAATTCGAAACACTTCAAACTACGGCTCCGTTGCTTTAGATAAAACAACTGCCACAGTTTTAGTCGAATATTCTTCTCCAAATACCAATAAACCCCTGCATTTAGGACACGTTCGCAATAACCTTTTGGGTTATGCAGTAGCGAATATCATAGAAGCTAGTGGTAAAAAGGTAGTAAAAACACAAATCATTAACGATCGTGGAATTCATATCTGCAAGTCTATGGTTGCGTGGCAAGATTATGGTAATGGGGAAACCCCTGAAAGTACTGGTTTGAAAGGCGATAAGTTGGTAGGGAACTACTATGTGATGTTTGATAAAAAGTATAAAGAAGAAATTGCCATTTTGATGTCTGAAGGACTGAGCGAAGACGAGGCTAAAGCAAAGGCACCCCTCTTCATCAAAGCGCAGCAAATGCTTCGTTTGTGGGAAGCTGGAGACCAAGAAGTTGTAGCTTTATGGAAAACCATGAACGCATGGGTTTATGCCGGTTTTGCAACGACTTATGCTTCAATGGGAGTTTCTTTTGATTCTTATTACTACGAGAGTGATACCTATTTATTGGGAAAGGATCTGATTGAAGACGGCTTATCTCGCTCCATTTTTTATAAAAAAGAAGACGGCTCCGTTTGGATTAATCTTTCAGATGAAGGTTTGGATGAAAAACTGCTTTTACGTTCTGACGGAACTGCAGTATATATGACCCAAGACTTGGGGACTGCTTTGCAGCGTTATCGCGATAATCCTGCTATGACCGGATTGGTTTATACAGTAGGGAACGAACAAGATTATCATTTTCAAGTGCTTTTCTTGGTTTTGAAAAAATTAGGATACGATTGGGCTCAGTCGCTCTTCCATTTGAGTTATGGAATGGTTGATTTGCCTCAAGGTAAAATGAAAAGTCGAGAGGGGACAGTAGTAGATGCTGACGATCTGATGGTCGAAATGCAACAAACAGCCCAAACGATAGCCGAAGATCTCGGTAAACTGGATGGTCTTTCTGAAGAAGAAAAAGCCTCCTTATATCAAACCATTGGTATGGGGGCATTAAAGTACTTTATTCTTAAGGTAGACCCTAAGAAGCGTATATTATTTGACCCTGAAAGCTCGGTCGATTTTGCAGGGAATACAGGCCCTTTTATTCAGTATACCTATGCACGAATACAATCGATCTTGAGAAAAGCTGAACAAGTTCAGGCTACTTTAGATCGTGCTTTGATTTTAGATCCGCGCGAAAAAGAAATCATCAAACACCTCATGCTGTACCCCAATGTGATTCAGCAGGCTGCTAAAACCTATAGTCCAGCCGTGATAGCAAATTACAGTTACGATTTAGTGAAGTTGTTTAATTCGTTCTATCAGAACGTATCCATACTGGGGGAGTCCAATGACGCAGTAAAGAGCATGCGGATTGCACTGTCACGTGAGGTCGCATCTGTACTCCACGATTCCCTAGGTCTATTAGGAATTCAGGTTCCTGACCGAATGTAAACCCCTACAATTAGGCATAAAAAAAACCGCTCATTGAGCGGTTTTTCTTTTAGTAAGAACCGAAGTCCAAACTTATGCTTTTGAATTTACAGCAAGGTTGTATACAACTAAACCGAAACCGATTTTGTTGATTGCATCCCCAATATTGTAAATCACATCCATTTCTAATCCACCAAAAATACCGCTGTACCATCCTTCAGTACCAGCCATATATCCGATTGGGTAAATAGCCCACCCGATTAAAACGAATTTACAAAGTGTTTTGTGAGCCGACTCGACCGCACCACCAGCAGATTGAGCTAACTTTGCAGCTCCACCAAACCAGATTTCATACACGATAACGAAGTAAGCGATACCTGATGCTAGTCCCCAAAGAGCAGGTCCAGATCCAGTATTGTAAACAGCTTCTCCTAGGTAACCTGTAACTAACATAACAACAGAAAGGAAAATTAGTTTCCACATCAATTGTTTTGTTGCTCCAGCTGCTTTTAGAATTAAATAAAATTCAACACACATTAATGGAACAGTCAATACCCAATCCACATAACGGAAGAATGTTGGTGATGTAGCATTTGTTGCCCAATAGTCACGCATGTACCAGTAGTGTACCGCTGCGATGAACGTAATTAAACCCGATACTAAGATCGAAGTTCTCCATTTGCTGTCAAATGAGCTTAATGAAAGGAAGAAAAATGCAGATGCTGCCATCATTGCCATGCATCCTACAAAGAATGTGAACCCTACATAATCATCTGTCGCCATCTCTGGAACAACAGCCATAAAATTTAGAAATTTTTCCATAATAAAATATAATTATTTGTTTTTGTTTAGGTAAATTTAAAGAAATAAAAACTTACTCACTAAATATATTGCAATAAATTTACTTGAAAATTAAGCTTCCTATGATTTTAAGAGCAAAATATTATCAATTCACTATTTTACTAACAATATCGTTCGTAGCTGTTGGATTACTCTTAAATAATGTGTTAGCGGATGCTTTGGGACTGTTTTTAATTTTTTCTGCTGGCTTAATTCACGGAGCAAATGATATCCGATTACTTCAAAAAAAATACAAGAACACCCAATTTAGATTCTTCCTAACACTCATTTTCACCTATATTGGAGTTGTAGTTTTGGGTGCAATCCTCTTTTTTTACCTTCCAAACTTCGGCTTGTTCTTCTTTGTGTTATTCAGTGGTTTTCATTTTGGACAGCAGCATTGGGATTCCTTTTTAAAACAAAAGTCTTCTTCTCTTTTATTAAAGCAACTGGGATATACTTTGTATGGCCTTTTGGTTTTTGGTATTTTGTTTAGCTCGCAAATACCGGCAGTAAATGTTTTGATAGAACAACTGAGTGGGGTTCGTTTTGACGCTGAAACATATCGTATAACAACCCTTGTCCTGGCAGTCGTGTTCAGTATACTTGCTTTTCTTCTTTCCGTAAGCACTCAGGTGTATTTGAAGGAAATTTTAGCCTTAGTACTTCTTGCTATTCTCTTTTCAACAACAAGCTTACTGCTATCTTTTGCAGTATATTTTGTTTTTTGGCACAGCATTCCTTCTATTCAAGATCAATTGATGTACCTAGATGGTGCTATTAATCTTAAAACAATTAAAGGATACATTCGGTCATCTTTGGTCTATTGGTTGCTTTCCTTGTTGGGTTTAATTGCTGCGTACTTCTTTTTTGATTTAAATGCGTCCTATTTTATTCCGTTGTTTTTCACTTTTCTCGCTGCGATTACATTCCCGCATACGGTTGTGATTGGCATGCTCGATTTTGATTAGTAGCTTTGCATTCCTTTTAAATTCTATTTTACTTACTTCTGCATTTCCCCGAAAAAAAAGTAAATTTGTTCTTATAAATGTATTCCCATGTTTGATAGTTTAAGTGGTAAGTTAGATAAAGCCTTTCAGGTTCTCAAAGGACACGGTAAGATTACCGAGATCAACGTAGCTGAAACCTTGAAAGAGGTAAGGCGTGCCTTGCTTGATGCGGATGTTAACTTTAAAATTGCAAAAGAATTTACCAATAGAGTAAAAGAAAAAGCACTAGGACAGGAAGTTCTTACAACCCTCAACCCGGGGCAACTCTTGGTTAAGATTGTCAAGGATGAATTGACCCAGCTTATGGGAGGTGAAGTCGCTGGAGTTAATTTGGCTTCTAAACCCAGTGTGATTTTAATGTCGGGTCTTCAGGGATCAGGAAAGACTACCTTTTCTGGAAAACTTGCCCTTCACCTTAAAAATAAGAAAGCAAAAAACCCACTCTTAGTAGCCTGTGATGTGTATCGCCCAGCTGCAATAGATCAATTGACTATTGTTGCAGAACAAGTGGGAGCCGGGATTTATAAAGACCTTGACGAAAAAGATCCTGTAAAAATTGCTCAAGCTGGGATTGCCTATGCTAAAGCAAACAAATACGATCTAGTGCTTGTCGATACAGCAGGTCGTTTGGCTGTTGATGAGGTTTTGATGAAAGAAATTTCGGATATTCACAAAGCAGTAAAGCCAGACGAAACCCTCTTTGTTGTCGACGCTATGACGGGACAAGATGCGGTCAATACGGCTAAAGCTTTTCATGATGTATTGAATTTTGATGGGGTTGTATTGACTAAATTAGATGGAGATACCCGTGGAGGAGCCGCGCTCTCGATTAAGACCGTGGTGCAAAAACCCATTAAGTTTATTGGTACAGGTGAAAAGATGGAAGCTTTGGATGTTTTCTATCCCGATCGTATGGCCGATCGTATCCTTGGGATGGGAGATGTTGTTTCCTTAGTTGAACGAGCACAAGATCAATTTGACCAAGAACAAGCTCGAAAAATCAGTAAGAAAATCGCTAAAAATCAATTTGGTTTTGACGATTTCTTAACCCAGATTCAACAGGTAAAAAAAATGGGGAATATGAAAGATCTTATGGGGATGATTCCCGGGGCAGATAAGGCTATGAAGGGCGTTGATATTGACGATGACGCTTTTAAATACATAGAGGCAATCATCGGCTCGATGACCCCAGCCGAACGAACGAATCCGGATCTTTTGAACATAAACCGTAAGAAGAGAATCGCCATGGGTGCTGGTCGTGACTTGAATGAGGTGAACCAGATGGTAAAACAGTTTCACCAAATGAGTAAGATGATGAAGATGATGCAAGTTGGAAAAGGAAAGCAAATGATGCAAATGTTCCAAGGAGGACGATAATATAAATTATGATTTTACTAGACGGAAAGAAGACCTCGCAAGAGATTAAAGAAGAGATTAAACTAAAAGTATCGGCTATGAAAGAACGCGGAGAACGCGCTCCTCATTTAGCCGCAGTTTTGGTTGGGAGTGATGGTGCTAGTTTGACTTATGTGGGCAGTAAAGTCCGTTCGTGTGAGCAAATTGGTTTCGAATCGACCCTCATCCGTTTAGAAGACGATACAACCGAAGAAGCCTTACTTCTTCAGATTGAACAGTTGAATCAAGACGCTACATTGGACGGTTATATCGTTCAGTTGCCCTTGCCCAAGCACATCAACGAAGAACGTGTTTTATTGGCTATAGATCCCAAGAAAGACGTAGATGGTTTTCATCCAGCTAATTTTGGGCGGATGGCATTGGACTTGGATGCTTTTATTCCTGCAACTCCCTTTGGAATCATGCAACTTTTGGAGCGCTATAAAGTTCCAACCTCAGGGAAGCATTGTGTTGTTGTAGGGCGAAGTCATATTGTTGGACGCCCCATCAGTATTTTAATGAGTCAGAAAGGCCCAGCGGGAGACGCTACGGTGACCGTTGCTCACAGTAGAACACACAACCTAGCCGAACTCACCCGACAGGCCGATATCGTGGTTATGGCGCTTGGAATACCTGAATACCTTACCGCCGATATGGTAAAAGAAGGAGCGACCATAATTGATGTAGGTATCACCCGCGTAGCAGACGATACCCATCCAAAAGGTTATGTAATCAAAGGGGATGTTGCTTTTAATGAAGTAGCTGCAAAGGCGAGCTATATTACCCCAGTTCCTGGAGGCGTTGGCCCCATGACCATTGCCATGTTGTTGCAAAACACATTTTTGGCTAGGCAGTGGAATCAAGCTTAGGATTTTCCATTGCATTGAAGATTTGTAAAATCAAAAGGGCAAAACCTACTCCTGTTAAAATCAGAATAATATTCAAAAATCCTTCTGCTGAAAAAGAAAGACGGATCAAAATGGTTGCAATAATAAACCCAGTATTGCGAATCAATTTGCTGTACTCTTCCGTATAACGAAAAGAGATTAAAAGAATAATTACATCGGTTAAGATTAAAAGAGTGAAAAACTGATTGAAAAATACTCCGTCAACATTACTTACAAATCCATCGATATAGGTAGCAATCGACCACGACACTAGGGAATAGACCGAGGTGATTATCAGTAAGAAAAGTAAAGCCAAACTCACCACCTTTTTGGAACTTATGAAATTGATTAATTTGGGGTCATTCACAGGTCTTTTTGGGAGGCGATCCTTGCCTGTGTTGAAGAGGTAAATCAACAGAAAGAGCAGGAGGAAGCCGAGTAAATCG
>Ga0209335_10006720_pt1 | contig 10217 bp, 11 predicted proteins | sample COG_09_FD_184753 | JGI IMG/M metagenome (GOLD analysis project Ga0209335, IMG submission 184753) | Pelagic Microbial community sample from North Sea - COGITO 998_met_09 (SPAdes) (version 2) | ecosystem: Environmental > Aquatic > Marine > Neritic zone/Coastal water | place: Helgoland, sampling...
CCGCCCGCGCCGCGCGGGCGCGACGCGTCGAGGAACTTCCTCAGCACCCGGATGCTCTCGTCGCGGAAGGCGCCCGACACTGCGGACTTGCGCCACCCCACGTAGCGCACGCCCTCCATGATCTGTTCGAGGAAGTCCGGCCCGATCCACTCACCGTCGATGTAGTGCATCGCTGGCGAAAACTCGGTCCCGTCCGGCGAGAGGTCGAGCTTCAGCTTCTCCTCGAGGCACACGTCGCCCATAGGGAACTCGTATGCCGCGATCTCCTCCTCGGTGGTCGGGAAAAGGATGCCGTTCCCAGCCGCGCCAAAGACTGGCTTGATCACGACCGCCCCGCCGCCGAGCAGCTTGTACGCGCCCTGGAGCTCCTCGCTCGTCGAGCACGTGTACCCGCGCGGCACGCGGATGCTCGGGTCGATGCGCTCGATCATGCACGGGGTGTCGAGCGACGACATGCGGCGATGCAGGCAGCCCTTGTGGCCGAACTCGTCGAGCCACTCGGGCGTCTCGCAGAAGATCTCGACGCCCGGGAGGTCCGTGAGCTCCTCCGCCCAGCGCAGGAACGGCTCCGTGGCGCAGTAGCCGATCACCGTCCACTGCGCTCCGCCCGAGCCGGCGACGAGCACCTTGAGCGCCTCGACCATCTCGGGCGTCGTGTCCTCGTCCATGTTGTACTTGGTGCCCGGCGTAAAGAGGACCTGCCAGTCTTCAAGGCCGATCTCCTCCTGGCACCACTCCCAGTAGGCGCGAGTCGGCGCATGCCCGCCGGGGAGGATGCAGATGTCGAGGCCCGGGCGGAGCATCGAAGGGCAGCGGTTGGCGAGCGAGTACTGCTGCGTCACAGACTTGTACTCAGGCCGCGGCGAGTGCGCCCAGATGCGCCGGCGTTCGGCAGAGAGCAGCGAGGAGCGCGCCGGCTGATGGGTCGTCAAGGTCGTACTGGCCTTGCGGCGCGGCTCCCCCACGTCTTCGTCGAACGCAGGACCGCAAGGGAGCGGGTGCGAGCGCTTTTCGCCGGCCTCGTAAAGTGGGCGATTCGCGTCGATGATAGCCTCGATGATGCTCTCGGCCGCGGCCGCGGCAGCAACGGTGATATTTTCATCCTGGCACAGCGGCTCGAAGGTTAGTTTCACATCGTGCAACTTCGGGGCGACCCCACGTAGAGGAGGGCATTTAAATCGCGCGCCAAATGCAACTCGCACATCATCAGGGTCCAGCGTTACCTGCTCGGGCCAGAAGGCAGCGGCGAGCTCGTGGGGTGCGGCGATCTCAGCAGCGGCAACAGCAACAGAGGCCATCGCGAAGGGTTCGTGACGTTGGCGTGGACGACGAGGAGGGCCTACGCCTTTTGAATTACGACGCAGGTGTTGGTGCTGTGCTCAGGCGACGCCGGGGCGTAGAGCGGCTTGGTGCTACCCGAAGGTGGCTTGTTCTTGCTTTCGACTGAGTGCACTGCTCAGGTTGCGGCGGCCTGCGACGGCGACGGGGCCCTGTGCCAGGTGCCCTTGGTGACGAGGAGACGCGTGGAATGCTCTTCCGCGTAACAGTGAGGTTCCTCCTCTGGTTCTGAAGTAGTAGAGTACAAAGTTCCTCGCGACATTCCTCCGAAAGGAACCGCATACTGCTGACCAAAAACGATTTCCATCTCTTTGTGCAGAACTCCATTCCCCCAATCTCCAACTTTCCCCGAGATTGGCAATTTTACCGCGGGTCGGCGTTTTATTCTTTTTCTTTCGGCGAACGCCTCGCCCCGCCTTCGGGATTCACCGGATGAGTTTGCCCCGGAATTGCGGACTGCGGACAGAGGGACCGGGTGCCTCGCGCTCCCCCTGCGAGGATGGGCATCTACAAAGCGGCAAGCCCCCTTTTCACCAGCCCCCCGGCACACGAATGCGAAACTCTCAACGTCCAGCCGGACGAGCCGCTGTCGCTTTTTTTTAGCACGACGGAGGCAGGGATTTCAGCTGGTCCTATCGTCAGGCAGGGAGGGCTGCCTGGAATAATGGTGCACAGAATTCAAAAGGGCCTGAAGCATAATAGTTTCATCTTCTCAGGTGTGGGAAAGCCATCGCAATGTCAAGGTACGATTGTTCTACGACTTCTTCCTGTTTATGTCTTCCGGGATCTGGTGCGGTGCCCTCCAGTGCTCTAGCAGGGAGAACATGTTCAAGTTCTCCTGCGCTATGCTTGTCATACTCGGCGCTAAAAGGTTGGCTGCAACTTCAGGAGTGTGTCGATTCTCTCCACTTATCTGCAGAGGTTGACAAGCCAGATCGAGTACGTGGGGTGCGCTCTCCTGCGCCCAAAACCATATCGCGTTGGCACATACTTCTTGATTCCGATCCGTGAATTAAGAGTAGCGCCAATCGGATCCAAGACGTTGGGGTATTGTGTCTGCCTGTGTTTGGTATTGACATGGTGCTCCTGTGCTCCTCACGTGACAGGTATGCTGAAGGCATGCAGGGGCTCTGCATGGCCGTAGTTTCTATCCCTTCCGGATACATCACGGACAAATTCGGTCCTGAAAGGTGCGTTTCCGGGACGTTTCCCCGCTGAAGTTCTGGCTGCACCAGTCTCGTATTCGGTCAGCTGCTGCACCGGTGCGTTGCCCCGGCGCCGAAGCGCAGCTGGTTTAAAAACACCCTGGGTCGGTTGCAGGGTGCTGCGCGTATCTCAAGTGATTGGGATATTTGCTCTCGCAATCGGTTGCTTTGCGCCAATCTATCAGGGCCCCTACGAGTTTCACTTTATGTTCGGGTATGCCCTGTTCCCATCGCCGCTCAGTTCGCCTCCAAGACGACCGTGCTCTCCAATTCCGTGCAGCGAAATTGGCCCGCGTGGGCATTTGTGCCACATCAGCCTGATGCAGGCTGTTGCGTGCTAGTATGCTGTAGTTACTGAGGACTATTCCTCGCCAGATCACTGTGTCTTTGGGGCATGTACTCTGGTTTAAGCAACCCCGCCCTCGACGCCAACTACGCAGACTCGACAATACGAGGGTTCTCTTTTGCCTGCCCTGCACTCCCTCAATCCTGCTGCCCCCTGCACTTTCTGCTAGCGCACGATTCCAGGTACCAATGCCGGCGCCTTGCTTCCTGAGTGCTCACAGACAGTGTCCTGCGCAGAGCTCGGTCGATGCTGTACACAGTCAAGTCAATGACTGTGTACTTTGCCTCTGGGTGCTTAACCTCCCAACTCGCCAGCGACTTTCTCTAACGCCTCCGACAACCGTGACCTGGCAGCTGACCATTTCTCTCGCTCCAGGATGGGCCCCCTAGTGAACTCGGTGCTCTTTTACACGACGCTTGACAATACGTGGACGCTACCCGAGCTCCGTCTCGTTCTGTTGGTCGGAATGGTTCTTTCGATCGTCCCAATCGTCACAACTTCACTGATTCATCGAAGGGTCGAGCCGGTGTTAGACGAGGTGCGTACCCTGTCAGTCTGTCGTTTTCCATTTGTCTGCTCGTGAGACTGTGCCAGCTGACTGGCGACTACGGCGCAGGACTCTCCGGATTGGGAGGTTTCCAAGACGGACGACCAGCATTCGCAGTCGGGACTGTCGTCTGCACCCGAATCTGGACGGTCAAGTCCTCGTTCGTACCATGATGAGTCGGAGGACGTAACTGACCGGTTGCTCCCGAGCGGAGGAATTTGGGGCAGGGTCGACAGGAGCGAGGATGGGAGACCGTGGAGTGAAGTGGCGCCCCGCAATCGCGACATCAACGCGCTTCTGATGGGTGATGATGACGTGAACGGAGACTTGGAATCTGGACGGCTCGGAGAAATAGGAGAGCATGAAGAGGTCGATTTTGTAGCTGAGGAGCCGGTCCGAACCCGCTCCTGCATTTGTGACTGCCGATGAGCCCGCGCTGAAGTCACGGCTCCCGTGTTTCAGCTAGAGCAGAAAGCGTTTCTGCAGCACGCTATGTCGAGCCAGAACATCAGCGAAATTCCTTACAACGAAAGGCGAGCTGAGTGGCACGAGCGTGCATTCTTCTGCTGGTATATGGATACGAAGTGGGTACCCCGATTCATTCTGATAGCCGATATGATTGCGAGCCTTGCATCGGGGATGACCATCAAGTTCTTTCCACTCTTCTTCGTGAACGAAACGAACCTGAGTCCTGTGCAAGTAAATGCGATCTACGTCGCGAATCCGTTTCTTCTTTGCTGTGTCACGGTATGCACTCCGAATGAACAGGGCCTTGAAGTTGAATTTGGCTGGAGTAGTCCCTACGCCCGCCGCTCGTCTCTTTGGTCCGGTGCCTGCTGTCTGATCGTTTGTGGTTGTGCTCAGTGGCTTGCGCAAAAATTTTCAAGGAGGATTGGTCGGATCCAGACGTCAGTCTCGTTTAGGTCGTGTGGAATCTGTCTTCTCCTTCTGATGGCGCTGGAGCGGGCGTGGTGGACGGTGCCAGAGATCATCGTCCCGATTTTCATTGTGAGAACGGTCCTGATGAATGCTACGGTGACATACCTGCTTCTCTCCTTCGTCTCAGATGGTGATTTGTAGCCTCGCATCTTTCAGAGTGGCAGTTCAAGCGTTACAACCCCTGCATCGTGCTGTGTGCTATTGCTCACGCTCTGCTTTGCAATGTGTTCTGCTCTTTGTGAAGGGCCAATTATCAAGGTCGGTATCGATGGACTTCATCAAAAAAGAAGACCGAGCCAAATGGTCGGCGATGAACTCAGTTTCACAATTCGGGTGGAGTGGGTCGGCAGTCGTTGGTGGATTGTTGATTGGCAAGCTTGGTTACGGGGACACATTCTTTGTCACGGCCGGCATGCAGGCCATCGCAACATTGATATATTGTTGCATTATACCACTGGTGCACCCCGTCAACTTGACCTTTAACATTTGCTCCGAAGGGCTTGGAACTGGATGTGCTTGCCATCATACCTCTACTTTCGTGGAGGCAGGTACCTCGCAAGGAAAATACGTTGCTAGCACCTCCTGCACCACGCTGGGTTGGTGCGCACTGGAACGCTGGCAATCATGCTGCGATTAGCGGCAACTCTTCGCCTGTGGGGTCGTCGCGTTCTATCCGTGTAGACCTACTTACACAGGATACTTCACAGGTAGATATCGGTACTGCCCGCCATCAACAGATAGAAATTGTCCACCAGTACACCTGTGGTACACCTGATCTGTGCTGCTGTCTTTCACTGAACGAGTGTATCCCCTTGCTTACTCAAATATTTTTTGCAGCCGTCACCGAGTCATTCACTTTCGAGCGGCGTCGGCCGGTGGGGGCGACTGTGATGGCGGGATGATACCAACATTTTCAAACACGACGTCCAGTCGTGTTGCGCGCTCAGGATGTAATTACTGTCTTAGTCTCTCAGATCTCACTGGGATGCTCTCTGTGACCCCAAGGTTCAGCTGTAAACAGGAGTTTGTGAAGTGTACAGGAAAGATTCACAAAAGCCCGAAATAGCTAATTCGGGGGCATTGGTATTTACTGATCTTGAAACGACAAGGAGGTCGGGTCTGTGAAACCTGCTGTTCTGACGCGTAAGAGAAGACAAAAAACTAGAGTGTGGAGATGATCCACTCAACAGGGAAAGTGACTCATGTGTGCTAGCCGGTCACATCCTCTGAGATCTCAACGTCTAGATTCATCAGTCCAAATGGTCTTGTTACGACTGGTATGCCAATAACTCTGCGGCTTTTCCCGGTTGCTGAGCCCTGTTATAGAACTCTGCCGCAAATTTGACCGCTTGAATTTCTTCCTGGCTCTTCGACGCAAATCTTCGCGACCGAGCCTTGCCGATACTCACTGCCTTCATCATCACCTGCTCGATCCTTGGAAGAAGGTCCTGCCGATCTAATTCTAGCAGCACCTTGGCAAGATCGAGATTTGCTAGCGCCTAGAACTCCTCGCGCAAGTCCTGACAGTGAAAAGGGACACTCAGAGTCTTACTTACCGTCCTCTGTTGATCAGCCCTCCCGACTTGACGCACTCGGCATGATAAGGATTCTGAGTTACCGTTTCTATCTCGCCTGCAAGTTTAGAGTCCTCGAGAGCTGTCTGCAAATTACATTCAGCTGAGGCATAATCTTTGCTTCTTCCGGCGATAAGACCCAGTCCTCTATGTGCCATGCACTTGACAGACGAAAGTTCATGCTCCTTGCCCATAGCCAATGCACTGTCAAAGCTAGCCCAACACCGGAATCTCAGTGCATTATCAGGGTGAATGTGAGAGTGTACAATGCTTCGCTTGTGGCTGTCGAGGGTGACAACCACTCTTTTGCGGTCGTTAGGTTGTCGACTTCAATGTGGCATTCTCCAAGATAGCAAGTCTGCTCTCCCTCTTCTTGAAAGCGACCGAGTCGACTCAGAATGGGTGTCAGCCTTTCGTACCTGCCGTCAGAAGATCACGCACCGTTTCAAACCTAGATTGTGTGGGCATCAAATGACATGCAGCGTGAGGGACTCAGACGCGAGAGAGGACAGACCATCGAATCGCTTTCAACCAATTCCTTTCTTTTCGGTGTGCGGTTGCGAATTGCAGAGTAACAAACTCGCGCAGTTCATCCGGCTGGTCCTGCAGCATGTCCTGCGCTGCGTCTTCACACTCAATGACACCAGCCCAATTTCTGCTCTCGTAGTTTTCATCAATTCGAGCGAGAGAGTCGTTCAGCCAGTCAAAGTACGCTTGTCCTTGCTTGGGCTCCTGACAGCGTTTTTTATGAATCTTCCACGCAAACCTCTGGCACCTGCACAGGTCACCGTAACTGTCATTGATTGCTGCATGCACCTGCAGAAGGAGTGAAAACGCAGCATAGATGTAGCGGATTTCTGGTGACGAACTCACTCAGCCCCGCAGTACCACGTCCGCTGACACCGTGTACACCTCTTCAAATCAACGTCGTTCTTTCCACACGAAGAGCACCAGCCTGCTGACTTCGGTGGCGGTACGCGAACAGGCGGCTCAGTCCCATCCGACATGTTTTCAGATAGATCTAGTTGAGGAGTTCCCCGCACAAGATTTCCAGTCACTCTTGACAAAGCTCCCTCTTGTTCTGGCGATGGAGGCGTACAAGCTGCAACAGTGATCCTCCCTCAACCACCCTAGCCTGATTCAAGCTCGTATCTGCAAGCCAAATCCCCCATGTCTCCCAAGAGCTGCAGAAAGCACTGTCCATATGCGAAAGGGATCTAGCTTGCACTTACCTGACCAGTGAATTGCCACAATCACTTGCAATTCCGGATCAGTGTCTCCTAGCTATGCACAACGTGATGAAACCAGTTGTATACCCGGATCATTTTGTCCTAGTTCTGTACAACGTGGTCGAACTGGTTGCGAGGAAAGGAGTTACCAGGCAGCAGGGAATCTTTAATCCTAATTACAATCCTTTTGCAGCCCAGGGAGCTGTTCGGGCATGTTCTGGCGCGAGAAGCCAAATGGCGCCATCAACCAATTAGGTGAGCTAATCTTTCGAATGGCTGGCTTGAACTGCCAAATTGACAGTAACGACATTGAAGATGGTGTTCTCACTGCGTGCCGGCGTAGAGGTCAGTGCGGCGAAGAAGCCCGACTGGCCGCGGAATGGAGCAATTTTAAAGGGTGTTGTGCACGATATCGAGAAACCTGTGCAGGGTTGTACTAAGTGGTTGGAGGTTGGCGAGTACAAGCAGAGTGGGGGAAGCGAGTTCATCGCGACTCCGCACTGCTGGATGCAGTTCGATCAAGGGGGTCTGCTGCTGCACAGGTTGTAACTCGTACGAAAATGGGCAAAGTGGTGTGTCTGCATCTCGCGTCTTCAGGGCAATCATCGCTCATCTTGGGTGTGTGGACGCGAGCGAGAGTGTAGGTGCATGCTTTGTTTCATTAGCATCACGTGCGATACTCTTGTCGCTGCAATTTTGGTGCGCATTCCACTGGGTAAAGCCGAACAATCCAGACATTGTCCAGTACGTCTGAGGGGCGCCAGTGCCCGAGACGACAGCTCGTAGGTTTTGCGGGAAAATGAACCAGAGCCAAAGAGATGAGTTCCTGCCGCAATGCAGGGCGCACACAATCATTCTCTTTGGCAGAGGGCTACAAGTATCGCAATGACGAGCGCAGGCAGTAGCTCATCTCAAGTGATCCCGAATATTAACCTTCTCGAGCACGCGGGGAGTTTCACTCTCGTGCCTGGCACCATGCACCAGGCACCGCTCACCGCCCTCCCGGGGGACCGGCGGGAACGCTGGGTCGGATTTGGCTCGCTTAATCATCGCTCCTGTCGTTTTACGCACAGACTACCATGCTGAGCAAAGGAAACTCACCGACAGTCAGGAGACATCCGCGCTGCTTCCGTGCATGGTACGTCCGGTGCGCATGCGTCGACGACCCGTGAAGGTCAGAACGGCACAGCCGAGGCCACGTCCCGCTCTCCCCGAACTGCCAGGAGTTGTCAGAATCAACCAAGCTGACCCAAATCCCTCTATCTTGTGACAAACTCCTTTGCGTGGGCATCGAAAAGCACACAACACCGAAGATGCTGCACGGCACCCTCTCGAGCGCAGCGGGATTGTTCCCAGTCAAGTGAGGAAAGTCAAAATATTCATTTTGAATTCTCAATATTTGAGAGAGAGCCATCTGGAGCCTTTTTTGGACTAAATGACACAAAAAATAGTTTGTCCGGAACGGAGGAGATCATGGCGAAGGCATGTTTGTCGCTCCTTGCACTGCTCCTTGCAACAGCGCTCTTTGCAGCAGGAGAAGATACCAGTGAGGGAAGCTGTACCAATTCGTGAGCCCCCACGCTCTTGATTGCTGCAAGAAGTGCGTTTGTGCTGTTCAGATCGCGATCGCGGCAGCGGGTGAGCTGGCGATTCGCACAAGCTCGGCGTGCGGAAAAGCTGACCAGAACTCGGTGCCGGATCGCAGGGACGTAGTCGCTGAAGATGTTCAACCCAAGTACAAGCCTAGCCAAGCTGCGCTTACTGCATTCTTCAGGCTTCACGAGCCCGCAGACCCTACATGGACAGCCAAGTTCGTCGTGCTTGAGGTGCCCATAGCTCGAAAGCGCGGGCCGATCGACATTGTGCTGTACTCCTGAAAATCCGCACTGGCCAGGTTACCGACGGCTGTCCACTTAATGGCATGTATCGTCGGTTCGATCCTTTCCCCCCTGCACGTGTTGATGCCTGACAGGACCAGCGCTTCAGAGAGCGGTTGTCAAGCCCTCATATCGTCGACGCAGATTTAAGCACTGGATAAGCGAAGGAGCTAAAGCGTATCCCAACCTGATTGTCAAGACCACCCCGGGCATGGACCCGGTGAGCTTTTAATCCGGCTGCTGTCTAGTGCTGGAGATGAGAGCCAATGCCCCAAATGAAACTGTTCGGGTGAAATTACGCTATGGGTGCAGATTCTGCAGTTTCAGGCTACGAATGAGGTCAATCAGGGGGACCTGGGGATTGCACGCGTCGATGTCAGCGACTTGCAGATTGATGAGGTCGAAGCAATTCTTGAGCGCCGCGGAATTCTCAAGGTCGTCCAGCTCTTGCCCTCTGGTGATTGTTTGCAAGCGGCCTGCTATGAAATGTGCCTGGATTCTATCTTGGGCTAGGAGTAGCTGCCTGATGTAGCTGTCTGGTGCTGTTTCATGCAAGTGAGGCACGAACTGAGCAGGACGAGGCCCTCGCCCGGGAGACGGCTGCCAAGACTGCAGATCGCCTTCAGGCAGAGAAGACGGCGGTCAGACCTCAGCCCCAAATTGAAGGGTAGCAGCCTTTATGGTCCTGTACGTCACCATGCACCTGGCCGCTGGCGTGCTAGTGGACCGCAAGGAGCCCGCTCGTGCTTATTCTCTCCTCAGGAACTCCAGACCAATATGACCTGACTCCATCCCATGACTACAGCGTGAAGCAGCAGAGAAGGCGGCTGCGGATGGCGACAACGTACCACCGGTTGCCTGAGTTGGATTAGCATAAGCCAAGAGGTCACCAGGCCAGGAGTACTCGAAATCGGAATGTCTTGAGTCTCAGAGGACCAATGCAGTGACATTTTTCAGCTCGGACTGAGCAGAAGGAGTGGCTGCACACTCTTTTCATTTTGAGCAAACCCCGCAAACGTAATTCTAGGCTCTACAACACTACCGCTTTCTATGCACCTACCTAGATTTCCAGAGAGCGAGCTGTTGGACAACTCTTGAAACGACCTGTCCAGTCGACACACGTTCCGAACAAGATGCGAACCCTCTATCATCTCATTTGAAC
>Ga0209335_10006723_pt1 | contig 10215 bp, 6 predicted proteins | sample COG_09_FD_184753 | JGI IMG/M metagenome (GOLD analysis project Ga0209335, IMG submission 184753) | Pelagic Microbial community sample from North Sea - COGITO 998_met_09 (SPAdes) (version 2) | ecosystem: Environmental > Aquatic > Marine > Neritic zone/Coastal water | place: Helgoland, sampling...
CAACAGCACCTATTGGCTCAACCTATCTATGGCTACCTTCAACAGGATTAAGCTCTGATGTTGTTGCTAATCCTATGGCTTTAGTTACCGCACCTACCTGGTATTATGTTTATACAACAAATGATACTTGTACTGGTGTTGACAGTGTTTTTATTGACTTACATGTCTCCCCAATTATTGATGCGGGAGTCAATGTTCAAATCTGTATAGGATCGACAACACAATTGAACGCTACTGGGGGTGTTAGTTACTCATGGACACCAAACGACAGCTTAAATGATGACTCCATTTCCGATCCTCTCGCCTATCCTACCGATACCACCAAATATTATGTAGTTGGTGAAGATGTGAACACTTGTTCTGCACAGGATTCTGTTACCGTAATTGTTAATCCGCTTCCCTTGGCTTATGCCGGGCCAGATATCCAGATTTGTGTTGGTGACACTGCTGAACTTATTGCTACTGGTGGGGATTTATATAATTGGAGTGGTGTCGACATTATCAATACATCAAACGACTCAGCACTTGCATTCCCATCTGATACAATGGATTATGTTGTTGAAGTCACCGACAGTAATGCTTGCGTTTTAACTGATACGATGACCGTAGTTTTCAATCCGCTTCCATTTGTTGATGCAGGGCTAAATAGAGAAATCTGTATTTTCGATACTACTCTTCTAGTCGCTGTAGGTGGATTGAGTTATTCTTGGACTCCAACTGACAGTTTATCGAATTCCAATACTGACTCGACATTTGCTTGGCCAACAGACACAACTAAGTACATCGTCCAAGTAACCGATACTAATGGATGTATAAATGTAGATTCTGTTGTTATTACTGTTAATCCGTTACCAGATGTTGATGCTGGACTTAGCCACCAAATTTGCGTTGGAGATACCACCGAGTTAATTGCAACAGGCGGGGATCTTTATTCTTGGCTTCCTGCAGATAGCTTAAGTAATCCTAATAGCAGCTCGACCTATGCTTGGCCAACAGACACAACTAAGTACATCGTTCAAGTAACCGATACTAATGGATGTATAAATGTAGACTCTGTTGAAATTACCGTTAATCCTTTACCTAATGTTAATGCAGGTCTAGATGTTCAGATTTGTATTTTCGACTCAACTGAATTAATCGCAACTGGTGGAGATATTTATTCTTGGACCCCAACTGACAGTATAGCAACACCATCAAATGATAGTACTCTCTCATGGCCGATAGATACGACACTATACACTGTTCAGGTTACAGACAGTAATGCCTGTGTAAACTGGGACTCTGTAACTGTTATCGTGAATCCTTTGCCATTAGTAGATGCAGGACCTGACTTATGGCTTTGCCCAACTGATACGATTGAAATGATTGCTACTGGCGGTGATATCTATACTTGGTTAATAACTGATAGCTTAGGTTCTCCTAATAATGATACAACTCTAATTTGGCCTATGGATACGCTAGATTATATCGTGGAAGTAATCGATACAAACGGTTGTATATTCTGGGATACAACCAATGTAGTTGTTAATCCAGTTGTGCCTACTGACGCTGGACCCGATACATCGATTTGTTTCTTAGATTCGATTATGATCGGAGGAAGTCCAACTTCCCCAATAGGAACAATTTATAGCTGGAATACACTATTAGGAATGGTTGATTCAACATATGCTAATCCAACCGTTAGCCCTGCTGATACATTTCAATACATTGTAGAAACCGTGAATTCCATTTGCAATGGAACAGACACCGTTCAAGTAATTGTAATTCCACTACCTGTTGTTGATGCTGGGCTAGATGTCCAGGTTTGCCTGTTTGGAACTACAGAACTAATTGCAACTGGCGGTGAAGTATATACTTGGCTACCTCTAGATAGTTTAAGTAATCCAGATAGTAGCGCTACATTCGCAAATCCAACTGATACAACTGAGTATTTTGTTTTAGTAACAGACAGTAACAGCTGTATGAATACCGATTCTGTCACAATAATTGTTAACCCTTTTCCGCTTGTTGATGCAGGACCAAGCGTTCAGATTTGTATTGACGACACTGCATTATTAATTGCCACTGGAGGCGACATTTATGTATGGTCTCCTGCAGATAGTTTATTAACTCCGAACAACGATTCAACCTTGGCTTACCCAACTGATACTACTCAATATTCTGTCTTTGTTACGGACAGTAATGGTTGTGTCAATATCGATTCCGTAATTGTTACGGTAAATCCATACCCTATAGTTGATGCAGGCTTAAATCGGGAGATTTGCATTGGTGATATTACTGAGCTGATTGCTACTGGTGGGGATTTATATAGTTGGTCACCACTTGACAGTGTACAATCTCCGACTAACGACACTACTAATGCTTGGCCTACAGATACGACACTCTATTTTATTCAGGTTACTGATAGCAATGGCTGCATCAGTATAGATTCTGTTGAAATAACTGTAAACCCTCTACCTGATATCAGTGCGGGCTTAGACGTCCAAATATGTACAGGAGACACAACTCAAATTATTGCTACCGGTGGAAACACATATATATGGACACCCGCAACAAATCTAGCTTCTCCGAATAATGACACTACAAATGTGTGGCCTGCAGATACTACAGACTATATGATTACCTCTATCGATAGTAATGCATGTACGAATACCGATGTAGTTGCTGTAATCGTTAATCCATTGCCAATTGTTGATGCTGGTATAGATACTACTTCGTGTAATAATACTCCAGTAATTTTAGGAGGAAGCCCAACCGGTCCCGCATTATCTGATTACGCATGGTCACCTAATTTCGAAATTGATGATTCTACTTTTGCAAACCCAACAGTGAGTCCGACTCAAACAAATACCTATCTGGTCGAAGTAACAGACAGTAATAGCTGCGTTAATTTTGACACCGTTACTGTAAACATATTTGCAATTGAAGCAATTGAAGATACTAGTATGTGTCAGTTTACCGATTTAATCTTGTTTGTGAATACATTCTCTGGTGTCGCTCCTTATATATACAACTGGGCGCCAAATAGTGATTTAACTACTACGAGTTATGATACTACCACTGCTTCACCGACAGAACCAATATCTTACTACGTATCTGTAACAGATGGACACGGCTGCCTTGAAAGAGATACAGTTAACGTTGATGTATACGATGCACCGATGGCGATTTTCGATTATACACTTCTTCCCTCTTGTGAAGGATTGATCGTAGATTTTATAAATCAAAGTACTCAAGCTGATTCGTATTTATGGGAGTTCCAAGATGGAGAGACTTCAACAGAAACTGAACCAAGTACTTTGTTCACTTATAATGAAGATTTGGTTATTCGATTAATCGCGATGAACAATAGCGGCTGTTCAGATACTACTGACTATGCTGAACCTGTTAAAGAGTTTACTCAATATGTTGATCTAAACCCTGCAAGTGTTTTTACACCTAATGGTGACGGTATAAATGATGTATTCAGAATTGAGGGTAATTTTAATCTAACAGGATGTGTTAACTTACTAATCTACAACCGTTGGGGCACTTTGGTATTTAGCTCTTCAGACAACTACGCTACCTGGGATGGAAGAACCTTTGCTGGTGAAGAGGTGCCCGGTGGAGTCTACTTCTACGTTTTAGAAATCAATGGAATGATTTTCAAGAAGTCAGTTACATTATCTAGATAATTATTTTGAGCACCCAAGCCCAAATAAAGCTTCCTGAATTCTCGAGAGGTTTTCACATTATTACTTCTATAATAGAAGATAATATTGAGCTCTCAGAGGCAGGTATTCTGCATGTTTTTATTAAACATACATCAGCAGGATTAACCATCAATGAAAATGCAGACCCAACTGTCAGAGATGATTTTGAAAATAGCTTTAACCATCTAGTAAAAGAAAACGAACCATTTTATCGACACACTTTCGAAGGAAGTGACGATATGCCTGCCCATATTAAAAGTAGTCTGGTAGGTAGTTCTGTTTCCGTACCAATAACAAACGGGCGATTAAATTTAGGGACTTGGCAAGGCATTTACCTCTGTGAATTTCGTAACCATGGCGGTAGAAGAAATTTGGTGTTAACTATTACTTCTTAGATATATTACCTTTGTTGAATGCGCTGCATACCCACTTTTATCTTTCTACTTTTATCTTTTGTCTTGTTTGCCCAAGACTCTTTTCAAATACAGAACAATAAAACAAACAGGATTAAATCGTATAAAATTGGAGACAAAATAATTTTTAAAACACAAGACAATGATTTACTACATACTGGAAATCTTGATTCTGTTAAAAAATTCTCGATAATCGTTAGCGGTGCTGAAATTCAGTTTACAGAATTTCGTTATTTAATTTCAGAACGTAAATGGCGGAAACTTACAAGACCAATTGCTGTAGTTGGTGTATTAACCGGTTTTGTTTGGGTATGGGTTGGTAACTTATGGACAATTGCGGGTGTGGGTGGCAATCAGCGTTATCTACTTACTGGTCCTGCAAACATTATTATAGGCCACACTATCAAATTTATAAGCTTATTGCCTTTTGTAATTTGTAAAGGAAAATTCTCAATTCCTGACAAGTGGCATGTTGTTGGATCAACGATTCATAATACAGAAGAAGAGTTTTATTAAAGATTAAAGAATCCGGCTAATCTATTAAGGTCTTCATCAGAGTTAAAAGGAATCTCTAATTTACCTTTACCTGCAGCATCCTTTTTAATAATCACTTGATTTCCAAACATATCAGAAAGGTCTTCCTTCAGTTTTTGTTGTTCAAAAGATAACTCTCCCTTGCTAGGCTTTGGTTTGGAAGCCTTCTTTGTTTCTACTCCCCTTACTAAATCCTCAACTTGTCGAACAGATAATGCGTCTGCAACTATCTTCTTAAAAATTGAAAGTTGTTTCTTTTCTTCCAGGCCAATCAAAGCACGGGCATGTCCCATTGAAATTTGACCATCTCGCACAGCTAATTGAACTTCGGCGGGTAATTTTAATAAACGTAAATGATTAGTAACCGAAGAACGGCTTTTACTTACTTTTTGACTTAATGCATCTTGTGTCAAGTCACATTCATCAAGCAATCGTTTATAAGAAATAGCAATTGCGATTGCATCTAACTCTCTACGCTGTATGTTCTCCACCAAGGCCATTTCTAGCATGGCTTGATCATTAGCTACACGTATATATGCTGGCACTTCTTTTAGACCGGCGGCTAGAGAAGCTCTGAACCTTCTTTCTCCTGAAATAATTTGATACTTGTCGTATCCTAATTTCCGAAGAGTAATCGGTTGAATAATCCCATGTTCTTGAATAGAATTAGCCAATTCAATTAACCCTTCTTTTTCGAATTTTGTTCTTGGCTGAAAGGGGTTTACTTCTATTTGACTAATTGGCAACATAGAAACAGAACCTAACGTTGCAACTTGTGTGGCTTCCGATTTTGAAGTAATATCAGTACCTGCATCTTCTAAGAGCGCACTTAATCCTCTACCTAATGCGCGTTTTTTTGCCGCCATCTTACTTTATCTCTACTTCTTCTTTTACTTCACTTTCAACCTCATCATTAACCTCGATAATTTTATCTTCTTGGTTGATTCTAGTTTGGTCGTTATTTTGAAGAATTTCACGTGCTAAGTTTAAATAGTTAATCGAGCCATTACAACTAGCATCATGCATAATTATTGTTTCACCATGACTTGGAGCTTCTCCTAACCGAGTATTTCTATGTATTACGGTATCAAAAACCATTTGTTGGAAATGAACTTTTACTTCTTCAACAACTTGGTTCGCCAATCTCAATCGTTGATCGTACATTGTCAATAACATACCTTCAATAGAAAGCTCTGGATTCAATTTAGCCTGAACAATTTTGATAGTATTCAACAACTTTCCCAATCCTTCTAACGCGAAATACTCACACTGAACTGGAACAATTACAGAATCGGCAGCAGTAAGGGAATTAATGGTAATCAAACCCAACGATGGCGAGCAGTCTATTACAATGTAATCGTACTGATCCTTAATTTTACCCAATGCCATACGCATCATCTTCTCTCGATTCGGAAGATTAATCATCTCGATTTCCGCCCCAACAAGGTCAATATGTGCTGGCAACAAGTCAAGATTTGGATTATCTGTCCTTAGAATAATGTCTTGCGGCTCAACTTCGTTGATGATACATTCGTAAATGCTCGTCTTAATATTTCGCGGATCGAAACCTACGCCAGAAGTTGCGTTAGCCTGTGGATCTGAATCAACAATTAATGTCTTTTTCTCTAAAGCACCCAAACATGCTGCTAAATTTATTGCAGTAGTTGTTTTTCCTACACCACCTTTCTGATTTGCTATTGCTATTATCTTCCCCATTTTTGACTATAAATTAATCGTTTGACCTATTTCCATTAATGTTAATTCTTTACCTGCCTTGGCAAATGTCTGTTTAGCTTGATTATGATCTATTTCAATGTAACCAAACGTATCATAATGCATTCCTATTATCTTTTTGCAGTGTATGAAATCTGCTGCTCTAACTGCGTCATCCACTCCCATTGTAAAATTGTCACCTATTGGGAGAAACGCAAAATCTAGATTATGTAATTCACCAATCAACTTCATATCATAAGTTAGGGCAGTGTCTCCAGCGTAATAAAAAGTATATCCTTCTATTTCCACAACAAAACCTCCTGGATTCCCACCATAACTGCCATCAGGTAAAACACTAGAATGGACAGCTTGAACATATTTTACTTTTCCAAAATCAAAGTCCCAAGACCCGCCAAAATTCATAGGATGGCCTGAAACACCCTTTTTCTCGAACCAAGAAACAATTTCGAAATTAGAAACTACAGTTGCATCATTATTCTTGGCAATCGTCTCTACATCAGCAACATGATCTTCGTGGCCGTGAGAAACCAATATATGATTTGCCTTAATAGAAGACACATCAATTCCCGAAGCTTTCTCGTTTGGTGTAATGAATGGATCAAAAACTAGGTCGCAACTGAGGTAATGAACCCCAAAACTTGCATGACCGTAATAAGTAATATCCACCTAATTTTCTTTAATTTGCACTGAGTTTATAAACTCATTTTTGCTTCTGCTAAAGTAAGTCTAATATAATGTTAGCCTTATCGCTTAAGCTCCATTTTTTTAAACAAAATTCTGTTAACAATATGATAACGCTTCTATGCGGCACTAACCGACCCAATAACCAAAGTCAAAAATTTATCAACACGTATAAATATTTATTAAAAGAACGAAATGTTGATTGTGAAGAGATTTACCTAGAAAAGATGCCTAGCGACTTGGCTTATGCTAACGATATTATCGGAACTGCCTCTGCAGAACTCAGGTCCCAAATAGAATCAAAAATGATACCTGCAAAAAAACTAGTTGTTTTTGTTCCTGAATACAATGGAAGTTTTCCTGGTATTCTAAAGTCATTTATTGATTGTATGGAACCCAAACATTACAAGGAAATGATAATTGCATTGGTTGGAATTTCATCAGGTAGGTCTGGGAATTTAAGAGGTCTGGATCATTTAACAGGTATATTTCATTATTTAGGTGCTGAGGTGCTCTCCGCAAAATTAGATATCGCTAATTTATATTCTCTTTTGGATAGTGAAGGCAATCCGAATGATGATAATGTTATTAGAAGAATGAATTGGCAAATAGACTTTTTACTGAAATAAACTTACTTTTACATTATGAGAGTTATTTTATTCATCTTGTTAGTCATTTCTAGCTTCTTAACTTTTTCGCAAAATCATTTTCGTTATGACCAAATTCAAGTAATAAATAGCGCTGGAGACACTATTAAAAATCCTTTTGGTGGGGGCTTTAACGCTCCTCAGTTTTCCGAAATCGATTTAAATTTTGACGGGATCATGGATCTATTCGTTTTCGATAGAGATGGCGGAATTATCAAAACCTTTATTAATGGCGGAACCACTAATAGTGTTGATTACACCTTTACTGCTGATTATTGGAGCAAATTCCCTAAACTAAGGTACTTTGCTCTTTTACGGGATTACAACTGTGATGGAAAACAAGATATTTTCACAGGAGCAACAGGGGGTATGGCTGTGTATAAAAACATAAGTAATCCAATTGACGGAATTCAATTTGAACAAATATATGGTCCCTTAGTTGATTCAACGCTTATTGCATCAGACTACGGAAGTACAAGTTTGCTTAATCTGTATGTCCCAAGTACAGATATACCTGCAATCGATGATATTGATGGCGATGGTGACTTGGATGTATTGTCTTTTGGTGTTTGGGGAACTTTGGTTGAGTTCCACGAAAACCTATCCATGGATTTATACGGCACATGTGATAGTCTCACATTTATTGCCAACACCACGTGCTGGGGTAATTTTTCTGAAAATTCACAAAATAATAGCGTCACTTTAGGCACTTCATGCAAGGGAGTTACTCCGTTCGATCCAGATTCAATTTATCACAACCTCCATTCTGGATCTACATTGTTAACTATCGATATGGATAATGACGGAGATAAAGAGTTGATGTTAGGGGATGTCTCTTTTCCTAACATGGTTGAATTAATTAATGGAGGAGACAGCATAACGGCCAATATTACTGCTCAAGATTCGGCTTTCCCACCTAACACGAGTAAAGTAGATTTATACCTATTTCCTGCGGGTTATTACATTGACGTTGATAATGATGGAGTAAAAGACCTTATTGTTGCGCCCAATGCTGCTAATATTTCTGAAAACTTCACTTCAGTTTGGTTATACAGGAATAGTGGTGGAAATGATTCTCCAATGTTCAACTATGTTCAAAATGATTTCTTACAAAAAGAAATGATTGAAATTGGTTCCGGTGCTAATGCTGTTTTCGAAGACATCAATCAAGATGGGTTACTTGATATTATTATAGGAAACTATGGGTATTATGGGAACCCTGATTTCACCTCCAGCTTAGCATATTTAAAAAATGTTGGTACACCAAACAATCCTATTTTTAAGCTTATCGATAGAGATTATGGTGGGTTTAGTGCAATTGGCGTCAACGGTTTATTCCCAACATTTGGCGATTTAGATGCAGATGGAGACAACGATCTTATTTTAGGAAATTATAATGGCGACCTATATCGATATGAGAATATTGCTGGAAACGGAAATCCATATGGGTTTACTCTATTCACAGCTAATTATATGGGTATTGATGTGGGGCAGCACTCTACACCACAGTTAATTGACTATAATGGAGACGGATTGCTCGATTTACTTATTGGTGAAAGAAGCGGAAACATTAACTATTATGAAAACAAAGGAACTCCTACTGACCCAAACCATTCGATACAGAGCACTACTTTGTTTGGAGCAATTGATGTAATGGTGCCCTGCTGCACTGGGTATAGTACAGTTCACCTATCAAAGGACAATAACAATGACTTCATTCTTTACGTAGGCTCAGAGCAAGGCATAATTTATATCTATACAGATATTGACACACTAAATCCTGACACTTCATTTACCCTTATAGATTCAATAGTTACAGGTACTAAATCAACAAGCATTTTTACTGCAGACATAAATAATTCAGGGAAAAAAGAAGAAATTTATGGTGAAAATTCTGGAGGAATTACTATTCTCCATTTAAACGCCAATCTGAATTTAGTAGCTCCATCTAACGGAGCTAGTAATGTTCCTTATGATATAAATTTAGATTGGGAGGCTGCTCCTGAAATCGCTCAATTTTATGAATATTTCATTGATACGGTCAGCACATTCAATTCAGTCGTTTTTCAAAGTGGGCAAACTAATTATGTTTCTTCCTCAAGTAGCAATATTGATACTGAACAATTATTGACTCTCTCGCTAAGTCAAATATACTTTTGGAAAGTAAGGTATTTAACTAGTGTCGACACATCTGACTGGAGCGAAACATGGAGCTTTACAGTTACCGATGATAGCGTGACAATTGCTGATTTTGTTGCCGACTTTACCGAAGTATCTCCAATGAGCATGGTTAATTTTACTGATTTATCATCTAGCAATCCAACCGCTTGGGAGTGGGCATTTTCTAATGGAACTCCAAGCACATCTACCGCACAAAACCCATCTATAACTTATAATACGGAAGGTATTTTTGATGTGCAGCTAATAGCAATCAATAGTTTCGGTGTTGACACTATTCTAAAACAAAGTTACATCACCGTGGAAATACCTGCTGGGTTATTCTCACAAAATTAT
>Ga0209335_10006725_pt1 | contig 10214 bp, 2 predicted proteins | sample COG_09_FD_184753 | JGI IMG/M metagenome (GOLD analysis project Ga0209335, IMG submission 184753) | Pelagic Microbial community sample from North Sea - COGITO 998_met_09 (SPAdes) (version 2) | ecosystem: Environmental > Aquatic > Marine > Neritic zone/Coastal water | place: Helgoland, sampling...
ATTAACACAAGTAATATAACAGTTGAAGATCAACTAAATGTTTATAATATTATAGCTAGTAATATTAATGTAAGTAATTTAGAGAGCAGTAATATTAACACAAGTAATATAACAGTTGAAGATCAACTAAATGTTAATAATATTATAGCTAGCAATATTGATTGTATTGATACAATTGAATCTTTTAATATTATTAGTTCAAATGTTACTGTTAACAATACATTATCTGTAAATGATATTGCAGTTAGTGATACAGTACGTGCTGTTACTATTAGAGGATATGATACAGAACATTGCGAAATATTAGGTATATTATCTAATAATAGTTATATTGATATAAGTGGAGAAATTAAAACAACTTCTAACATTTATGCATCTAATATTATTACTGATACTCTAGAAATTTGTAATATTTTGAATAATAACAGCTATGGTGGTTATTTTATTGTATCAAGTAATAGTGGTATATTAGTTAATAATATTAAAACTACAACATCTTTAGCTGCTTATAGTATTGATACATTAGTTGGTGATAGTCTTGGTAGGATACGTGGAAAATTAGCAGGTGATAGTGAAATTAATATTATTGGTAAGATTACAACAACCAGTAATATTAGTGGTGATATTTTAGAAATTAATACAATTACTGGTGCTTCTGATTTTACTAGTATCAATATTAATAATGAAATTAATTTTAATTGTAATATCACAAATGATGTTACGATTTATGATAAAAAATTTGAAATTATTAAAACTATAACTGGTCGTGCAGATTCTTCATCCCAAATACAATTAATAGGCAATCGTATTAAATCTTTTGGAGATACAGATGGAGATAGAAATATATATATGGAATTTTATTATAATGGATTACGAAGAGTAGAAGATGGTAATACTTGCAATATAATAAGCTATGATACAGGAATTGATGGAATAGTGCTTAACTGTAAACAATTAGTAGTTGAAAACTTTGATCCAGGTGATGGATCACAGTTTAAATTTCCAAATATAATATCATTTAGTAGAAATACTACTGCAAGCATACCAAATGTTTATATTGGTTATAATACAGATAGTATAAATCTTAATACTAATAAAGATGTTTTATATATTGATACTGAAACTGATAATGATACTGATAAAAGATTAAGTGTAGGAAATATACTTGTAAGAAATCGTATAGAAATATCGCATAATAGAGATGATCCTGCTTCTAAACTATTAAGAATAACAACTATGGAAACAGTAGAATCCTCTGGATATGCATTTTTTATTAATCAAAATGGTGATGAAATGTTAACGATTGATTTAAATAGTGGCGGTATAGGTATTAATACACGTCCTTTAGCAAATGATGAACAAATTAAATTATTTGTTAATGGTGGTATTAAATCAAGCGGAGATATTATTGGTTTTGCAAATGTATCTGATAAAAGATTTAAAACTGATATTAGATCATTTGATACTAATGATATTGAAATTGTTAATAAATTAAATCCAGTAAAATTCAAATGGAAAGAAGATCTTTTCAATTCTAATATGGCTAATAAAAACGATATTGGATTTATAGCACAAGAAGTTAAAGAATTAATTCCAGAAGCAGTATCAACTTTTAAAATTGAAATGGATGATATTGATTATAATTATATTAAATATGAAAGGATGATTCCGTATTTAATTAATAACATTAAATATTTGAATAATAAAATAGTAGAACTAGAAAATAAATTAAATGGTATTTGATAGTTTTAATTTAGGAACAGAAATAGATTCAAATAATAGTATAAATTATACATCTTATTTAGATGAAGTTAATTGTAATTTGTATATTATACAATCTTCAAATATCAATATATATAACATTGCAGGATGTAATTTAACAAATGAAGATAGTAATATATATGTTTCTTGTAATATAAACTTATACAATGATATAGAACATTTTTATATAGATACAAATGATTATCTAAACATATATTCTGTAGATTTAAGTTGTAATTTTACAATTAATAAATCAAATTTAGAAAATAGCGCATATAGTATTGCTAATAGTTGTAATTTTATTTCAGGATTTTATTATCAGGATAATAAATATCTAATAACTGAATCAGGTAAAGATCTTTACAAGATTACTAGTGGTAATAATAATATTGAATTGTATGACAATTTAAGCACCAAAGTTGTTATAAAAAATAGAAATAATAATGTTGTAAGTATATTAATTGAAAATATATTATATGTTATTATTGCGGATTTTAATACTATTATTAAGTATAATATTGAAACTAAGTATAATACATATTTTATAATTGAAAATTATGAGGATACTGCTCATAAATTTAGTAAAGCTGTATATAGTCGTTTAAAACAAAAAATATATTTAATTCCTTATAATCTTAAATATTTATGTAGTATTGATACGGTAGCAACAGCTAATATACAAAATGGAGAGACATTAACTTTTAGAAATAAACAATACTTTGTTAGTACAAATATTAAAGAAATATTTAGCACTGCTATTGAAAACCAAGGATATATATATATGATACCTAAAACACTTAATTTAATATTTATTTATAGTCTTTATACAGATAGCCTACATAATATTATTGATATTTCAGCATTTAATACAAAACTTTTAGAAAATAATAAATTTGTTAATGCACATTTATATGAAGATAATAATCATAAAAAGATTTTTATGATTCCAAATAATTCTAAAAATATAGGTGTTATTGATTATGATGTTATGGATGGTGCAATATTAGAAAATGATTTTAGTTTTGATATTATTACTAAAAATATATTTAATAGTAATTATGAGATTGAAGGTGGATTTATAGAATTAGGTAGTAAGATTCAATATTCATCAAGTTATAAAAATGGTTTTGTTAGTTTTATACTGAAAAGTGTTGATCCTAAAACTGCAGATATATTTGAATTTAGACCTAAAACAAATATATATATGAATATTAAAAATAAATTAATTGCTTCTTATAAATTTGATGGAAATACAGAAGATTCTGAAAATGATTATGATCTTACTAATTCATCTGTTCAATATATTGAAAGAAACTCATTAGATAGTAATTTACATCTTACAAATCAAACATTAGAATTAAGTGCTAATAAAGCAAAATTTGCAAATAATTTTAAAGATAATGTAATTGGTATTGGTTTTGAATCTTCTAATTTAGGTGAGGCTGGCGCAATATTTACATATAAATCAATTAAATGTAGTTATATAGATAAAACTACTTTAAAAATTAAATTTAAAAATATAGAATCTAATATTCAAAGTACTGGATTTGATCATATTTTTTTAAATGCTGATCAAAATAGTTTAGATATTTATTTAAATGGTAATTTAGAATGTAATATATCAAGTTCAGGAGAAACTACTAATAATGATTTAAAAATTGGTCCTTATACTGGTTATTTAGATAATTTGTTTATATTCAACGCAAAATTAGGAGATTATGAAATTAGTGTATTGCATACTGCTACAGAATTTCATAGTGATATTTCTCGCAATCAATATGATAATCTTACATCTACATTTAGTGATGAAAATGGAAAACCTATATTTAAATTTTATACACCAAATAATGAAAACAAGTATCAAGTGGTTAATATTGAAAAATTATTAACTAACAATAAAATACAACAAATATCTGTTAATAATATTTATTCAATAGAAAATGATACAGTTTATTTTATTCCATATAATTATGATTATTTACTAGCACTTGATGTTAAAGAAAATGTTATTAGGGTAATTAATATTGAGAAAAGTGAATATACTAATTATAGGAATTTGATATCTAATTATATTGACAATGTATCAAAAGGTAAATTTAAAGCATCTATAATTGTTGGAGATAACTTATATATAGCACCTTATATTGAACATAAAGATGATTCTACAAATCCTGCAATTATTCTTATTTATAATTTTGTAAATGATAATGAAGACAACTTTGTTAATATAGAAGCTGTTGATATTAGTCAAATACTTAATAAAAATGCAGGTAATGCAGAATTTAAAGAATTATTTTCAACAATTTTATATTATTATGAAAATCCTAAAGATTATTTATTTTTAATTAACGAAAATACTTTTCCTTTAGTAGTATATAATATTACTGATAAGGAAGCTAAAGAAGTTAATAAAACAGATGACTATCGATACATAGATGGTTATATTAATGGTAATAAGATGTATTTATTAGATCACTATGGTAGTAATTTATATGTATATAATATTAAAATTGATAGAACAAATATTGATTTAAATTCAAATAATCATATTAACTTAAATGAAAATAATGAAGTTAATTATAATACACCTTTATTTTCAAAAATATTAGAACATAATGATGTATCTTATTTTATTCCTTATAATACTAATTATATTGCTATATGTAGTAATACTTCAGTTTCAAGCAATTATTTAAGTGATTATACTTCAAACCAAGAATTGTATAAAGGTGGAACTATAATGGAATTAAATGATAATGCATATTTGATTATGGTTCCTTATTATGCTGATAAACTTTATATGTATAATATTACAGACAATACGTTAACATATATTGAAGATGTTATATTTAAAACAAATAGATTTACAGGTTGCACAGTTGATCTTAAAGGCAACTTGTATATGAATACAGTTTACGGAGATGTATTATATTATAGTTTATCAATAGCTAAATTTTATAAACAACCTAGATTACCAGTATTGATAAAAAACAAACAGGAAATAAGTTTTAAAGATTTATATGAAAAGTTTCATACCGATTATATTTATCCAAATTATAATTATAATAATAAACAAGTTAAATTAAGTGATTATTATAATAACGGTGGTGCGGAATATTATACAGTATCTGCTATTAATGATAATAAATTTATTCTTGATGAAAATGATATTAATACTGCTATAAATGTTGATGTAAATATATCTTATGAAGACTTTGTTGATAGACAAAGTGAAGCGTGTAATATATTAGAATTAAGTAAATTTAAAAAAGCAGTATCACAAAGATATGAATATTATGATAATTATATTGAAAACGTTTCATATACAATTACAAGTATTACAACAGATAGTATTAATAGATATATATATTATATTAAAGAACATAATGATGGTATAGTTGAATTACATTTTCAAGCTACGAATAGAGATGAAGATGAAGATATAGACTATATTCCTATATCAAAAGGTAATCCAGGTATATTAGCGGAATATATAATTGATATCAGTCAACAGTCAATAAAAGCTTATGTTGAGACTAATACTGAAAATTTTAGTACTTATACAAAAATTGTAATTGATCTTAAAGATGGCGCAAATTTTGATAACACAATACTTCTTGATTCTTCAAATTTTATTGAAAATACTATCAGTGATACTGAACCAAATCAAACAATGACAAAAGTATCAACAATAGAAATGAATATTAATGGCGAAGTTACGGAAGGAATTAAAATTACATTGGATGATTTTGCTAGTAATTATTTAGCTAGTTTAAATTCAATTATTATTAACATCAATGATAATGGAATAATTAAATACTATAAGGATACACTAATTGAGTTAATAAATCCAAAAACTTTACCTATAGATAATGATATTAATATTACTATTAAAGAAGAAATACGAAAAAATGAATTATATTGTAATAAAAATGATAATTATCAAAGTCTAATTACAGAAAACAGTAATAAAAAAATAAGTAAATTAACAATAGAAATTACGGAACCTACAACAATTAATTTAGATGATTTTATTGACTTAATATATTTACGAGAAATTGTAATAATATCCTTTAATAATAAAAATGATATTACTATTATAAATGGTGATGGTTTAAAACAAGATATTAATATTATAATATACGAAAACTTTGATAATTTAATTAAGTTGGAGTATTTATTTAATGTGTCTTTATTACCTGAGTCATTTAATGAATATCGTTTAATTCATAATGGTGATTCTACTGTTGGTTATGATACAAAAAATGGAGAGTATCCTTATATAAGATTAAACGGTCTAAATCAATATTTAACTTTATCTACTATTGATTTTGATATTAAATCATTTGGACTTGGATTTTATTTAAGTGATGTTAATGTTGATAATTATTTACTAAGATTTGATGAAGATTTTTATATTAAAGTGAATGATAATGATTTAGATATTCAAATTAATGCTGAACCTAATTGTAATATTACTAAACAATTTATTGCTAATACTTGGCATAGTATATTTTTTAATTATAATGATACTAATGATGTGTATGATATATATATTGATAATGATAAAAAAAATAATACAATACCATACGATCCTTTTATAAATAAAGAATTAATTATAGGTAAATATACTGAGTCTAATGTGGCAGATTATTATAAAATAACTGGGTTATCAAGTTCACATTATGTATCAGATCTTACAGGAACCTACACTATGCAAACTATTCAAGGTTCTAAAAGTGTAGGAATCAATAACAAAATATATATATTCGGTGGTAATAAAGATAGTATCTTGTTTCATGATGAAATGTATTTAAATTATTTATATGAATTTAACACTACTACTTGTAATCTTGCTAAAATTGACTTAATACCTATTGATAGTGATGAGAGTAATGTACCATCCGGAAGAAAGGATCATTCTATGGTAGCAATTGGAAGTAATATCTATATATTTGGTGGATATAATGGTACTAACACCTATTTAGGAGATTTATATAAAATTGATACTACTAATAGTAATTCTACTAAAATTGACTTAATGCCTATTTATGAATATGAGAGTAATGTACCATCCGTAAGAAAGGAGCATTCGATGGTAGCAATCGGAAGTAATATCTATATATTTGGTGGTTATACTTATAATGTTGGCGGTCGTGATGATTTATATAAAATTGAAACAAATGATACAAATGTGTATAATTCTACTAAAATTACCTTAATACCTATTGATGAATATGAGAGTAATATACCAACTCTAAGAACTCAACATTCTATGGTAGCAATCGGAAGTAATATTTATATATTTGGTGGATATAATGGATATAACTATGACAGTCCTTCAGCTGACTATAACAATGATTTATATAAAATTGAAATAAATGATACTACTACTTTTAATTCTACTAAAATTACATTAAATGGAATAGGTAGTGATATACCAGAGAAAAGAGCAAATCATTATATGGTAATTGTTGATAATTATATATATATATTACTCGGATATAATAGATATTATGATTCTCGTTTCACTAGAACGCATTCCACATATTTTAAAGATTTATATAAAATTGATACATATGGTAATTCAAAAAAAATTCCATTATCATATTTTAATAGTTATGTGAACTTTAACGACTTAAGTCAAAATTTTAATATTACAGCAATTAATAATGATATTTATGTATTTTATTTAGATTTAAAAGTGAGAACTCAGCATAATACTATAGAATCAACAACTGTTTTCTCTGGTAAAATACAACCTCATAGTTTATTAAAAATAACACCTACCATTCGATATCATCATCTTAATGGAAATATAGCAGAATTAAGAATAAATAATGTTATAACTAGTGATAGTGAAATAATTGATAATTATAATAATCTTAATAATAACTATAACGTATAAGTATAAAAATATGAAATAAAGACCTATAATAATTTTAAATGGTACCTACAGATATTGATAATAGACCGAGATCTTATGAAAGACCAACACTCATAGTTAAAAAGCCTAGAGATTCTATTGCTGCTAAAGATTATTCAATAGTTGATGAGGGATCTGGACCTAATGGTGGTGGGTCATCTGGAACTAATGATGGTATATATCTACAATATAGGTTTGAAGAAGATGGTAATGAAGAAACACTTAAGTATAATTTAACATCTTATGGTTCTCCTAATTTTAGTAATTATGTAGAATTAGATGGTGTAGATGATTATTTAAGTGTTGGTATTAATTTTGAAGTTAAAACTTTAAGTTATTGGTTTAACTTAACAGATGTTAATACTGATAATTATTTATTATCATTTGATAATGATTTTTATATTAAAGTTAATTCTAATTCTTTAGACGTTCAAACTGATAATGAAAATAATTGTAATATATCTAAAGATTTTTTTAATGGTATATGGTATAATTTAGCTTTAACCAGTAATAATGAAAATTATGATATATATTTAAATAATACTAAATTACCTGAAACAATTATTTATAAAGATTTAAGTAGTTCTACATTAAATATTGGTGCATATATTACTAATAGTGATAGTAAATATCTAAATGGTAAAATAGCAGATTTACGATTATATAATACTATAAAAACTGCAGATGAAATTAATACTATTTATAATGAGTATAATTATGTTTTAAAATTTGAATATAAACCAAATGATTTAATATTTACTTTTAGAGAAGATGAATCTCCTTATAGTTGGCAAGAAGCTTATGATGAAGCTATAGCAAATGGTAAAAGAATGCCTACTAAAACGGAATTATTAAATTATTTAAGTTCTTTAGGTTATACATTACAAGCTGGAGATACAAAAACCCCATTATATAATTTTGATGCTTGGTGTCCTGTTATAGCACCTGAATACTCAAATGGTAAAGATTGGATACAAATAGGCAATTACCCACATCATTATGTAGGCTTATCTCATACAGAAGCTTCGGGATACCCGAATTGGGGAGATAATTCTACTGCAGACTATTCAAAATTTTATTGTGAAGTATTAGACCAAACAGAATATACTGTTAATTTTCCTGAAAATACCATATGTGATATACTAATTGTAGGTGGTGGTGGTGCTGGTGGCGCATCTGTGGGAGGAGGAGGTGGTGCTGGTGGTGTAGTATATCAAAAAAATATAATTTTGAATGGAACTTATAATATATATGTTGGTAAAGGTGGAAATGTTACAACATCAACTAATTTATTAGCTGATAAAACTTGTGTTGATAATGGTATATCATCATTAATAAAATATCAAGGAAATACATATACATTAAATGGAATAATTTATGAAGGTAAAGGAGGTGGTGGAGGTGGTAGTAGAATAGGAGAACCACCAAATAATTTAGATGGAGGTTTTGATGGTGGTTCTGGGGGTGGTTCATCATTAGATGGAGATGGTAATTTCCAATCTCCTGGTGTATCAACACAAGGAAATACATTTAATTTATCTGGAACAAATATACCAGGAGGAAATAATGGAGGAACAACATCTACATCTACTAGTTGGTTAGGTTCAGGTGGTGGAGGAGCTGGTGGTCCTGGTGATGGGAAAAATGGAGGTATAGGTGTAGAAATAGATATTACTGGAACTAATATTTTTTATGCTGCTGGTGGTGGTGCTGGTAGAAATTCAACAAGTAATGCTGGAATTGGTGGTAGTGGAATTGGCGGAGATGGTAAAAGAAATACAACTGAAAATGGAACGTTATATATTCCTACAAGATTAAATGGTTTAGATGGAACTGGTAGCGGTGGAGGAGGTGGTGGATATGATTATACTTATGTTCAAAGTCCTAATGGAAATCCTAATGGAGATGGTGGAGGTGCAGGTGGTTCAGGTGTAGTAATAATAAGGAAACTTACTTCAATAATCTACGATTTTTCACATATTACTAGTTTAGCTGATTGGAATACTTATGCAACTGATTATGGTTTTAATTCTACTTTTGATGCAGGTTTTCAAGAAGCAAATTATCTTTATTATACCGGTGTTTGGACACACGATGAAGCTACAGGATTTATATCTAAAGAAATACCTGCTGGATATACTAAATTAAGGGTTGAATATCAAGCATTATGGGATAATACTGTATCAATTTATATTACTCCAGATTCAATTACTAATTATATTACTCTAGATCCAACACTTGATACAAATGATATTACAGAAACTGCTAGAGATACAGTAACAGTAGCAGAAGGTTTAAAGATATTTGAAGCTACTATAAACCCTGATACCGATAAATATCTAACAGTTGCAGAAAGATATAGTACTCTTAGCAATAATTTAAAAATAGTGTTTTATTAATACAATATTTTTTATTACAATGTAATAATAAAATGAAATTACTTATTATATTAACCCTAATATCTTCTGTTTATTGTGGTATTAGAAATAACATTACAGTAGTTGATAATAATACTGTATATCTAGCA
>Ga0209335_10006728_pt1 | contig 10211 bp, 8 predicted proteins | sample COG_09_FD_184753 | JGI IMG/M metagenome (GOLD analysis project Ga0209335, IMG submission 184753) | Pelagic Microbial community sample from North Sea - COGITO 998_met_09 (SPAdes) (version 2) | ecosystem: Environmental > Aquatic > Marine > Neritic zone/Coastal water | place: Helgoland, sampling...
ATCTCTATCTCTATCTCTATCACCATCGCGATTACCCTAGCCATCAGATGGCTGTGCTGATTCAGGCGGCCTCGAGGAAAGCCCCGTAAAATCAAACGCACTGACCTTAAAAGCCTTGAGCCAACGCGGTGAAGTCCATCAGATCCTCCAGCGCGGCCATGGCTTTCAGTACGGTCAAGTCATCGCGCTGACGTCCAATCACCTGCATTGCAATGGGCATACCGTCTGCTGCCAATCCAATCGGCACGCTGCCCGCAGGGTTACGCGTCATATTGAGCCCCATCGTAAAGGAAACCCAATCAGGCGTTTCTTCGCCATTGACCAAACCATCGCCCATTAAGGTTGGCGCATGACCTCGGGTTACCGGTGTTATTAAGATCGGCGCTTGTTGCAGTACGGCGTCAAGCTGATAGGCGTAGGTGTGGCAGTGATCGATGGCCACGGCATAATCTGCGGCGGTAAACCGGTCCAGACCCATTTCAATCTGGGGCCGTAGCGCTGCATCAATTTTCTCCCAATCTTTTGTGCCTCTTAAATGACCTTGGGCGCGCGCTCGAGCTGCCGTCCAAAAGACCAGCCAATCCGCGAAGGGATGTTTATCCCAGATTGTTTCCTGCTCGATCACCTGCACGCCGGCACGGCGCAACTGCTCAATGGCACCCTCGCACAGCGCTAAGATTTCGGCATCACAGCTCGTGATCCCCATGGTCGGCGACCAGATCACCGCCTCAGGGAGCGCGCCATCAAGTTGAGGCGCCCACGGCGCATTCGGCGCCGGCAGCGAAAAGATATCGGTTGGCTCAGCACCGATGCACTGATCCAACACGAAGGCCGCATCCCGAATACGACGGGTCATGGGCCCCTTAACCGTAAGTAAACCCGAGCCGGTTGGTTTCGGCCCACCGTTCGGCACCCGGCCTTGGGATGTCTTAATGCCACTTAAGCCGCACAAGGCCGCTGGAATTCGGATCGAGCCGCCACCATCGCTGCCGGTCGCTAAAGGAACCATGCCCGCGGCAAGCGCCGCCGAGGATCCGCCTGAGGAACCCCCTGGGGTTCGCGTTAAATCCCAAGGATTCTTAGTCACCCCGAACGGCACGTTATCGGTTTTACCTTTGTAGCCAAACTCAGGGGTATTGGTCTTGCCAACAACAATGGCGCCCGCGGCGCGCAAACGTCGGACCAATTCAGAGTCTTCAAGGGCCGGTGCATCCTCTGTATGAAAAGCAGACCCAAACGTGGTGATGTAGCCTTGGGCGTCTTCTAAGTCTTTCACCCCGAAAGGAATGCCCGCCAGTGGCAGATGCTCACCGGCGGCGAGACGTTGATCGATCTTGGCAGCCTCATCGAGCGCCCTTGCGTCATCAACGGCGCAAAAGGCATTGATAACGGGATCGAGGCGATGAATGTTCTGAAGCGCTGCCGTAACCAAAGCCTTGCAACTGGTTTGGCCCGTTTGGACTTGCTGTGTTAAATCCAAAATTGTGGTTTGACGGAAATCCATGATGCGCTCCCAGCGGTTGATTAATCTGCGTTATCGGCCGCATCAAGTCGCACTGACATCAGCCCGTTTACGCGCGGATTCTGCTTACCTTGGTCTATCTTGGCCGGATCCGCCCATCGGGTCGCTACCGGCTTGTTGAACCCAACAGCCAGAACCAACAGATGAGCCGCTCAAAAGACTATAAACCAATGATCCAAAAAATGCAGTGGGTGCAAGAGCTCGTCAAAACAGTCGCCTTGAACCATCAAAAACGGGTTCTCAAGGCGATCCTTGTACCCGGCAATTTTTGAGTGCAGTAAAAACCCAATCGTTCACAGCCAGCATGATCGAGGCTCGCCTCAACACCCGCGAGCAACGCGCGGGTCCCGCGTAAGGCCCTGCCAGGTCAAGTGCCGCTCTGAACACGCTCCGAAAAGGGGCGCTGGCTAAAGATTCTTCAACCGATAGATCAACACGGTAACAGGCGTTGCTGCGCGCATGCGCGGTCCTTGATCAGACTCAAGCGCAGCGGTCGGTCTTGGACTGTGACACAAGCGTCATTCGTGCAAAGCGGCACGACGGGTCTTCGCCCGCAAATCTGGCCCCTCGAAGTGCCAGCCAGGCGCTTTGAACAAAATTCCGAATCGTTGCGACGCGGTTTGGCAGGCCTTGAGATCACGCCAAAGCGCGAGATATCCAGCAACGGCAAAATACAGCGGATTTCGCCCTTCTAAGTTTTTGGTCAAACCGTACACCACTGGTCGCTCTGGGATTTCCTCAGCGAAAGTACCAAAGAACCGGTCCCAAATAATCAACACACCGCCATGATTTTGATCCAAATAGGCCACGTTCGAGCCATGATGAACCCGATGATGACTGGGCGTATTGAAGATCCATTCAAACCAAGCCGGCAGTTTATCAACTGTCTCGGTGTGAACCCAAAATTGGTACGCCAGGTTAATACTGATCATGGTGAGCACCATGACCGGGTGAAAGCCTAACAACGGTAGCGGCAACCAAAACCAGTATTTATGGATCCGTTCTCCCACACCTTGGCGCAGTGCCGTGCCAAAATTCATGATCTGGGCGGAATGGTGGGCTTCATGACCCGCCCAGAATAAGCGTACTTCGTGATTGGCCCGATGAAACCAATAATAGATTAAATCATCGAGAACAAAGAGTAGGCACCACGCCCACCAATGCGTCCCGACCACCGTTTTCAGCGGCGACAGTTCATAGAGTTGGTAAAAGACGACAACAGCCAGCGCTTTTGGCAGCACATCAATGAGCGCAGAGAGCACCAAAAGGCCCAAGGACAAGGCCGTGTCACGCGGTTGATACCATGCTTTTTGGTAAACAAAGGACACTAACGCTTCAACCAAAATCGCCAACAAAAAAGCCGGCAAGGCATACTGATTGATCGAATCCGCTGTCAGCATCCGTTAAACCCTCTCATGATAAAACCCCTTGGCATACGCTCTGCGCCATTTTGTAATGCCACCTTAAGCTACTTGGACGGCCTGCGGCGTTGCCCGAGCAACCAGCAATGGCTTGCGCGACAACCATTTAGCGCGTGCAGGAACCAGTCATTCCCGAAATAGATGCCGTAATTGGGTCGCGCGAAGCTTCCCCGAGGCCTTAAACTAATGATTGTAAAGATTTTTCAAACATTTATACTTCGCGCCTTTCCCCCGGCCCTCGTGCCAAACTCCGACAGGATACCATCCTTTGCTGAATACTGACGTGCCAACAACGTTCGAGAACCTCGAACTACCGACCAATCTCTTATCCACCCTGACCGCGCTGGGCTATCAACACCCAACCCCGGTTCAAGCGGCGAGTATTCCACATTTGTTGACGGGAAAAGACCTGCTCGGACACGCGCCAACCGGCACGGGGAAAACGGCTGCCTTTAGCCTGCCGTTACTCGCTCGCATCGATGTGACCAAAAATACGACCCAAGTATTGGTCCTTGCACCGACCCGTGAATTGGCAATCCAAGTTACCGCCGCGATGAAGCAGTATGGCGCCGACCTAAAAGGTCTGAAAACCTTGTCCATTTACGGCGGACAGGATTACGGACCCCAACTACAACAGCTAAGAGCCGGCCAACATGTGGTTGTCGGCACGCCTGGTCGCGTCATGGACCATATCCGCCGTGGGACGCTCAAGCTTGATACCTTAGAAGCATTGGTGCTGGATGAAGCCGATGAAATGCTCAAAATGGGTTTCCTAGAAGACGTTGAATGGATCCTGGAACAAACCCCAGATACTCGTCAAATGGCCTTATTTTCCGCCACCATGCCACGGGAAATCAAACGCATCGCAACGCGTTTCATGAAGACCCCTGAGACCGTCTCGATCAAGGCGTTGATCGGCGCGAAAGCGATGATCAATCAACGCTATAGCATTATGGCGGCAAAAGAGAAGCCTGAGGCCTTACAAAAACTGCTCAACTTCGAAGCGTTTGATGCCGTCTTGATTTTTGTTCGGACTAAGGTGCAAACGGAAAGCCTTGCGGAACTTGTGAGCAAAAACGGCCATCGAGTCGCGGCCATCCATGGTGATCTGGCGCAAAGTCAACGCGAGCAAATTATTAAACGCCTGTCCAAAGGCCAGCTCGATATTGTGGTTGCAACCGATGTTGCTGCGCGCGGCTTAGATGTTGAACGCATCAGCCACGTGATCAATTTTGACGCGCCACATGATGCTGAGACCTACGTTCACCGGATTGGACGCACGGGTCGTGCTGGCCGAAGCGGTGAAGCCATCATTTTCCTTAACAAACGAGAAGAACGGCTGATTCGCGGTCTAGAACGCGAGACGCAAAACAAATTAACGCAATATCACCTGCCAACCGCACTGATGATTCGCGAAAAACAGTTGACTGATTTTGCAGCAACGTTAAAAACAGCCGTTGAAGCTGGGGCCCGCGAGGAACTGATTGACGTCATTGACCGGATCGCCAACGAGCTCGAAACCGACCATTTAACCATCGCGGCAGTGATGGCCAGTCAACTGCTCCCTGAGCGCAGTCCTGGCAGTCGAAAAACGTCCGCCGCCGACGCGCCACGGCCTCAATCTAAAGAAAGATCAAAGCCGCAATCCACCACGGCAGACGCGCCACCACCGCCACCTAAATCACAGCCCGGGTTTGCCCCCTCAAAAGGCAAAGCCATTTTTCGAATTGAAGTCGGCCATGATCAATCGGTTGAACCTGGCGAAATCGTCGGCGCGATCGCCAATGAAGGCGGTTTAAACGGCAAGGAAATCGGGCAAATTCAGATCTTTGCGGATCACACTTTGCTCGAGCTACCGAACGCGTTACCTAGAACAGTCTTCGTGACGCTGAAAAACGTTTGGATCCGAGGCCGACGCCTTAGTATTCATCGTTTGGATGCAGAGCAAGCAAACGCGCAAAAAGAACGCAGCAAGAAGTCACCCCGGGCAGTTAAAACCGCATCACGCGGCAAGCCCAAGCCTGCTTGGCAGAAAGACAACGCCAGACCGGCGCCCAGGCGAGACAACGCGGCAGGTAAACCGGCTGAGTCTCGGGCCCCAAAGAAAACCATCAAGCGCCGAACCCCCAAGCCGGCGGCTTCTTAGCCGATCAGCGTCCTCTTTATTGATCAAGGCCAATTGCGCTAAACTCTTTGCCTGAAATTGATCCATACACTGAGGCCACCTGATGAGCGAAGCAATAGCCAATCCAGAAGACAAAGCACAGCCTATCCCGGACTTTAAGCGGCCCGGGGATGGCGAAAATGTGATCTCTGGCGAAATCCCAAATCCTTTTGATATACCTTTAGCTGACTTAAATCCGGTCAGCGCTCGATTATTCAGCGAAGACAAACAGTGGGATTATTTCAAACGGTTACGGGCTGAAGATCCTGTACATTTCAATCAAACCGAACTGGCAGGACGCTACTGGTCTTTAACCGGTTATGACGAAATTAAACAAGTCGATTCCGATCATCACAACTTTTCATCGGCCCACGGCATTACGCTGGGGTTCCCAATCGATGCCGAACTACCAGAAGGCGCCCTCAACGTCAGTATGTTCATTGCGATGGACCCGCCGACCCACGATGTTCAGCGTAAAACGGTTTCCCCTGTCGTTGCGCCCAGTAACCTGGCCAATTTAGAAGGCCTCATTCGACAGCGCACCCAGTCGGTATTAGACAGTGTTCCTTTGAATCAACCTTTTGATTGGGTCGAGCTCGTTTCGATTGAACTTACCACGCAAATGCTGGCGACCTTGTTCGACTTCCCGTTCGAGGATCGACGCAAACTTACCCGCTGGTCGGATGTCGCAACCGCCGTACCCGGCGCGGGCATTGTTGATTCGGAAGAGCAGCGCCGTGCCGAGCTCATTGAATGCCTGCAGTACTTCACCCAACTTTGGGAAGAACGCAAGGTGAATCCCGGTAGCGATCTCGTTTCAATGCTAGCGCACGGTGAAGAAACCCATGATATGCAGCCGCTCGAGTTCTTGGGCAATTTGATCCTGCTGATTGTTGGCGGAAACGACACCACCCGCAATTCCATGACCGGCGGCGTATACGCGCTGAATCAATTTTCATCAGAGTTTGCAAAGCTTAAAAGCAACCCAGCCCTGATCCCGAACATGGTGGCAGAAATCATCCGCTGGCAGACGCCGCTGGCCTATATGCGCCGAACCGCCAATCACGATATCGAACTGGGCGGCAAAGCCATTAAAGCCGGTGATCAGCTGCTTATGTGGTATGTCTCGGGCAACCGAGATGAAACCGCATTCGAGCGCCCCAATGATCTTGTGATCGATCGACCAAATGCCCGAGGGCACTTGAGTTTTGGCTTCGGCATTCATCGCTGCATGGGGAATCGGTTAGCCGAGATGCAACTGCGCATATTGTGGGAAGAAATTCTTGAGCGCTTTGATGACATCCAAGTTTTGGCAGAACCTGAGCGAACCTATTCTTCGTTTGTTAAGGGTTATACCAAAATGATGGTGACGGTGACGCCTAAATAGCCCGACGCCATTAAGACGAATATGACACCATGACACAACAAGGCCTTCAGTCTGACTGAAGGCCTTGTTGTTTTACGTGACCCGCCTCTGGGTCCCTGGCAGATTCCGCGCCAGGTTGATAAATCGACTGCGCGCGGGCCAATACACCCTCGCGGTAATAAGCGACGTCCTTGAATCGACCTTGAGTGTATAACCTCGCCTGGTCAAAGCAGTGCGGGGACCTTGGGTCGCCGCTTTGTTCACCCGCCAGTAAGCTTTTGGCTCGAGGTGTCTCGCCAAACTCAACCATCGCAACAAAACGATTACCTGAGGCACCATAGCGCTTTTCCGGGCCGGCAAAGCGTTTGGCGCCATAAGAAGCCAAAGCATCCCACCGACCGGATTCAAACCCAACAGCCAAGCTGGGTAGGTCATCATCATGGGGCTGCAAAATGTCGCCCGTTAAACGCGGCAGCCGATTGCCCCCTGCAACCGGAACGCAATAAACTCAACTGGATCAATAACCAGGGCGCAGATCTCAAAGTGCGTCGTCGAAGAGAAAAGCGTTACCATACCCCTCTAGGCGGCAAACTGCGCCGCAATAATATTTCGCCAGTGCTTACGCCACGCGGAGCCGGTACATAAGGAGACGTCTATGAAGATTGGCTTATTTGGCATCAACATGAATCATCTAGCCCAACCCAAAGAGGCGGCGATCATCGCGCAACATGCTGAAGCCTTAGGCTTTGAATCGCTGTGGACCGGCGAACACGTGGTACTGCCTGATCCACGGCAAGCGCCTTCACCCGCAGACCCAGATACCCCCATGGCCCACCCACCCGCCTTTCTGGCGTATCTTGCCGCATTGACCACCACCATCAAACTGGGCACCGGCATTACCCTCGTGGCGCAACGCAACCCCGTAGTCCTCGCTAAAGAAATTGGCACCCTGGACCTCATTACCGAAGGCCGGTTGCTGTTCGGCGTTGGCGCGGGCTACCTGCACCAAGAATTTGAGGCACTCGGCGTCGATTTCGAGAGTCGCGGTCCTCGGACCGATGAAAGCATCGATGCGATGAGAGCGCTATGGCGGGATCCGAAACCCAGTTTCCAGGGAAAGTACACTCAGTTCGATGGTGTCCAGGCCCAACCGCGGCCGACCCGACCAGAAGGCCCGCCCCTGCATGTAGGCGGCGCAAGCCCTGCCGCCCTGCGGCGAACCGTCACAAAAGGCCACGGCTGGTACGGGTTTGCGATGGACGTCGCAACTGCCGGTAAAACGATCGATCGACTCAGGGCCGCTGAAGCGCGCCACGAACGCCCGAATTGGTTAGGTGACATCGAAATCAGTATTACGCCCCCCAAACCGCCGACGAAGGCGATGGTTGAGGACTATCAAGCGCTTGGCGTATCACGGGTCATTCCGATGCTCGGATTTTACCCACAGGTGTCGATGATGTTTGACCTCGAAAAACTCGCGGCCGACCTCATTCAAAGCTGAGTCAGTCACAATTCTGGCAGCCAGAGGTTTCAATGGTCTCTTTGATCTGATCAACTGATCCCAAGGAGGCTAACCGTGGTCTACCCAATCCAGTGATGGATGACCCGTAATCGACGATAAGGTAAGACGCTTAAAAAGGAAAAAAGCAGCATGATTGATTTAACAGGAAAAGTTGCAGTCGTGACCGGCGCAAGCAAAGGAATCGGCAAAGGCATTGTCGAGGGCCTTTGCGAATATGGTTGCACGGTGTACTTCACTGGCCGCAGCACCAGCTCTGAGGTGCCGCCTGCGCCGATGACCATCGAAGCCACCGCCCTATCGGCCAACAAGCTTGGCGGCAAAGCAATTCCGGTTTGTCTGGATCACAACGATGATGCAGCAGTTGGCGCCCTCTTCGAGCGAATTGACCAAGAGCAGGGCCGTTTGGATATTCTGGTCAACAACGTTTATCAGATCCCCAATCCTCCTGCTATGAACAAGGGCTTTTGGGAGCATCCGATTTCGGTTTGGGATGACCAGTGCGGGGTTGGCCTTCGAGGCTATTACGCAGCCAGTGTCTTCGCAGCCCCCATCATGATCCGGCATCAACAAGGACTCATCGTGAACATTTCGTCGCGAGGTGGACGCGAATATGTGTTCAGTGCGAGCTACGGTGTCGGTAAAGCAGGCGTTGATCGAATGGCACAGGATTTTGCCATTGAACTCAAACCCCATGGCGTCTCAGCCGTGTCTCTTTCACCGTCTAAGGTCAAGACCGAGTTCATTCTGGAAATGGTCGCAGAAGGCAAAATGTCGCTGGATGGTGGGGAGGCGCAATCGGTTCGCCTGAGTGGCCGCGCGGTTGCGGCGCTTGCAACCGATTCAGCTTTGACCGAACTCAGCGGGCATATTCTGACGGTCACCGAGGTTCAAAACCGCTATAACCTTATTGATCCAGATTAGCCTCACTCGCCTGAGCGCGGCTGACATCATCGATAAAGAACGACATGACCGCGTCATTAATCAGCGCCCTAAGGGCCGGGCGCGAGACCTCACCCGATAGACCAAAACGTTTGGCCAAGTTTGAAAATTGCGGGGCATCAGAATAATCAAAATGCTTGGTGCCAGCCTCTAACTGTTTTTTACCTTGAGGGGACGCGCTCAAAAACTTATCGAGTTTTTTGTAATTAATCGGATCGTCCCAAGCCGCCTGACCCAGATAATAAAACGGCTTGGGCGTGCCAGCCGTAATCACCTCGGGCGGCACAGGCACCATCCAACCATCTAAAGCCATTGATTTAGCCACTCGATCATCTTGCGCCGCCAACATGAGCGCTGTGGCGCCGCCAAAAGAATGGCCAAACACGCCGACGTCATCGGTTGCAATATTCGCCCACAGGCTGCCAGCCTCACCACTACGGCGGGCAATTTCATCCAGCACAAACACGAGATCCGCAACTCGGGTTTTCAACTGGGGTAATCGAAAAGCCCAAAAAGCATCTCCCGTCCGATTTTCGGTGTCCGATGACCGATAATCCGCAACCGTCCCATCGGCAAAGATCGTCAAATAAGCATCATAGGCGTGATCGACGCTGATTACGGTGATGCCGTGACTGGCCAAAAGCTCGGCTTGGATTGTATTCTGGTTTTTCATACCGCTTAGGCCATGGGAAAACAAAACCAGCGGGCGCTTTTGGCTGTGCGGCAGCAACGGCGCATTCAACATCGAATTGGTTTGCACCCGCTGCATATGCGCCACCATAAACCGCGGCAGACCCGACTGATACGAAATCATATCCAAGCGACGTTCGGGATAGTCCAAGTAAGGCTGCCGGAGCGAATCATCGCTTACGCCTGCTGGATACCAAATTTGGCCGGCCAAACGGCGTTTATCCTTTGGGTCCTCGGTGAAGGGCTCCTGCCGCGCCCCATCGACCCATTCAAAATACTGCGTACCGACGGCGTGGGGGCCTGAAGGCACCGGCAGATCATCCAAAGGAAATACTTTCGAGACCAAGGTCGAGCACCCGGACCCCAGCAACCCCAAAATAACGGCGGCGATTGATTGAAATTTCATAATGGTCCTAGTCTCTTTATCAGAGCGTCTTGTCACAGGTTTGCCCGGAATCGGCGCGCAGTTTAGCACCGAAAAAGCGCTGCCTTAGAAATTTTACGATATCCACCGACATCCAGATGGCAACTCAAACCGCAGACACCTAACCAATCGGCGGCAACAGCGGGACGGCAAAACCTTTTTA
>Ga0209335_10006729_pt1 | contig 10211 bp, 8 predicted proteins | sample COG_09_FD_184753 | JGI IMG/M metagenome (GOLD analysis project Ga0209335, IMG submission 184753) | Pelagic Microbial community sample from North Sea - COGITO 998_met_09 (SPAdes) (version 2) | ecosystem: Environmental > Aquatic > Marine > Neritic zone/Coastal water | place: Helgoland, sampling...
AATTTTTTGAATAAAAGGGAAGTTTGTTAAAATCAAACACAGTCCCCGCTACTGTAATTGTAGAATACTAGTTTTTTATTATCCATCTTTGTTTTTACAAGGAGAAGGTAAACTAAGTTGAAACTACATAAGTCAGGAGACCTTAATTCAAAAATAAACTATAAAAAACACTTTCGGGAGAAAAGAATGGTTTTAATATATTATTATATTATTTTTGATTTTTTCTCCGCCCTTAAAAGGCGGAGAGGTATTTTTGATTAGATACATATTTCTTTCTTTTATATTTAAATTATTTTGTTGTGTTGTGCTTGCACAAACAATTTTAATTAAGAGTTATAATAACCAACCCTTAGAGTTTGCCTACATTTTGAATACCTCAAATGGAAATTGGAGTATCTCAAATCAAAATGGGTTAGCCTCGATCCCGGATAAAACAAAATTTAATGACTCTTTATTAATTCAAAGATATGGTTATAAATCGATTTCTTTAAATTTTCAGAGTGGTGATAATTTAATACTCTTAACGGCTCAACCATTAATTTTTAAAACTGTTGAAGTAGAAAGTAATAGAGGTATTTCGGCATTTAATAAGATTAATATTTCGAAATCATCTGGTCTGGAAAATATTTCACATAAAGAATATTTAGAACTATTACCTGGCGTACAAATCAGAACTTTAGGCGGTCCCGGAAGCATCTCAACCGTAAGTTTAAATGGCGGACCAACATCTCAAACAAAGGTTACACTAAACGGCTTTGATCTTTCGAATATGCAAACTGGCGTAACTGACCTTTCACAACTGCCAAACGCTTTTATTGATGAAGCAAGAGTTATAACCTCTGGAAATAAATCGATAGGGTCAGGATCACAAAATGGTATTTTAGAATTAAGTACTTGGAGACCTAATAACTCTTTTTCTCAATCAATCAGCTCTTTAAATAGCAAAAGCTCATATGCTAAGCTTGCCTGGCAGTCCAAATTATTGCATACAGCCATCATATTAGGCGAAAAGAATGATAAGGGTGATTTCTTAGTATCTTGGAGAGATGAATCATTTAAAAGAGAAAATAATAAATTTAATCAGTCATATGCTTCTCTACAATTTAATGGGAGAATAAGTAATAAATTATTTTTTAAAGGGTTGGGTTTAATTACAAAACAGAAAAGAGGAGTTCCAGGCCAAGTATGGTCACCTTCAGAAGCAAAACATTTTGATAATCTTAATATTTACGCCTCTAGTTTAAATTGGATTTCAGGATTAGGTAAAGGTTCAATCAAATACTTTTACCGCCAATCTTCTGATAATTACGAAAACCCCCAATATTCTATTGAAGATAAGAATAACTTAAAAAGTTCATCATTAACTATTTCAAACTCTATTTTTAGAACAAAAAATATGGTCATAGATTTTTCGAGCAAAACTCAAAACCAAATTCTAAAATCAGACCAAAAAACATATAAAAAGAATATAATAACAACAAATTTTAGGTTAGTCTATGAGCTGAGAAAAGGTATCGTTTTCACTCCATCTTTTCAACATAATTTTTCAGAAAACTTTTTCGATCATACCACATATTCGTTTTTAGGTACTTATAATTTTAAAAATAAAGTTTTTGATCAATTAGCATTATCCTCATCTTCTCATTTTAGACATCCAACATTTAACGATTTATATTGGCAGCCCGGAGGCAATCCTGATCTTCAACCTGAATTTGGCGATAATTATTCTCTTAGCATCAGTTTAAAACCAAACTATTTTGGTGCTTTTGATTTTATTTACTTCAATTCTATTACAGACGATTTGATACAATGGCTTCCAGTTGGGTCTTACTGGCAAGCAAAAAATGTGAATGATGTTAAAAGATATGGAATAAGTGGTAATTGGAGCAAGAATACTGAATATTTTCAAAGTAGATTTTCTTTTAGCCTTGTTGAATCTTTTTTTGGTAAAGATAAATTACCTCTTAGGTACTCGCCAAAATCGATTGGAACTATTTTTCTTGAAAAAAAAATTAGTAGTTATACAATAAGCTTAAATACACACTTTTCTGCAGAAATGATATCAATGTATAGTTACCCAAAAGATAACATTATCCCTGCCAGCACTACTACTTCCTTACATTCTTCAAAAACATTTAATTTTAAAAATTTCGAAGTAATAGGATTGGTATCTATTTTAAATATTTTTAATAACCAATACGAATCATATAAGGGTTACCCTGAGCCAGGGAGGTCTTTAGGACTCACAGTCACACTAAATCAGAAAAGGAAATGAATATGAAAAAACAAACTCTAATTATAGCTTATGCATTTATAATGTGCAGCCTTTTTGGGCAAACTATGACAACATATACACTCTGCGAAGGTAATTTTCAGACGCCAAATGCTAGCCTATGGTCGATTAATTCCGCAGGAAACTTGGATGGCCCTATTCATTGGGATGAAAATTCAAATCCTCTTGGAGATACCGGACAATCATTAACGATTCATGATAATAAACTTTTTATTGTGATGAATAATTCCCACACAATTGAAGTAATGAATCTAGCAGGAGGTGCTCAATACTCTACCACAATCAACCTTCCCAGTGCTAGTCCAAGATATATGTTTGCTGAAGGTGATAAAGGGTATGTCACATCCTGGGCCTTGAACGCAATCTTAATACTAAATTTAAACACCATGGAAGCTGTAGATACAATAGAGGTCAATGGAATGCCTGAACATATAATTGATTACCGAGACTATTTGTATGTTTCAGTACCTTCAAAAAGTGACTGGACAACAAATGATAAAGTTTTAAAAATAAATAAAGCAGATTATAGTATAGATTCTACTTTCACGGTAGAGCCTGGTCCAAAAATGATGGCTCTTGGTGATTCATCATTGTACATTACATCATCATCGTATGACGGTGATTGGAATGGTTATGCAGGGATTACGAGTATTAACCTTTTTAATGATGAGGTGTTAAGATATAATGCTGGCCAGACCTCTAGTTATGGCACAGATATTTTTAAATATCAGAATAAAATTTATCATTTATTTGATGGAGGTGTTGTTCCATTAAATAATGATCTAACTCCTAATACGACTGCAAAAATTGGGAATTTCAGCTCTCTCCGTTCTGCATCCGCATATGGAGAACATTTATATTTTGGAATATCCGATTACGTCGCGCCAGATACAGTAATGGTAATAAATGGAAGTGGTGAATTGATGAATGATTATATTGTTGGTGCATTACCCGGATCATTTGCGTTTTACAATTATACTCAAACATCAATTGAAAACGAAAGTATAATCCCAGAATATGCGTCTATGAAAAACTTTCCTAACCCTTTTAATCCTCATACAAGTATTCAATATACACTTAAAAAAACATCGCCTTACAGATTATACATTTCTAATATTAATGGTAGGACTATTAAAGAATTTGAGATTCAAGATTATACCAGCGGAACAAAAAATATTTCTTGGGATGCTAGTTTATTTTCATCTGGAATATATTTTGCAATACTGGAGCAAGCAAATCAAACTTCAGTTTTAAAACTAAGTTTGATCAAATAACTTGAACCCACTCATAGATATAAAGCCATATTTAAAGAAAAAATTTTCAATAATATGGCTTTATATCTTTAAAAATATGTTGAGTTCAGCCTATGTAGAAAAAATAATTCTATAATAGTGCTAAATAATATTCTTATGTTTTTAAAAAATTATAGTTAATTATAAAAATTCCACATAATTGACAAAGAGGCTAGCCTACTTTCACTAGGGAAAAACTGGTTTAAAATAATAGGACTATCAAGATTACTTTTTCCAAGAAAATTGTAAGCAATATTTAGCATATTTATCATTTCGTACTTTATTTCTACACTTTTCACTGTTGATGTAATACTCAAACTAGGGACCCAAATATTTTTAAGTTTATTCTCTCCGGTAACTTTAACAGGGAATTTTTCAACAGGACTTAAAGCATAACCATATTGACGATTTAGATAACCATCTAGTGAAAAAACATAGCTCAAAGCCATTGCCTTTGAAAACAATTTCAAATCACCACTTATTTTAAGTTTCAGCCTGTCTCTGATTCCATCATGAACATATTTAATCGCCTTAGATTTATCGTAAGATATGTGAAATATTAAATTTTTTGTAAAGGGATGATTAACATTAAATGACAGCCACAAATTTGTTCCATCGCTTGGCAATCCTTTATAATAGAAATTTCTACTTTCTTTATAAATTGCAAAATTAAATCCAAACCTAGTTTTATTAAATTGTAGCACATTTTTTAAATTTAATTGATCTTCGACTTCGAAAAAAAGAGAATCAGCCATAGCAATGTGGGCTGGTCTAATACTATGTTCTAAATTAAATGTGGTATGAATAGGCCCCATTACAAATTTAGATTTTACACTGGAAGTAAGCTCTACTCTATCTCGATAGGGGATAAAACCAACACTGTATTTAGATTCTTTATTTTTTAAAAAGACTCCGAATGTTTTCCAATGATGCCTTTTGAAAGCTTCATATCTCAAAGACCTATTATTTAATTCAAATATAAAACCAAAATTATAATTGGCATTTTTAATTAATAATAGCATACCATCAATTTTTGTTCTAGTTAAGTATCTTACCCCTGCGTAATCGGAGGAAGAATGAAAACTGTCTAGCCTTTGGAGGAAGTTGTGTATTTTTATTTCATATTCAAGACTATCATATTGAAGCTCATATTTTATATTTGAAGATGTAATTCTGGAATCTAAGAAAGAGAGACTAGTTGAATCAAACAAACCATAATCTGAATTAAAGTTCCCAATAGATATTGTTATCTGATCATTTGGCCTTTTTACAAAATATGAACCAACATAGCTATATTGGATTGGCTTAATTAAACCTGAATTATTATTATACTGATTAAAATTACCTGCGAATCTTTTCTTAAAAGCATGCAAATTTATAAATCCATTTTTTTTATAATATTTTATGCCTAAATCAAGGTTGTCTAAAAAATAATCACCCTGTACATAATCAAAATACGAACTAACGAGAGTAGAATCTTTTAGAGAAGAATCAGGTTCAGACCGGTTATAATATCTTTCAATTTGAGGACCATACATTGATGGGTAATTTGAGAATGTTCCATCAAAAAAAATCTCTCTTGCAGACCAGTCTTCATTCCATAAAATATCACCATCAATTCGTACGTGCCCTTGGTGCTTAGAATAATCGTAAAATATATTATCTATATCATTCGCAAATAAAATATTGACTATAAACGTAATAATAATCCTTAGCATATAGATTAAATATATCTAAAATAAAAATATAACATTAATACGAAAAATAAGTTCAGAAATAAATACCATGAATGTTCAAAAAGTTTCTTTTATAGAAGTATCCTATCACAATAATGATGATATAAGGATTTTAAATGCAATTTTGTCTAATTGGTTTAGTAATCCAAAAATACTCCATTTTACAGCGCCTAATCATCAATATCCTTTTAAAATCAGCAAATGGATTTCACTTTCATATGCAGACCAAGGTATCAGCACTTTTTGCCTAAAATTAGATAATTGGATTATAGGACACATTAGCATGAAGTTAAATATTGAAGAAAATTCAGCACATCTATTTCATCTCATAATAGATGAAAAATATAGGAAAAAAGGATATGGAAAAAGCCTCGTAAAGTATGTTGAGCAAAAACTAATAGATAGAGGAGAATTTAACCGCTTGTCCTTAAACTGTGTAAAAAAAAATCAATCAGCACGAGCATTGTATCAATCTCTTGGCTTTTCTATAGTAAAAGAGAAAAAATATATTAAAATGGTTAAAGATTTAAAGATGATAGAACGGTAAATGAACCAAGAAGAGGCAATAAATATATTGATTAATTTATTTTTTTAGTGGCTTAACAAACAGCTGGTGTACATGCCTTACTAATTCATAGCCATGTTCCTTCACAATTTCATCTTGAAGCTGCTCAAGCTTTTCATTATAGAATTCTATAATTTTCCCAGTCTCGACGCAAATAATATGATCATGATGCTCTTCATCAGCTTTATGTTCATACAACGCCCTTCCATCGCCAAGTTCCATTTTTCTAACTAAATTATTTTTTACTAAAACATCAATAGTGCGATAAACGGTTGCTCTAGAAACATTGATGGCATTTTTCTTTTTAATAATTAAATAAATTTCTTCGGCATCTCTATGTTCTTTAGACTTTCTAATTTCATCCCATATTATCTGTCTTTGCTGAGTGTAACGAAGCCCCTCAGTCTTAAGAATATTTTTGAGAATATTTATTTGATTCATAATTTTTAATAAGATTTTGAAGTAATTTACAAGTTTTTATAAAAATATTTGAGTTTATATTTTTTTTAAATTTGCAAATTTTACAATAAGTTTTTTTCTGGTTCCATCATTAAAAACTACCCCAACTCGTTGATTTTCTCCCGTTCCACTCAGAGCCATAATTTTTCCTGCTCCGAAGATAGAGTGTTCAACATTGTCGCCTACTTGAAAATCATCAAAATCAGTAACTGTCCTAACCATTTGGGTAAGGCCATCTTTCTTTCGTTTACCTGCTACAAATTTTCTTGTGACAGCAGAACTAAAACTAATTCTGTCCAGCGCGTCTTCTGGTATTTCATTTATAAATCTACTTGGTAACCCGTTTACAGTCTCAGCACCCATCCTACGTCTGTTCGTCGCATATAGGAGATAGACTTTTTCTTCAGCCCTCGTTAATGCGACATAAAATAATCTTCGCTCTTCTTCAAGCTCACTTTTATCATCCAGAGATCTAAATAAAGGGAATAGTCCTTCATCCATACCAGCTATAAATACGACAGGAAACTCAAGCCCTTTTGAAGAATGAATAGTCATTAGAGTAACTCGATTTTCAGTATCATTCCAGTTGTCAATATCTGTTTGAAGGGAAACGTTTTCTAAAAATGTACTTAGCTCAGAGTCTGGATTGCGGACGGAGAACTCTTCGATACTTGTTAAAAGTTCCGCAACATTATCAAATCTATCTTTTGCATCAGGTTCTTTAGATTCTTTGAAATGAGCTAGGATTCCAATTTCTTCAACTAAGCTCCTAGCTAATTCACTTGCACTTAGTTTTTTCCTTAGATCATGATATTTAATAATAATATTATAAAATTTAAAGAGCGCATCTGCCTGTTTGCCTCTTATCTCCATATCATTTGGATTTTTTAAAACATCAATGAATTCTATTTTATCTTTTTTTGCCTGCTCGACGCATTTATCAATCGTCTTAGCCCCAATTCCTCTTGCCGGGAAATTAATAATCCGCCTCAATGAAATTGTATCTTTTAAGTTCACAACCAGCCTGAGATAAGCTATCACATTTTTAACTTCTTTTCTTTCATAAAAGCGAACACTTCCAATAATATTATAGGGGATTCCTTGCCTAATAAAACTTTCCTCTAATGCACGAGACTGTGCATTAGTCCTATATAAAACAGAAAATTTATTAAACGTTCTTTTATTTAGTTTAATTTCTTTTTCAATTGATGAGACGACAGCACTAGCCTCTTCTTGCTCATCAATGGTTTCAAGAAGCCCGAGTGTTTCTCCAGAACCATTTGCAGCAACAAGATTTTTACTAGCTCTATTATCATTATGCATTACAACTGCAGTTGCAGCATTTAATATTTCTTGAGTTGATCGATAATTTTTCTCCAATTTAAAGACCTTGCATGAAGAAAATGTTTTTTCGAAATCTAAAATATTTGAGACGTCAGCTCCTCTCCAACCATAAATTGACTGGTCATCGTCTCCAACCACACAAATATTTTCATGAGCACCGGCTAAACTAGTTAAAAATTGAAATTGAGCGCGATTAGTATCTTGGTACTCATCAACTAAAATATATTTCCATCTCTTTTGATACTTTTTTAAAACAGAGGGCTTTTTCTTAAAAATTTCAAGAGGAAAAGTCAATAAGTCATCAAAATCCAATGCATCATTCAATTTTAAATTTTTCTGATATTCTTTATATATTTTTGCTACAGTTTTCTCTAAAATAGTTTTAGCCTTACTTTCAAGCTCCTTAGAGTCCATCATTTTATTTTTAAAAAGACTAATTTGATTCCTTAATTGATTTGGTGTAATCAAGTTCTTAGATATTTCAAATGATTCATAGAGGACTTTTATTAAGTCAAGTTGATCTTTAACATCATAAATAGCAAAATGTCTGCTAAAACCTAGAACATCTATATCTTCTCTTAAAACTCTAGCACATATAGAATGGAAGGTTCCCATTGATAAATCAAGATCGCTAGTTTTAAGCAATTTCAGGACTCTTTCTTTCATCTCTTTTGCAGCTTTGTTTGTGAATGTAACTGCTAAAATTTCTTCTGGCTTGAACAATCCCTCATTTACTAGATGATACAATTTATGTGTTAATACTCTAGTTTTACCACTTCCTGCTCCAGCAAAAATCAATACTGGCCCACTAACTGCTTCGACAGCTTCTTTTTGTGTTTTGTTAAGTGCTTTTAAACTCATAATCCTGTCCTTTGTCGTTTAACCTTTTTTCTTACACGCTGAAAGGCTCTTTTAGCCCGCTCATGCTCTTTCTCATTTTTTGAAAAGGTATGATAACCGTCTCCCTTTGCAACAAAATAAAAATAATTGTTTATTTGAGGATTTAAAGCAGCAAGCAAAGATTGCAAACCTGGAGAATTAATAGGGCCAGGAGGCAAACCTTTGTACATGTAGGTGTTATATGGTGATTTGATTCTTAAATCTTTATTTAATAGTCTTCGTGGACCATCTTTAATTATATATTGAACTGTAGGATCAGCCTGTAACTTCATTCCTTTTTTTAAACGGTTGTGATAAACCGCAGATATAATAGGTCTTTCAGAATCGTATATGGCTTCTCCTTCAATTATTGAGGCGAGTGTAACAATTTCGACAGGTGTAAAACCTAACTTATCAGCTTTTAGAATATTTTCTTCATTCCAAAAAGAAAAATGTTCTTTTACCAGTCTTTTAATGATGGTTTTTTTATTTACTCCCTCAAAAAAATAATAGGTCTCAGGAAATAAGTATCCCTCCAAAGTATTCGAATTAATATTTAAATCTTTGATAAAACTTTCATTGTTAAGTAGTGTAATAACTTCATCATAATCAAATTTCATAACATCGGCAAGATGCCTAGAGACTTGTTTCATATTCCAGCCTTCTAAAAATGTAATTTTTTTTCTATCTGGCCGGCCAAAAGCTAAATTATTTATAATATCCTGATTAGTGTGCGTTCTATTAAATCCAAAAGTTCCAACTTGAATCGATTTATCTAGACCTTTTAACTTTGTTACAAATTCAAATACCCACTGATTAGATATAATGTTTTTTTGGCTCATCATAGAAGATATAGCTGCCAATGATTGCCCGTGACTAATTTTAAGTTTAATTACTTTTTCCATATTAGTTTGCGGCCAGTAGTTCAAAGTTAAAAATGCAGTGCATATGACTATTGAAAAACAAACTAAAAAGTATGTGGTGATTAATTTTGGACTTCTTTCTACGCTCATTTAAAGGGGTGAAATTAGCTCCTCTTAAATGTGAGTGTCAATTTCGTTTATGAAAAATAAAAAATAAATAAAAAGACCTTTTGTTGCCATAACATGAATCGTAATTTTAGAGTCATGAGTAATTTATTTCACAATGGTAAGGATAGTTCAGATGACCTATTTAATGGCTGGTCCTTTGATAGAGAGAATTATATCTTATTTGCTATTGGAATAATTACCATAATTCTTGGTTATGCAATAATGGCTTTTGGGGAGACTTATAGCTTCCAAAGTTTATCAGTTGCACCCGTTTTTCTTTTTATAGGATATTTGATATTCATTCCTATTTCTTTGATTTATAAGAAAAACAAACAGAAATAAAATTTTGGGATCGTAGTTCAGTTGGTTAGAACGCCGGCCTGTCAAGCCGGAGGTCGCGAGTTCGAGTCTCGTCGGTCCCGCTAGAGGAGAAATACTATAACTCTCTCATTAAAACCCTCGATTAAGTTCGGGGGTTTTTTGTTTCATTTATTATCATTCATCATCATTCATTATCGGATTGGGGACACAAAAATGGGGGACACACTTTTCAATCTTGGATTTTCAACCGAAAAAGGGGGGCATACCCCGTTTGATAGGGGGGGTAGGTAT
>Ga0209335_10006734_pt1 | contig 10207 bp, 10 predicted proteins | sample COG_09_FD_184753 | JGI IMG/M metagenome (GOLD analysis project Ga0209335, IMG submission 184753) | Pelagic Microbial community sample from North Sea - COGITO 998_met_09 (SPAdes) (version 2) | ecosystem: Environmental > Aquatic > Marine > Neritic zone/Coastal water | place: Helgoland, sampling...
TGCCTACAAGACAGCCACTGCCTAGGCTACGTCCGCCACTCAAGCCAGATCACACGTGTGAGGCAACGGGAAAACCGGAATGGTTGCGAGAGAAGTGAAAGCAGGTGCCGAATACTCCGAGATTTCTGACGCAAGAAAAAGCACCTTCTGCTCCGAGCTCAGAGGTGACCTTGCCACTTTGACAGCCGTAGGCTGCACAGCGCCCGCAGGCCCCTGCGGTGGCCCTGCGGTGGCTGCTGCGGTGGCTGCTGCAGTGTCGGCCGATGCCACTGCCCCCCCCGTGGACGGCGCAGCAAGCCCTGAGCCGGATACTGCCGCTGTCGCAGATATGCTGGCCGATGCGCCAGCGCCATTCAAAGTGCCTGGGTTCGTGGCTGCACCACCGAACGGATTTGCGGTGACAGAAGCTGCACCCATCACAGAAGGACCCTCTCCCTGACCGCCGAACGGATTTGCCGGCGCACCCACGTTTCCGACCTGTGCTGGTTGTGCAGGATTCTGTCCACTTGAATCCAACTTGTGGCGCCCCTTTTTTGACTCCATCTCCTGTGAATTGTGCAGGAGGGGTGGTTTCAAGGCCGACTGGAGCAGGAATGGCACGAACGAAGATAGAAACAGAGAGTGGGGAGTGATTTTTGGAGTTTACCTGCGCGAGATGTGAGCCGAAATTTGGGTCGCTTCCTGCCTGAGCAACGAAGTTGCTCAACTGTTGTACGTGAGCTTGGATCGCCTGGTCAATCTGCAAGGCAACCGACGACGTGCCACAGCAGCCACCGCCGGCCCCGGACTTGACGTATTCCCAGCGCACCTCCTGTATGCGCGTACTGCTCATCAGCACGCATAGCCGGATTGACGCATCAAGTAGTCGGGTCACGTGCATGGAGTAAACCTCGGGAGATTTGTCGCCGTCCACGTCGTTTGGAGTGAGTGCGGCCATTGAGCGGTGCGTTAGGCACGTGAGCGCCCAAAGTTTCCCGCCGCTCCGCATCTCGGCCAAGTTACGGGAGACAGCGGATGCCGGAAGCGCCAGATTCAGCATTTCCTGACACGTGCCTTGCTGTCCGTTCGGCCCCTGGTCCATTCCACACGACTTGCTACCTGCGGAAGTTGGAAGTCCAGCAGTCGCTCCGAACGGATTTGCAGTGGCAGCCGCGGTGCCAAACGGGTTCGGTGCAGCCGCGCCGAACGGATTCGAGGGAGCAGCAGTGGCCCCAAAGGGGTTGCCCGCAGCTGCGCCGAACGGGTTTGTTGCCGCGCCGAATGGGTTTGATGGAGCTTGGCCGAACGGATTTGCTCCTTGCGCGCCAATTTGATTCCCAAGCGAGGGTCCGAAAGGACTGGCAAGCGGAGGATCGCCCGCACGCCCTCCGCCTTGGTGTGAAAAGCTGCATTTAGCGCCGAATTTGCAGGAATGTGGGTTTCCGGGCGTGAAGTTTCGGCATGGTTGCTTTTGGCCTACGCTCCCACCAGGACTCGTATGTAGGAACGGGCATTTGTCGCCCTTGTTGCAAGAGTTGGGATTACCATTGAAGAACCTGCACTGCTGGTTCTTCTTTCCACGACCGCTCATCCTGCACTCCGCAAAATACGTAGGTCCTCTTTACCGCGCCAATCCACGAGGCGAGAACTCCGCGGATGCGCTGTGGATTCCACAGCTTTGTGGGCTGTGACTGGGAACTTCCTTCTCCAAAAATTGCGAGGTGAACCTCATCTAGCTAGGTCATGCAAACCGAACGGCCGCCACTGAGCGCAACCCGCCATTCATTTAACGCGTTGGCTGGTGAATGGACGAGTGGAGAGGTTCTTGTAAGGTAGGAGCGGCACCCTTTTGATGAAGGGGCGATGAGGAGAGCGCATAGAATGTGGGAGATAGACTCCTCGGGGTGACGCACCCCATGGGTGGCAAAAAGTAACAAGACGAGTGATTCCGATCGCAGCGTCTGCTTCAACGATGCAAAAGTAGCATCAGCAGCATCCGTTCACGGCGAAGCGTTCAATCGTGCTGCCTTGAAGGCTGGTCCACTGCCTTCTCGCTACCTCCAGCCGCTGCAATCCCAGTGAATCCTGTCTGACCGACCGCAAGCAACGATGTGCTGAGAATAGAACTGACATTGCTTCCCCGAACGAAGGGATGCCACTCAACGTTGCGTTCGTTCCGAGCTTTGCGCTTGAAGTGCATGAGACGCAAACTTTTCTTGCTGTCGAGCCGGTGCTTTGTGGTGACTTTGCGAAGCACAACAATAACGACGGTGTGATTTTTGGAAGAAGGAACACCCCACAGGCCTTCAGCCACTTCACTTGGGAGGAAAGCAATCGCGCTATCCTTGTCTGCGAAATACAAGGGGTTGGCTTCCTGCCTACAGCTATCAGAGTGCTGTGAAGCCTCAAGGTTGGCGATTAGGATTGTTTAAACCCAGACTGATCGTCGCCCTGCTAAGGCAGGTTCGAGATTACTGGACAGACGCGCAAGTTCACTCGGTCGACAGGAACGGCTACGGACTCGGCAACTGCGGCATGAGGGGCATACGGAGGTTGATTCAACACTTTCTGCGCTGGGCTACCCTGCATAGAAAATGGCGTATGCGAGAATCCTGCCAGCACGGAGGATTCACGAGTTTCTCGAACCCTTTCGCAGGTTTGCGGAAACGCACGTTTGCAACCACATTTGCAACCAGCTACGACTACCTCGTATGGATGCGGAACTCTGCATGGGTAGAAGCATAGAGACTCGTCCATCCCCGAATGCTGGGAAGAGGTCATCGACCGTTCTTGCTGAGCGATTGGCGCAACGGGACCGGGAACAGGCTTGCGATGGGGACGAGGCTCTGGCACGCCGATTGCAGCGAAATTACGGGCACAACTGCTGGTAGGAAAGTACATAGGCGGCGATGGTAGTATTGAGCACAGGTTTTACTAATGTCGCAAAATGGAATCAACGGCACCTCAGTAATGCCAACAGTGCCAACCATGCTCATGGTAAACCCCTCGTGATATGAGTCTCCTACGGCGCCTCTGCATCTTCCTCGCACGGGCTGATGCCAAGCTCACACTCAAATCCCTGCACCTCGCGGCACGACGTGCAGATTGACTCCGACTGCTTGATCAAACAGTGCGATGGCATGAATTCGTGCAATTTGTCGCATACCGGATCGAGCTCGTCATGCTTGCACTGCTTGTACGCCTTCGAACCACGGCAAAAAGTGTCCTGTTCTTTGAGCTCATCCACCGTCGTCCATGGCGGCAGCGGCTCCCCGTTGCGCATTGACAGCGCATAATGACCAGTCGCACACTCGGCGATGCACTTTGTCGCAACCTTGAATGTCAACCCAATCGTCGAGTCCAAGATTTTTTGCTGGCATGTGCTATTGCACGCTAGAACCACATCTTGCGCCGGGTCGTATGGCTCGACTTCGGTGGCATTCTTGAGCACCTCAGGATCCTCGTTTTCCAGCCCCAGGTCCTTCGCCGAGTAACGCGGAGTGTCGTCCACCAGTTCGCCATGGCGTACGTGCACCGCGCCAATCAGCGGCGAGTTTTGCACAAGCTGGTGCGTGAAACCAGAACTGAGCGATGCATGTGCCCCAGCGGCAAGCTCGCCCTTCTTGAAACCCTCTGCGTACGCCTTGACAGCACGCAACTTCTTCATCACCTTCACAACTTGGTTCTGTACCCCATCCGATTTCTTCTCCGCATGTTTCAGTGTCGTTTGTTCGGGAGACATGATATTTGTGGCAAACGATCGCCTGTGAACATTGTGGGCGTCCTGAGCCTTGCCAGTTCTCACCGGCGCGCCATTCTGGGTCCTCACAATCTTGACTGCTGTGGCATCCGCTTCGCTGAGCGAATGATCGAGCAGGGCATGCAATTCGGCAGCCTGCTGAGGGAACCTTGCTAGGCCAGACTCGGAGTGCGCTGCAGCAGAGATAAGCCCCTCAATGTTCGTAGCATACGCATCGAGTTCCGACTTGGACTCCTTCAGATACTGCTCGATCGCAACTGCCTCCTCCGCCTGACTTGCACGCCCTGCTGCCCGCTGCTGAGCCCTTCGCCCTGCAGCAACCATCTCCTGCGCCCGCTCCGCTAGCGAATGCGCCGAGGCTTCCAGCATCTTTGCCTGCTGCCCCAGCACCGAGGTCGCCTGCTGGTGGCGCTGCGAGGGAAGGCGCGCTGCGTGCTGAGACCATGTGCCGGCCTGCTGCTGCAACGAGACTGGATGAGCCGGACCAGAGATGTGCAACACCAACGTGGTTGCCGCAAGAACTGCTGCAACGAGTAGTGTAGCCTTGTCCAAGCTCCTCATCCCGCAGCTCGCTCTCACACTGGCGTTCAGCGAAAAGACGCCGCGGTGAAAGTAGATGAAATCAACTTGCCATATATCAGTCAACTGCGCCCCTTCGTCTTCCTCGTCGACATGGCGAGGGAGTACGGCACATCCCAAGCTGCTCCGCCAGCTCGGGAGGGCATCCGGTAAGATCGCCAGCGCCCTTGTGTTCATTCATTTCCAGGCATGCACGCATGAGAAGATACGTGTCCTTATCCGACGTCCACAGGGTTCTGTTGCTCACACACAGCCGCGACCCTGCCCTCTCAAGTTCGATCTTCAGTTCCCTGAAGAGCCCATCCTGCTTGCGCAGGTCCTCTTCGGCGCGGTTCGCCGTCCTGCTTGGACTTGTAGCCGTGGTTTCCGTTGCCGCGGCAGTGCTCCTGGCTGGTGCCCATGGGGGAGGGTCGGCCCTTCTGTCTCCAGCTAAACCCCTCGCCGACTTCGGACGAGGGCTCTCCCAGGACTCTGCTGAGATCAAGGGCATCGCAGACGAAGTAGATGCAGACCAGTTGGAGAATGATGCTCTCAGCAAGAAGATGGCAAAATTGCACGATCACGCTGCAAAGAAGCACTGCTCATGCGACTGTAGTGGGATGCCCGAACTGCGTGCGCAAGCTGCTCGCTCAACCATGCTCGAACAGGTGGGAGAAAACACCTTCCTTGGGCCGTGCTCAGAGTGCGCATGCATGCAAAGCAATGATATCCAGGCGATGGTGGCCGCGCTGTCGCTCAAGCTGGACAAGGAGGTTTCTACCATGACCAAAATCGACAAGGACATCGACCCAAAAATCCCGGTTGACATTGTAGTGCGGGTTGGGCGCAAAGGGCAGCCGGGCGCACCTGGGCCCAAAGGATTCAAGGGTCCAGACGGAGAGGCAGGCGCAGTCGGGCCTCGTGGTAAACAGGGTCCCCAGGGCGACCAGGGTCCGAAAGGACCGACTGGGCCGACCGGCATCAAAGGTGAAGACGGCATCGAGGGCGGGATTGGCGAAGATGGGCCCAAAGGGGCATCCGGGCCACCCGGTCGCCCGGGTACCGAAGGCGCGGAGGGTCCGCAGGGCAGGGTGGGAGATCCTGGCGCCGACGGTGAGTCCCGCTTGCACGCATGAGATCCGTGGAAACGAACGCGGCCCCCATCTGACCGACGTAGACTTGGCATGTTCGTCTGGCGTCCTCGGGATGCGGATGCTGAGATGAGTGGTGGACCAGGTGCAAACGGCGCCGATGGGTTGCCGGGTCCCGAAGGCGATCCTGGAGCACCCGGTTTGAAGGGCCCCCCTGGACCGAAAGGCGTGCCTGGTCCCCCTGGACCAAAGGGAGTCAAGGTGCACCTCCGTACCATTCTCGACGCTGTACAGACACCCTGTGGCTTTCGTTTGATTCACCTTCCCGTTCAAATTGTGGGCACCGTCAACATTCTTGTAGGTCTCTCAGCTGATTTGAATCGGCGAGCAGGGTGAAGACGGCGGCACTGGAACCAAGGGCGCATCTGGCCCTGCAGGGTCTGACGGTGCTCCTGGAAACGACGGGAGCTCGGGACCGAAGGGCTATTGGGGGAAGGGATGCGATGGGGTTATTCCAACTGACGGCTCAGTACCAAAGGTCATTGACGCGTGCGGTGTCTGCGGTGGGGACGAGAGCGAGTGTGCGAGGACAACTGTCACGAGAGAGGCATATGCAGTTGGTGATCCACACTATCGAACATTTGACGGAAAGACCTTCGACTACCAGTTGACTGGTGAGTTCATCTTGGCTCGCCATAACAATGACATTGAGTTTCAGAACAAGCAATTGGTCTGCCCGAACCCGTCGGTTCGATGCAACAATCAGGGCGCGGTTGTCACGAAGAACTGGAACATGGTTTTCAAAGGAGAGTGGTGGGACGGAAAAAAATTCCTGCTCAATGGTCGCGTGATGAAGTCCGGAATCGACTATACAGTAGATCAATGGACCTCCCTTGATGCTACCACTTCTTTCCTAGTGGGAGATGGATATTTTCATGTCTCGTTTACTGACAATCCGAAATTGGAATCCGCTTTGGTCGAAGGTTACTGGGCTCATTGGGACAATTGGGAGGGGCATCGGGGAACTCTTCCGGGAGATCGGTATGGTCAATTCTACTTTCGAGCGCCAGGACGATGGTCATCGGGACTCTCCATGACTGGCCTCTTCGCGAATTTCAACAACGACGCGGAAGACGACTGGGACTCAATCTCGCCCTCAACTCTCTGGTGGGTCGAGAACACACCTAGCTCAGCATTTTCAAACAATGAGTACAGAATGCACTGGACAAATCGCATTCAACAGAGCAAGGAGCAGAAGAGAGCTGCTAGGGGCTCTGGGACCGTTGACATTCGGAAAGGGGGGGGGCACAAGGCCCCGACCTCAACGCTGGGAACCGCCACGATGGGTACCCAGGAATGGGACGCGGTTGACTGGACCGCGGAGCAGGAAAAAGCTGCGCTGAGGGAGGTGGACCCGCTCACGGCCAGAATGCGCAAAAGACTTTTCGCCAAAATGGCTTCAGAGCGCGTCATCGAGCGTCGGGTGGGTGAGGCGAAACCCACCTCTGAGCTGGCTCGGGCCGAGCTTGACATCATGCCCAACGTCGGAGAGCGTCCCTCACGGCTCCGCGTGGTACAGCAGCTCATGTTCCGAAAAGAGTGGAAGCATTTGGACTCGGTGCAACGCGGGATGATGCTCGCTGGGCAGGTCGTGTCCAACAACGCGAAGGGCTTTTCACACATGTGCCAGTCTTGCGTCAGGGGTTCGGAAGAGTGCGCCGAGAAGAAAATCATTGAGACGCCCGAACCCGATGGCATTACATATGGCAGCGCGGAAATGAGAACCACATGCATCAACTCGTGCTTCAACTGGCTTACAATCAAAAACTCTAAGTCGATCTGTGCTTGCTGGATCGACTGCTCGCTATCCGTCCCGCCTGCGACTTGCACCAAGAATCTCATTGACAACTACTTTGCGGAACGGCGGGTGCTTCTCACACCCGACGACGGGAAGTTTGATGAAAGGTGTCTCTCTCTCACGGATTCGCCGTCAAGAACTTTCAAGGGAGACAAGCCTGGAGCGCGGAAGCGATGGGAAATGGAATTTGCACCGAACTTCGGGATCACATTCTGGTGGAAGCCCGATATGAACGCTGAGTCGGGTACATACAAGCTGCCGGGCCGCAAGGGTCTGCTTTATAAGGGATTGAATCAGACAGACACCGGGGACTACGGCATGCCCAGTACGAAGATGGTTTACATCGCAGTGGACTCCGATGGCTCATCGAAGCAATTGGTCGTAACAGTGGCGGGGGTGGAGTCGAAGGTTCCCGCTGACTCATGCCAGTCGCTTGGCGAAGATGTCTTCACATTTATCGCGGTCACGAAGCGGAACACGAAGGTGACAGTGTGGTGCGGCATATCTGGAGGCGAGAATGCAGTGAAGGTGGGCCCCGTGATCTTGCCATGTCAACCCGGCCCTTGCTTCTCTTTCCTGTGTGCGGCGAGTTCTGATCTGCGCTGCCCCATCAGGTGCACTCCTTCCAGCTTGATGGGGCAGAATATAAGACGTCAATGCAACAGGTGATTGCAGTCGGCGGTATTGGGTTGCCCGATGCAGATAAGCCAAAGGGCTGGATGGGTAGGCTAAACTACTTCGGTGTGGACAAGTGGGATCCGGAGGGCAAAATTCCCCTCTGGGACGACCAGATCCCAAAGCGCTTCGCTATGGGCGAGCCTGCTCAGTGTCCGAGTTAGGCTGTGATGTATGATGGAATCGGTCCTGGAGGTCACCGCCGAGTGTCTCCGGCGCATGCAGTGGGGGATGGTCTCGCAATTAAATGTTGCGACATGCATACACGCGGGGCCTCGCGCCCCACCTAAGCTAAATGCTGCGAATTCGGTGGACGTGGCTTGAGAGCGCGGCCGGTATCACTCCCGCTTTGTGTGCTGCGATGAGTCCGACAGCCTCTAGATAGGTGCGAACACGGACACATGGAAGATCCAAACTCTCTGGTGGTACCTACGCGCCGCGTGTGATTTAGCCCCAGGTCGTGTGCACCGACAAAACACACGAAACGAATTCGCTAATTCCTAAATCTGGCCCTCCAAAAGACTTGTTTGGCTGACCTTCATCGCAGTCTCGTTTTCTTCCACGGCAACAATCAGTGTTCTGCCAAATAAGGACCAGTGCTCAGGTTTTCTTATCAGATGAAAGCATGATGAGAACGCACAGGCAAGGGGTCGTGACTTGGTATCGCCAAAAGCCATGGTCGCCCATCCTCCTGCTGCATCTCCTGTGATCGCGGGGAACGCCGCAATCACGATAGGAGAGTCTGCCGTGCCCGCACACGGTATCTGACAATGTGCAGAGCAGCATGCGCTACTTCAAAGCTCTTGAACCGGGCTTTTTAGTTTCAAACCAGGTATGATTAGTGCGTCGACATCCTCCGCCCAAAGCGCGCGTGCCGCACGCGGGTCGCTACGATCTCGTACCTGCACCGGGGCTCTGCCATGCACAAGTGTGATGTTTTCCTCATCAGGCTGAATCGAGAAGTGTGACCTGAACAGGTTTTTGCGCTACCTGTGCAGGTAGGCAAGAACACAAGGAAGAAATGTGAAGCCCAGCTCCTCAGCAGCAGCCTTGGGCGAAACAGCTCGGTCTGCACGAGAATCGTTGAAACTTGAGTACAGCACCGATCAAGAGTGCTGTGCGAGGAATGACCTCCACTTCGAACAACTCCATCATTCCAGGAGGAAAGTGCAGGAAGAGCGGGATACACCAGGGCTCGCGTCGACCCGATTGGCCGGTGCGTGCGCGCACGGAATGCTAAAACAGTGCGAGATCACACGGGATATCATAGCTTCTGCTCCTCCCACAGGATCCACGCCGCTGCCCTCAACATAGCTACGGGTGCGCGTCTTGTCTTCGTCGGTCTCGTCGTCTGGAAAGCGGCAGACAATGGCGAGCGCTGTGCAACCAGCATCAACAAGCCGTTTCGCCCCTGCAATGAGAGTGTCCACCTGTCTCGGACAGAAATTACCTTCTGTCGGTGATCAAAATGAAATTGCATTTAGATCTCTAAAAGAAACAAAAGGCGGGAGGTCCGAGAACGTTTTCTACTTCGCCACGAGAGTTGCCGTTGGGCGCCATGACGAGAGACACACCCACCTTGTACAGCACAGGTCACTGGTAAGCAATATCACAGGCTATCGCCCGATTCAAAGCTTGGGTCTGGCCGCGCATGTAGGAATGGGCATATGCCGATTCTTCGGTGACCGTGTATGCGTGAACATTAATGCCAAGAGTGGCTCGAGCGGCATCTGCTGCTTGCAGGTGACGGATACGCAGCTCTTCGTCTATCCCTCCGTCCAGGAGGAGACCAATCTTGTGTCCACCTGTGTCGACAGGTAGCAACCCGAGCTTGCCATTGGCAAATTGGTCAAGAGCATATCCCTGCGGCAGAGTTTCATTGATTTGCAGCGGTGGCGAGTCTGGGAATGCTTCACAGTTGCAATTTCTCGAAGCATAGTGTGCAACGTAAATGAACGGTACCTCAGTGTAAAGCATGTTGTGCATGGGCCAGTAAAGCATTGCGCCGTTCACCACGTTCGGATGAGTTACGAGCGTGTCCGCCACGGTCGAGAGAACCCTGGCGACGGGAAGCGCGTCGCCTGCGTAACCCCCAATACTCGCTCCTATTCCTGTAGGGACGATCAAAGCAACGGTATAACCATGTTGCGACGTCCCATCCTCTCCTCGCTGTCGCAGTCCTTCGTATGGATCGTTAGAACTTGCGGCGGAGGCTCGCAAAGATGTTGTGCCATCAAGAATGGCTTCCCCTTTGCGAATGCAGGCAGCCCCCCCCCGCGCAACATC
>Ga0209335_10006735_pt1 | contig 10204 bp, 5 predicted proteins | sample COG_09_FD_184753 | JGI IMG/M metagenome (GOLD analysis project Ga0209335, IMG submission 184753) | Pelagic Microbial community sample from North Sea - COGITO 998_met_09 (SPAdes) (version 2) | ecosystem: Environmental > Aquatic > Marine > Neritic zone/Coastal water | place: Helgoland, sampling...
GACCACCATCACCAGAATGATGATCTAAAACTTGACATCTTGTAAAATATGTAAGTGGTCGTGGTTCAAAGCGATCATGTCCATTAAGTTTAATTGTCCAACTCGAACCTGCTGTAATTGCGGTTGGTGTAGAATCACCAGCAGTAGGACCAGCATTACCCCCAACACCCGACCAAATAAGTTCTTTCACAGGGTGGTTGAAATTAAGATCGCTGGAAGTGGCCGCCGAAACTTGTTCGTGTTGAACTTGTTCGATAAGATATTCATGCGAAACTTGAGCAAAACGTCTGCGTTCATCAGTGTCAAGGTAAACATAATCTGCAAACAGTTTAATATCTGTTCCAAGTGTGGGCCCTTTAGTGGCGGTTTGAAATGTAAGTTTGACTTTAACTTCGTGGTATTGGAGGGCAATCAATGGTAAGTAAAGTCCTGGATTACGACAAAACCAAAACTGAAGTGGAACATAAAGTTCGGCGTTTGTGGCGACTCCGTCGATGGCGTCGTCGTTTACATCTGGATCTGCGGCGCCTAGAACACCACCCATACCTGTAGTTGTTCTAAATAAATCCGAGAATTTAGCTCCTGCTGCTTCTTGTCCTTGAGTGGCTACCCCACCTCTAACTTTTTGGGTTAATTCAGAATATACTTCCATCCAGTGACCGTATTGTTTGTCAATTTGTTGTCCACCAATTTCCAATTCAACTTCATCAACCAAAGCAGAACCATAATTGGCACATGAGTTTACATTAGTGATTGCTCCGCGAGCAACCTGTAAGTACATTCGTCCTAAAAGATCACCATTTCTAGAAACGGTAGTTGTAACACGGTTACCATTACCGACACTTCCAGTAAGTGTTTGTTGGATGGCTTCCATTGAAAAGTTAGTGTGTCGTCTGTATACGACCTTGAAAAACGTGATTTGTGGATTACCGGTAAGGTAAATATCTTGAGCGCCGTAAGCTACGAGTTGCATTAATCCTCCTCCCATTGTATATATTAAGCAAAGAAAAAAAATCTGAGAGAATTAATTAATTAAATGATTAATTAATGCATTTAAATTATTTTTTCTAAAAGTTTAATTTAATAAAAAATAATTATTTTTTCTAAAAGTTCTATGTTTATTTTGCCAAACTTTTCTAAAAAGTTCTATGTTTATTTTTGCCAAACTTTTTTAAAAAGTTCTATGTTTATTTTTGCCAAACTTTTCTAAAAGTTTATTTTTCTTAAAAAGTTCTATTGATAATTTACAAGGTTCTTCAATGCGCCTTTAGTAATGTGTCCAATCTTAACTCGCAAGCGTGTAAAAATTCTTACCTTTTCATTGTAATCGTTGACATCTGAAAGTTTCTTAATTTTCACCGAATAAATAATTCCACAAATTCTCTGGAAGACTGGCATATCCAAATAACCACACGCGTTCAGCATTGATTTTAGCTCTGGAAATGAAATGGATTTTTCCATAGTTTGAAATGCTTCAAATTCAGGAAGTGGCAAATTATTGTCGGCATAGTCCTCTTTGAGTTTTGAAAACTTGTCTCGCAAAACATCGATGTAATTTTCATCTTGAAACTTTAATTTATTGGTGCGTTCAAACACCGATACCATTTTTTTCAATATTTCCGCTGATAGGGTGTCAGTTGGAGCGGGCAACTCGTTATCTTCATCGCCAACATCACTAATCAAATTAGTAAATGTATTGGATAATTTCACAAATCCTGCTGGGACTTCAATAGATTCGTTTTCAGAAAGAATGATTTTATAGGTATTCATTGTTGGTGTTGTCGTATTTGTTCGTGTGATAATAATAACCGTATTATTATAAAATATTAATCAATTTTTTTTTAAACTCTATAAGTTATAGAGTTTATCTATATAAACCATAGAGAATTATCTATTTATAGACTAGCTAAGACAATACTATAGTAATATGTCGCAGAAACTGTGTATTTTTGCCAGCGAACTTGCTATAGTAACTCGCCATAATCATTATCAAAATATTCGCGAATATACGGCGAAATTATGGCAAAAGAATTTCCCTTGTGATTATCAGACCCATCTTAGTCTATATAAAAAAAACAATTCGGTAGAAATAATCCAGGAGACGCCACAAGAGTATTTACAGAAGGTGGCCTCATCGGATATTCTTAAAGAATGTTTAAAATCCACTGATGTCGAAACCCTAAATAGTAATAAAAAACAATTAGTGGAAGATATAATTAAAAATAAACCTGAACTGAACCCGAAAGAACTGGAAAAAATTAAGGAATGTGTGAAGCAAGTCACTAATACTAATTTTGGTACGAAGCATGAAAGCAATTCGCTTTCGAAATATAATAAAACTACTAATAAATCTATTAAAACGACACAGAAATTTTTTAAGGCGTCATTCATTAAAACTGAAAAATATCAATGGTTGCTTGGTGGAAAGATTGATGGTCTTGATACGGACGAAGATTCCATTATTGAATTTAAAAATCGCGTAAATCGTCTATTTTATAAATTACGCGATTATGAAAAAGTGCAAACAATGACCTATATGTTTCTTCTTAAAAAAACAAATTCTAGATTGGTTGAAAGTCTTAAAACTAAAACGGATACTAAAATGAACGTAATTGAAGTTGATTGGGACCAAGAATTCTGGGATAATGAAGTTATAGTTCCCACTAAAAAATTCATTAATGACTTTGAAATTTTACTGGAATCCAAAGAAAAAAAAATGGAATTGTTAGATGAGACTTTTAGCAAAAGTTAACTTTTAAAAAGTCTTTATTTTGTTTTTCTCGGTTTAGTAAGCCTATAGTCTACTGGGACTTTATTTATGAGTCTGTATCCAGGTGTTCCAGAATAATTTCTTACTTTGCCACTTCTAAGTGGCAATCTTCTCTGATTTAGTGGGAGATTTTTTTTTGTCTTTGACCTTTTTTTTTGCTCTGGCTCTGGCTCTGGCTCTGGCTCTGGCTCTGGCACTGGTGGTGGCGGTGGTGGCGGTGGCGGTGGTGCTGATGGTGGTGGCAGTGACCGTCCTTCATCTGGTATAAGCAAAGGTCCATTTGTATACAATCTATTTGTAACATTATCCATAATTAATCCAAATAACAGTCCTGCGGTATCCCAAGTAAATTGAAGAGATGTGTTGGCACCATTAAATAATACCATTATACCAAACTCGCCAAACGATATAGTAATTCCGGCCATATTGTATAATAATCTAAATAGTTGTCCGACTGTATCTTTCATAACTGTAGTGGATATTAAACCCATTTCATATAAAAGGGTAAATGTCGTATTATACACATTTAATAATACATTCAATGATATCACAGTGCCTTTTTTTAAAATATTATATATTACTTCTAATATTCTTGGTCCCATTTGTTTTATTATTGGAGTGATGTATTCCACTGGAATAGTAATGAGAATATTCATTACATTTTGTAATAAAGTTGCTAGTATATTTCCAATTGCTTCGCTTCCATTACCTATTTTTGTCAATACTTCTAATATCGCATCAATCATTAGTGGTATATAATTTTCAAGTAATTCAAGTGAGCCTTCCTTAACAATTAAAGTTATTTTGATTATAGAATCGGCCAAATACTTAGTTAAATTAACGAAGTTAGTACCTGACAAAATTATAAGTTTTTTAATAGTGTTTAAAACAATCGGTAAATATTCTTTTAACATTTCCGAACTAAGTTGTAAGCCATCTTGAGCCAATCCATTCAAAACAGCTAATAACTCAAGCATCGTATTAACTCCAACTTTAATTGTTTCAGAGGCGGCCCTAGATATAGTTCCTCCAACGACCATGCTTTGTTTGGCGATTTCCCTACTGATAATTGGGACATATATCTTAAATAATTCGGCAGCGAGTCCAATTCCATTCAATGCCAGATGTCCTAATGCTTGAACTAATATTACCATTAATTCGCCGGATATTACCATTAAATTTCCAGAGACCTTAATAGCATTTATTATTAAAGGTAATAATTCTTTAGCAATATCTCTTCCAGCAATTCCTAAATTATTTAGAGTGGATATTAAATTTATTATAGTTCGATAAAACAGTTCTTTGCTATTACTGCTAGCTTTTATTATTAATGGAACGAGTACTTTTAAGAATTCTCGTCCATATTTAATACTATTTTTGATTAAATAAGATGCTACATCAATAGACATATTTATAAGAATTTCACTGGTTTCAACTGTCGTTTTAATTAATAAATCTTTAATTATTGGCAAATAATTTCTGGCCCAAATTTCTAAAACATTTACACCTTTACTCGCCATTTGTTTTACAATTTCCCATAGTTCTTTTATAACTAAACCAGCATTTTCTTTGTTTTTATTTAAAATATTACTAATTATTTTTAATATGTCGCCAATGTACTGTGTTTTAGTTTCAATATCTATATTAATTGATGCAATTGATTTAATAATAAATATTAGTAAATTCGCCCCATTTTCCCCCAACTTACTAATATGAGTTTTTATTAATTTTAAATACTTGATAATAATTTCACTACCTTTTTTTCCTATAGTATTAATTAATTTTTTAATGGTTTCCAATTCACTGGCCGTTAATTTGTTAGCATTCTGAAGCAATTTTTCCAATTTCTTAAGAGCGTCTTCACCTGATAAATTTAGAGTGTCGGTAGTTTCCACTTTTATTGATTTTAAAAATAGTTTTTCTTTATTTTTAATTTCTTCTAATACCTTTTTAATACTCCGTTTTCCAGTGCGGACACGAGTAGCGGTTCTATTAGGCGTATCTGGTCTTGGCTTTTCCCATCCAGACATAACAGGACTATTAGATAGAGTACTGGGTCTATTGGATTCAGATAAAGTACTGGGTCTATTGGATTCAGATAAAGTACTGGGTCTATTGGATTCAGATAAAGTACTGGGTCTATTGGAATCATCGCTATTGCTTAAAAATAATTTATTCGTTTCTTTTAATTTTTTTAAAACTTGTTTCACATGAGATTGGGTTGGCGTTTTTCTTCCAGTTCCTCTTCTAGAAGGAGAATCTCGTCGTGGTTTTTTCCAATCAGTTTTTTTTAATCTAGTTTCAAATTTGTTTGTGAATCCTGTTATTTTCCATTTATTAAACAACTCTTTAAAGTGGCTATTATTGGCTTCATTTGAAAATAAAATATATTTATTATCATTTATTTGTTCGTATAAAATATAAGTTCGGGCATTTCGGTTTATTATTATTCTAAATGTTCTCTCGGGTGGGCGTAACCGAATTACGGTGGGTAATCTATCGGCTGGACGTGATGATGGTGGTTGCAAACGAGTTTCGGTTAATAGAAATTGCGAAGTGCCTGTTTTTGGATCTGTTACTTTTACCTTTGAGTATGGAGGTGACTTGCGATTATAGTTTTTACTCATAGTTTGAATCGTTACTATTTTACTCTTTTGTGACGTTTTACGTTTATTTTTACTCTTTTGTGACATTTTACCTTTATTTTTACTATTTTTTGACGTTTGACCATTTCTTCGTCTCCTATTGGCCGCATCGGCTCGCAGTTTAGCATATCTTTTTCTTGTAATTTCTTTGAGTTTTTTTTGGAGTTGTTTTTTTTGTGTTAATTTATAAGTAGGGAATTTCTTTAATTGAGTTGTAATTTGGTTCATATTTTTTTTGAATTGTATGTCCATCTCCTTTATTTTCCTATTATTGGCCGCATCGGCTCGCACCTGAGCGTTTGGTATTTGTAGTTCCGAATTCATTATATAATAATATAATAAATTTTCTTAATTGGCAAATTGTTTTGAAGCCATACCCGATGCGATTTTTAATATATTATAATTCACCGCATATATTGTATAATTGTAATCGTACATTATATTATTATTTTCCTTTGGTAATTGGTGGGTGCCCTCTAATAATCCCAATTCAATATTAATTTGAAAGTTGCTTATTCTGGAGAAATTACACGCACCTGATGGCTGAAATTCATTTGGATGTGCCGAAAAACTGTAAGCGTGAATTCCATCTTTAGGATTTGTTTTAAAGTATTCGTATGGATGAATATAGTTGAAATACTGATGGTCTTTTTCTCTTTCGCGCACACTTCCATTGAACTGCAACTCCATTTTATCAATTATATTTTTACGGAAATAAGGCATATCAAAATTACGGGTCACATCAGTGGTTTTAGTAGAAATAGCTTTATTGTAAAATACTTCGGTAGTCGTTGAGTTTTTCTGGTGAATTAGTCCATTGCTATATTTATTAAAACTGTATGAATATGGGGCGACATTTTCATTCGACCAATTTGTATAATTATTCCATTGATTGACTTCAAGTAAATCGGTTCGCTGGCCAATTACAATTAATTCTTTTACTGGATGGTAAAAATTCATATCGTGTAATTTTCCAATACTAACATTCTTTATATTTACCGTTTGAACTTCCTGTATTAAATAATCGTGATTACTGGAAGCAAATCGCGATCGTTCTTCCGTATCAAGAAATATAAAGGTGGCTTCCATAAAATGATTAATTGTAAAGTCGTTCAATGATATAAAGTCGCCTATAATTGAATCGGTTGTTTTTTTCCTATTAAAATTGTAATTCGTGGTATTACCAACCTGAGTTTTAGTTAATTCGCTTATTGTAAATAAATCCGCGATGGTTCTTAGGGTCACCTCAATACTAACTTCATTATATTGTAACGCTATCATTGGAAGGGCCATACCACGTTCTTTATTAAAAAAGAAATTCATAGGGACTTTCATTTTTCGTTTTGGTATACTTGGAATTAGTTGCGATTTTACACTGGAAAAATCGGTATTTTTGGTAACCGTGCTTCTAATATTATCGGTAATTTCATTATATTGTCGCCGCGATGTCGTGTTAACATGTCGGCAATGTGGGTAATCCGAATATTTAATAAAAAATGAAGGGTCGCCGCCATTATCAAAATGATCGCCACGACTGTTTATATCGATATACATTCTTTCACCGTCCTTATGTCCAAATCCAGGATTGATAATATCTATAAAAGATATTTTATTGCTACTATTTTTTTTTATCGCGACCTTCATACCCGTTCCATTACTTCTATATATGTTATAAGGGGTCGCTATATTCCTTTGAAACGCTCTCAGGGGCGTACTTAACGCATCAAATGTTACCACTTTTGTTTCGCTGATATAATTCGTTATTTTTCGGCAAGCTGGAAGGATTTTATATGGTGTGCCTTGGACTATATTAGGGTTACTTGTGAACGCACTAGTCACCCCGATTGAAAGAATGATTACCTCGGTTCCCGTAGTAGTTTGAGTAGTGATTGTTCTGCGTTCCCCCGCTATTTCAATATCGCATCCAACATAATAGTGGTCTGTTATTGTGGCATTGGCATTTAAACTAAATGTGGTTTCGCCGGTTCGTGCGTTTATTAAACCATTAACATCATATCCAAATTTAATATAACAGTCGGTAAAGTAATTATCAACTCCATTATCGGATTCAGTTGCAGTTGCCGACAATGTTACCTGTGTCTCCGATGGTGTAGTTGATTGTAAAACCGTTTGGGAATTTATTGGCATTGAATACGCGCTATATATGTTATTTTGGTTAACTCCATCAGTAACAGTAATATTTCGGTCATCATCCAATACGGGTATAAGCATTTTCTCATTAATTGAGGGGTTATACAGTTCTGGAACATTGCCAATAAGTTTATTATAAACTTGTTTTTCAGTATCGCTATGAGTTAATTCTGAATATACATTAAAAAAATTGCTATCGTGTTTATCAATTTCAGTATTACCAATAATTAGTCTCGCTTGACTAAACATATTTGTGCCGATATTTTCAATCCATTTAAATTCATATGGAACTCCTTCGGCATCGGCTCCAGAATATATCTCTGGAAGTTCAAAATTAAAGTAGACATTTGTTAGCAAATCACCATCACGTTTAATTTTACATGACAACAAATTATTATTGTTTTGAGAGATATCATTTCCTTTAATTTCTTGTTTAATCGTTTCCATACTAAAATTGGTATGTCGCCGAAACACTATTTTAAAATGTGAAATTTGAGGATTACCAGTCAATATATTATCTTGAGCACCCTTTGCCAGTAATTGAAGTAAACCACCACTCATTATTAATTAAATAAATATATATAAAATTTGATTTTTTATTTTTAAATATATTTTATTACACTCCGTTTCAAAATGCAATTTAATAACGATCAAATCCAAGCGAGTTTAGAAATCAACCGATTTATCGGTTCCCAAAATAAATATTATTTACTAGAAGGTGCGGCTGGTACTGGTAAAACGACACTAATCGCCCATATTTTAGCAAATTCATTCGCCCAAAAAAAAATAATATTTAGCGCCCCAACTCACAAAGCATTGAGTGTGTTGCGGTCTAAATTAGAATTAAATAAAACGTTAAAATCACAATTTATGACGGTCCATAAATTGCTTGGATTGCGTAGGAAAATAGATGATAAAGGGACCATCTATTTTAATGATGTGGACGAGGATTTCATTAATAATGAGGAGTTTAGTAATATTTCCAAATGTAATATAATTATTATTGATGAAGCATCTATGATTAGTAGTTCAATCTATCAAACCATTATAACAAAATTTGCCAATAATAGGAGTGTTAAAATTATTTTTGTAGGCGATCGCAATCAATTACCACCCGTGAATGAGCAAATGAGTGTGGTGTTTATGAGAAATATTCCAAGTTTCAAATTGAATAAAATAGAACGTTATAAAAATGGTATTGTGAAATATGCCAATAGTATTATTGAAAATACCAAAGTTAGTAAAAAACAAATACGACCTGAAGTGGAATTTATCAAACAAGAAAAGGATTGGATTGAAAGTTATTTGGATAATTACGAATCTTCGATTATTCTGGCCTATACAAATACTCGTGTAAATTATTTGAATCGGATTATACGGAATAAATTAATTGGACAAACCGATGAAAAATATGTAGAAAACGATAAAATTGTATTTAATAATTTCTATGCGAATGATAATACGTCGTTTTACACATCGCAAATTGAAACAATTGAATCAGTAGAAGTTGTGACTACTCCAATTATGGTATTTCCGATAACCCAGATATTGAATTTGAAATATATTTCAAATGGAACTTCAAAACTAATTGAAAAAACTAAATTGGAATCGGCGTGTCCGTGTTGTTATGAAGAAGAAATTGATAACTATTATGAAACGGTATGTGGTCATAAATTCTGTACTACGTGTTTAAAAATATGGTTGGAAAATAATAAAACGTGCCCAATGTGTCGGTGTGAAATAAAGGGGGAAAATGAAGTGGTTATTAAAAATGATGGAAAACTATCCAATTTAATTAATTTATTCTATAAGAAAACGGTTGATAAAAATGTGGATACATATCGTATAAAATTAAGATTGACTGGTATGGGTAATTCACCCCAAATTAATACAGATCCGTATATTTTTACAATTCATCAAGATTCCGAAGAAACCTACGATGAATATAGTCAAGAGTTATTTAATTTACTGATTGATATTCGGTCGCATATTTTGAAGAAATCTAAAGATAAATTTAATAAATTGTTGCTGTGTAATCTTTGGAATTATTATTACAATGAAATTATTGACAATTTTGCTAATATTGTGTATGGATATGCGATGACAGTTCATAAATCCCAAGGCTCTACTTACGAAAATGTTTATGTAGATTTAAATAACATAATGATTAATAAAAATGAAAAAAAAGAATGTGTTTATACTGGAATTACAAGGTCGTCGGAAAATCTGATAATATTAATCTAATTTAATAATTCCATTTTTTATTTAAAAATAGTTGGGTTAATAAATCTAATATAATATGGGTAATTGTCTGCCAACAAAAATAACTAATAAGTATATCCCGTGTTTAATGTCGTCTCCATTCGGATTTGAAAGATTTCCGTTAGTTGAAAACAGTGATACTATAATGCATTTAATTGAAACTAATGACGAAGCAATTAAAAATTTAAATGATAGAATAACTGAAATAGAAAACACAAATACCATCAATTTAAAAGCCATTTCAGACGATATTGACTATATAAATACAATAGTACAGGGACGTAACACTCCAAAAAGAGGACATATTCAATCCGTTGAATTTAGCCACCAATCATCATCAAGATATGGAGGCAATTCTTCTGAATCAATACACGCC
>Ga0209335_10006738_pt1 | contig 10202 bp, 8 predicted proteins | sample COG_09_FD_184753 | JGI IMG/M metagenome (GOLD analysis project Ga0209335, IMG submission 184753) | Pelagic Microbial community sample from North Sea - COGITO 998_met_09 (SPAdes) (version 2) | ecosystem: Environmental > Aquatic > Marine > Neritic zone/Coastal water | place: Helgoland, sampling...
CCCAGTCCGTATTGCCTTCGTTTTCATTTTGGTAAATGCTGTCGCTGATGGAGCCGCCGGCCGAAACTGAAAAGCCGTATGCGGTGAGGCCATTGCCGTCAAAGTCAATCGAGACCCCGGCCTTGTCGACATTAGCGCGTTCATCATCGCGCTGATGTTGGTTGGCGCGGATGGTGTCACGGGCTTGCTCGTTTATGAAACCGAAATACATGCCGTTTTCATCCTCAAGGATCAACACTTTTTGAAAGTGCTTTGGGGCGGCAAGCGAGAAGGGGATCGATTCGTAATATTTAGTCCATTCACGAGCGCCGGCCCAAGCGTCCTCGTCTAGAACACCATCGATCTTAATCGTCTCTGAAAGCTTGGGGGTTTCTGAATAGGTTGGGCTATTAAGCAGTAACAAACTCAATAGCCCGACAAGACGCGAACCAGGGGAGATCGAAAACAATGACAACACTCCTGAATTAATGGGCCCAAACTCCGACGCTGCAATCTTGATGCTCGCGTTCGCATGCGACGCCAAACCGGGAATGCCCTTGGCTTGATTGCTCGCCCAATAGGGCGCGCAGGCAGCCCGCCTCGGTCCTTCGGGTGCCTGCCCTGAAATGTGACTCAGGACGAAAGCATCGCGTCGGCGATGGTATCGCGGCGAGTAGTGCCGTGGCAATTGCCTCATCGAGCCGTTTTGCGAGGTTTTATGAGTAGATCGCAGAAACTCGGCTAATTGGCCTTCGGGTCGCGTTAGATCATGGGGTAAGCGCGTGGCCAGCAGGCATAGTAACCGACTCACGCGTGGGCCGTTGATGAACCGCGGGTGCCATCAGTTTGGTCGGACAAGCTGATCGGTTCCTGGAAACCAAAATCGAACCTTCATTGCATTGAGTCATCAGATTGCAGAGCCTATAACAGCGGGCTCAAAATGAAGCGCGCCCAACGTAAAACGATAAAAGGACTTAAATGATGATGAAACAAGGACTGTTATTTGCAGCGCTCGCTGCGATATCTTTTTCGGTGCTGTCTGATAACCATGCGGCGCCTGAAACGGCCTATGGGATGGCGTACCAAATCACGGCCACCAATCCGGCGGCCGTCGTGGGGTCGATGAAAGAATTCATGGCGTCGCCCTCGGGCCAAAACAACCCGGTCAGCGTCACGCTGATGCAGAACATGAGTAACGGCGACAACATGGCAACGCATCAAATCAATGTTGTCTACCCATCCCTTGCCGTGATGGAGCAATCGAGCGCTGCCAATGCACAATCTGCCGATTGGATGCGCTATATGACAACCCTGAGCCGATCTGCGGACGTCGTGTCAGAAAACATGTTCAGCATGGAAATGGCGAAAATCAATGCCGATCTTTCAGGCCAAACCGGCGCGGTGTCAATGCTCACGCTCATGTCCGTATCGGATCCAGAGACCTTTATGAAAGCTTTTCAGAAACTAATGGCTTCAAGCGCTGCGAGTGACTTTCCGGGCGATATTTATTTTGGTCGCATTATCGGCGCGGGGGAAAATCCAGCGACGCATTGGGTCACTGCGCGTGCACGCAATATGTCTGACTTGATGTCGGGTAATGAGGCGCTGACGCAGTCGAAGGATATGGCGGCGTATTTGCGCGCTGTGCGTGATGCACGCGCTGTTCAGTCTGTGTCGATTCAGCGTACTGCGTTGTCGTTTCCAGCCGTGGGTATGAATTAAACAAACTTAAAACGAGTCTCGGGCCCAAATGCTGGGCCTGAGACAGCTTTTGATTCAGAACGAGGCTCATTGATCCAGTTTGAAAGGCTAATGGGTGCTCGCAATCATCATCCTTTTGGCCTTCCGTAAGCCCAGTGCATAGATGCCGGCCAGCACCAGTAAGCAGAACGTGCCTAAAACCAGGTACCGACTGGCCAAGGTTTCCAGACTCCAGCCAAAGAACTCAACCAGTTTATAAGAGTCTGTGAACTGCCCGCCTGATTTGCCGTAGGGCACCTTATTCAAATCATCGAAGGCGCGAACCCAAACCGAGTACAGATCAACAAACGCAGCGGCCCCAATGCCCGTAAAGCCCCAGCGCAAGGCCCCCTTATAGAGATTGGTGTTTTTACCAAAGTAGAATGAGGCCATCAGTAACGTGGCCAAAATCATGCCCATGCCATCGCCCCCAAACGTGATGAGCATGTCAGCCGTATTGCGAGAAATCACAAAGGTGCCCATCGCCTGCGTTACGAGCAGGCTCAGACACAGCGCAAAGCCCGGTAAGCTGTTGTTCAATTTTGCGTAGCGCGCGAGATACACAATGACGCTGAAGAGCAGCAGGGGCGCGAAGAGCCCTCTTGAATTGATATCGTAGATCGTAAACCACAGCGTCGGGATCGCGTTGTAACCGGTGAACCAGCCTGTTAACGCATGCCCGAGCTCATGGACAGGCATGCCAAACACAATGCGCTGAATGGACGCGCCTAAACCAGATAAATTGAACGCGAGCCCAATCAATAACATGGCGGGCAGTGTGTAGAGACAGAACTGGTATTCTCTGGAAGGGTTCGGCACGGTCTCCCAGTCAGAATGAACCTTTGCGTAACCAGAATCGGTTTCAGCGATGAGTTGATCGGCTGCCTCGGGCCGGTCGGGTGTAGCGGACGCCTCATGGCCTGGGTGCAGCGCGGGCTGATCGCGCTTCGATGTGAGGGCCGCGCCCGTTGGCGCAAAGAGGTGCTTTAATAAAATGCCGCAATTCGTGCAGGATGAAACCTCGAAGGTCTCGGGCTGATAATGATTGCTGGTTTGGCAACGCGGGCAAATAACGGTTACGGTGGTGTCGAGGGTGTTTTGAATGCTGCGCAAGTTTTCAGAATCAAGCCAGATCCATTGGCAGACTTTACAACCGTCGATCAGTACCTCGGTATTTGGGAAACAAAAAGCCTGCAGGGCGTCATCGCAGTGCGGGCACGCTGCAGCCAGGTTGGTCATGGCGTAATCCGGAACGGCGAGCAGTGGGATGTCGGCTCGGCCGAGCAACCCAGGGAGGGTGCTCACCTCAGCCCAGAGCCCATCGCATTGCTCGCAGCGCAAAGGCCCGCCAGCTGGCGCGGGTGGTGAGGTGGGTGTTAAGGCGCAATGGACACATTTTGGACAGTTCATGGGCCGCGCGTCGAAGGTCAGGGGTCTGGCTAGAATGTTACCCCAAAAACCTAGCAAACAAGGTGCGTGTCTGTTCGAGCGGCTCACAACGACTTGCATCCGTCGTGCATGGGTCGCGCCTTTGCCGTTGCGCGGTCCGAGTCTGCTGTCGTGTCAGCGCTTGGCGCTCGGCCGTCCTTTTTGCCACAATGCAATGAAAAAAGGGTCAAGGGAGGGGTTATGCCAGTTCTGCAGTTAAAGGCCATTGAAACGCTGTGCTTTGAGGCGCTGACACGCGCTGGCGCGAGTTTTGATCAAGCATCAGCAGTTGCCCTTGAGCTCATGGATGCCGAAGCCGAAGGCATTCGAAATGTTGGTCTCGGTTATATTCATCTTTATTTAAAGCACCTGAAGTGCGGCAAGATTCTGGGCGACGCGGTGCCCAAGATTGTTCGGACATCTGACGCCAGTACCGTTGTTGATGCAGGCTTTGGGTTTTGCCATACCGCGTACTTGGTTGGAGAGGCACGCCTGATTGCATCCGCCAAGGCGCAAGGAATCGGGATTCTGGCCATTCATCGATCTTCTTCCGCGGGGGTTCTCGGCTGGTTTGCGCGCCGGCTTGCGCAGCAGGGCCTTGTCAGCCTCGTGTTTGCCAATTCGTCTAAAGCGGTCGCGGCGCATGGCGGCAAGGTGCCGTTTTTTGGTACCAACCCCTTCGCGTTTGGTTCTCCCCGTGATCAGAGCGAGCCGGTCGTCTTTGATATGGCAACGGCCTCGACAGCGCGAGTGAACCTTGTTCGTGCGGCGGCAGAGGGTAAACCGCTGGATGCGGGCCATGCCATCGACGAGCACGGTGAGCCCACGACCGATGCAGCCGCTGCGCTACGCGGCGCGCAACTGCCTGTGGGTGGACCCAAAGGGTTTGGCTTGGGGTTGATGGTTGATTTGCTCGCGGGAGTTTTGACCGGTAGCAATTGCTCCTATGAGGCGTCGATGTTCGCCAATGAAGAAGGGGGACCACCGAATGTCGGTCAAACCATGATTGCGATGGACCCCAGCTTTTTTTCAACCGGTTATATTTCACATTTGGAGTCCATGTTGGCAGCCCTGACCGCTGACAACGCGGTCAGGGTGCCTGGCCAGCGCCGAGGCGAGCTGCGTGCAAAGCACGCTCAATTGGGCGTCGAGGTGCCGCAAAGTTTGCTCGACACCATCGCTGCGTTATCCAGCTGATTCGATTCTGAGGTTGTTTCTAGGCCCAACATCGGTTGCGGCAAGCCGCTGCAAGGGCATGCTTTTTGGCGTTTAGAATTCGCGCTCAAAGCGCTTGACTTCGCAGTGATGCAGGCACACATTTGGCGGATTAATAAGAATAACAATCCAGGTGTGGAGCTGATGGGATCTGACGTCGTCATCGATGGTCTGCAATACAATAATTGGGACCGTGCGCTGTTTGAAAAAACCCGTGATGGCGGCGTTCACGTCGTCCACGTCACGGTGTCCTATTGGGAAGACTTCCGCGAAACCTTGCTCAAAATTACCCAATGGCATCGCCATTTTGTGAACCATGCCGATCTAATTATGCCGGTAAAAACGGCAGCAGATGTGCTTGAGGCGCAGCGCAGTAACCGCCTTGGAATTGTCTTCGGCTTTCAAAATTGTTCACCGATTAATGATGATCTAGGGCTGGTCCAGGTCCTTCATGAGTTGGGCGCACGGTTCATGCAGCTGTCTTACAATAATCAAAGCCTCTTGGCGACGGGTTGTTACGAAGACGATGATCCAGGCATCACCCGTTTTGGTAAGCAGGTGATCCAAGAGATGAATCGGGTCGGCATGGTGATCGATATGTCGCATTCTGCTGAACGCTCCACCTTGCACGCCATCGAGCTGTCATCCCGGCCCATTGCCATTACCCACGCCAACCCCGCCTTTTTTCACCCGGCACTGAGAAACAAATCCAATACCGTGATCGACGCCTTGGCCGAGTCTGGGGGCATGCTGGGACTGAGTTTATATCCGTTCCACCTAAAAAATGGATCCGCCTGCACCTTGCAGAGCTTTTGCGAAATGATCGAGCAAACGGTTGAACGCATCGGAATCGATCAACTCGGTATTGGATCCGATCTCTGCCAAAACTGGGGTTATGACACCCTGGAATGGATGCGCAGTGGCCGTTGGACCTTTGTGGCCGATCACGGCGAGGGCAGTGCGGCGGATCAACGCTGGCCAGATCAGCCCGAGTGGTTTCAAAGCACCAGTGACCTGCCCAATATCAAAGCGGGCCTTGCACAGCGGGGTTTCAGCGAAGTCGATATCAACAAAATCATGGGCAATAACTGGCTCAGATTTTTTGAAGCCTCATTCGGTCCGCCCGCAACCGCAGACGGCGTCTAGCCCAAATGAAAAGCCCAATCATCGATCCTTTGACCTCTGCACACGATGTCGCTGGGGCCGTGTTTGATCCCAGGGTCAGCACCGTTATCGATGCTGGCGCGGCTTTAACCTTAAGACCCGCCGCTGTGGTGATGGATCTTGACCGGCTTGGCATGATGCAGCCATCGCGCTTAAGTTTTATGCGGACCTTGGTGCGCAGAATGGTGCGAGAAGCTTGGCGGATTAACGAAGTGTGCTTTGCGCTCGATGACGAGGGCTATGGCGAGGCAATTTATTGCCTCCAAGCCAGTCTTGAGACCTACCATTTTGTTGTGTTTTCCAAGCCCCTCGAGGATGCGCTTCGTAATGATCGCGTCATCAGTAACCAATGGGATCTCACCATGGCCTTGGTTCGCGGGCATTTATCGGATGCGCAGCTCGATGAGCTTCGGCGCAACGTGCCGTTGCAGGAAGCCGGCAGAATGGACGATAACGTTTTGGTGCTGTCTCGGGCGAATAAAAGTTCGCGGTCCTTCGCAGAGGCGGTAGCCTGTTTGGCAGCGGGGCAACAACCCGATGTTGAGCGTCTGAGGATCACAGGGTACCTGTGCCGCACAACGGCCGTTTACGGCAGCGGTAAATTTGGTATGGCGGGCTGGCATGTCGTTAAAACCAGTTGTCGAAGCTTTAGAACGCCATTTTCGGGGGAAATGTTTACCTGCTATATGTTGCGTCATTTTGCGTGTCGTCAGGTCGAGCATATAGCCCGTCGGCGCTCACCCAGCACCGCCGTGACCATTGCGCCGGAGATTGAGCGCTATATCGGCATTGGGAATGCCACCGGTCTGGGTATGGCGCCATTTCTCATTAAACATCCGGTTTTAATTAGTCATTGGATGACCCAGCGAGAAACTGCCTTGGCGCGCGTGCTGAATCAAACAGACTGCGATGCGGTGAAGCTGCGTGCCCTGCAATCGATGCTGGGCCGGGTCACGCAACATCTCCAAGAGACAACGGTTGCGGCGGACTATCAAACCAGTCGTAACCAAATTCTCGTTTCGGCATGTCTGGATTTGATTGACTTGTTATCGGATGCCACATTTTGTGAGGGACTCACGAGCCGGGGCTGGCGAAAGCTGCAAACTTTTGTTGAGGACCACTATGGCCCGGCGGCTGAAGAACTCGTGCAGGTGCTGCTTTTTGAGCTGTACCCAGATCTGGTTGATCCCCTCGAAGAGTTTATGGCGGTCGATGAAAGTATGGATCTCGATTCCGGCATGCCGCTGATCGAACTCTTGGTGTTGCTCGAAACCCATTACGACTGGGCGCTGAACATTAATTTTGAAGATCCAAACCACCACGCTTTGTTTTGGTACCGCTCAGAGGAAAAGATGGAACCGAGACTGGGTGATCGAGCCTGCGACGTTGGCGCAGAACGGGAGATGCCGCTGCTGGTTGCGCTGGGCGTACGTCAGTGCTTCGATGCGATTCAACCGTATCTGGCTGAAAACCCGGAGAGCTTGGTGGTTGAATTTTTAATGGCGCATCCCGATCAGCTGGCGACGGTACGCCGAGTTCAAACCCTATGCGGTCTGCCTTACGGCGATATCCGAGGCAATTTATCCGATCGCAATTTGGAACCCATGCATTTGCTGCGTGCCAAGCTGTCGTTTTTTGGCGTTGGGAAATTTGATCCGAAATCAAAACTGTGGGTTCGTAACACCATGTTTCAAGGCGCGCCGATCGTTGCGGATCTGTCCCAAGATGTCAATCCAGATCATTGGTATTTCCCAACGGCGCCTGTGCTCTGATGTTGCGCGTCTCTTACGGTGAGCTGCTCGCGCAGCTAAAACAATCGTTTGAGGCCTTGGGATACAATTTGGGAGAGTATGAAAGTGCCGCCACCTGTGTTTTGTCTTTGGAGCTGTGGGGTTTTGGCGGACTCGCCTTGCTGGAGGCGGCCTTGCCCAGTTTAGAACTGCACAAGCAATGGGCGCCGGCGGTGACTTATGAGTCCAACGCGTTGATGTTGGATTGTTTTCAGGGCAGTGCGCTCTTTGGTTTGATTCCGAGTATTGAATTGATTTATGTCAAAGCGCGCCAGCATGGCGTGAGCCGAGCGACCCTTTTAAACTGTACCGAGCCTGAATTTGTTTTGCCGCTGCTGATGCAGGTGTGTCAGCGGGGCTACTGCGCCAGTATTCGTTGGCCGAGCACTGAGCATCCCGAGCACTTGCGTTGGGTGCGTTTAGAGGGGGATGTCAGTGGTATTCGGGTGGATTCAAAAATCTGGCAAGCCGGCGCGCCGCTAGAACCAAGCGTTGATATTGAGGTTGCTCAGTCGATTGGTGATTTCAGCCCGGATCACGTAGACCCCGATGGGCAAGGGTTGTCTTTGCAGGCGCATTGGGACAATGCAGCACTTCAGGCGTTGTTTGAGGAACGTTATATGTCGAGTGTGACGATCGATCCCTGGTTATGGGGTCGGCTGCAAGACCTAGGCCGGCAGGTGTTGGTGCCGGCAACTGAGGCCTCACGCTTAGGCGCCGGGGCTGACTGAGCGCTCAGCTGAGGCGGTAAAGATCAATCCAAACATCACGGACGATGTACGAAATCAATAGAAAAATTAAGGATGTAGTGTGCCCTTTGGACTCCTGAAATACGGTTTGCGCAAGCAACACCCCGGCCAACATCATTTCACGCCAACCAAGCCGCTGAAATCTCACTATGATGTGGTCATCATTGGCGCGGGTGGGCACGGCTGTAGCATTGCCTACTATCTTGCAAAGCAGCACGGCATTACGGATATCGCCGTCATCGATAAAGCTTATCTGGGTGGCGGCAATACCGCGCGCAACACGGCCGTGATCCGGTCAAATTACTTAACCGAATCTGGGGTCAACTTCTATCGAGACTCGGTCGCGCTGTATCAAGGCTTAAGCAACGAGTTTGGTTACAATATTATGATGGAGAATCGAGGGCAGCTTACGCTCGCGCACAGTGATGCGGCTGTTCGGAGTTTTCGTTGGCGCGCTGAAGTCAATCAGCATCTAGGGGTGCGCTCGGAACTGGTAGACCGGCAAACCATTCAAGAATTGGTGCCGAATTTAAACCTGGCCGAAGATGCCCGCTTTCCTGTCTTGGCGGGTTTGTGGCACGCCGATGGTGCAACGGCCCGGCATGATGCTGTGGTCTGGGGCTATGCGCGCGGCGCCTGTCAGCGCGGGGTTGAACTGCACCAATTGACCGAGGCGCAGGGGATTGAAATCGAGGCTGGGCGGGTGGTTGGTGTGCGCACGAGTCGCGGCAAGATTGCCTGCGGGGCGGTGGTGCAAGCGGTGGCGGGCGCAAGCTCCGTGGTCGGCAAGTTGGCGGGCATCAAACTACCCATCCATTCGTTTCCGCTGCAGGCCATGGTGACCCAGCCTTATAAGCCTGTTTTAACGCCACATGTCAGCTCACCTCATGTGCATGTTTATGTTCACCAAACGTCCCGGGGCGAATTCGTGATTGGCGGCGGCTCGGATCCTTATCCGTTGTATCACACCCGCGCGACGCTTGATCAAAGAGAGATTTTGTCGGCAGCAACCCTCGAGTTGTTTCCGTTTTTGGCTCAAGCCAAGGTGCTGCGACAGTGGGCGGGCACAACCGATATGACGCCAGACTATAGCCCCATCATGGGTCTCAGTCCGGTTAAGAATTACTACCTGGACGCGGGGTGGGGCACCTGGGGCTTTAAAGCCACGCCGATTAGCGGTCAGACCATGGCCGAGCTGGTCGCAACCGGCAAGGTGCCGGCGTTAATTCAGCCGTTTGAACTGGAGCGCTTTTATCGGTTTCAGCAAGTTAACGAGGCGGGCGCAACCGCCGCGAGTCATTAAGGAGCTTGCTATGAAACTATTGCGCTGCCCGTTGAATGGGCTTCGAAATATCTCTGAGTTCCTGTATGGCGGCGAAGTGCATCCGGTAACAGACCCGAGTCATCACGACGCCAGAGCTTGGGCCGAGCAGGTTTTCTTCGACGACAATGCGGCTGGTGTGGTGCTGGAATGGTGGTGTCACCGGCCCACGTCGTACTGGTTTATTGCCGAGCGCGACACGTTAACCGACCAAGTGCTTCGAACCTTTGCCAGCTTTGAGATTTATGTTGATAGGGTCGCTTTTAAGCGGATCAGCAGCGGAGACCCACATGCCTGAGCCGCGCCTGCCAGAACCCTATGGGCTTTGGGTTGACCGAACCCAAACCGTGACCTTTTCGTTTGAGGGCGCATCTTATTCTGGTCTGCAAGGGGATACGATCGCCACCGCCCTTGCGGCAAACGATCAGTGGTTACTCTCGCGGTCCTTTAAATATCATCGGCCGCGAGGGCTTTTGACCTTGGCAGGCCAAGATGCCAACACCCTCGTGCAGCTTTCATCGGACCCCAATGCGTTGGCTGATCGTGTTTTGATTACCGAGGGTCTTTCTGTCCAGGCCCAAAACTTTAGTGGCACGCTCAAACGCGATCGCAATGCCCTTCTCGGTTGGCTGGCGCCGTTCTTGCCGGTTGCCTTTTACTACAAGGCCTTTTTTAGGCCTCGCGGTATTTGGCAGCTCTGGGCGCGGTTTTTTCGGAAGCGGGCGGGCTTGGGGGTCATAGACCAAACCTTCAAACCTAAACGGTTCGCGCAAAGTCATCGGCACTGCGACATTTTGGTGATAGGCGGTGGTGCCG
>Ga0209335_10006754_pt1 | contig 10182 bp, 6 predicted proteins | sample COG_09_FD_184753 | JGI IMG/M metagenome (GOLD analysis project Ga0209335, IMG submission 184753) | Pelagic Microbial community sample from North Sea - COGITO 998_met_09 (SPAdes) (version 2) | ecosystem: Environmental > Aquatic > Marine > Neritic zone/Coastal water | place: Helgoland, sampling...
GAGATCTCCAATCAACTACAGATTTTGAAGAAATTCCTGTAGCATCATCTGTAGTTTCCTGTATTGAAACACCATCTATTAAATCAACAAAACTGGCTGTACCACTTTTCTCGGCAATTACAGGAGTTGTGTATGGATCCCATTCACAAATTTTTGTATTAGCTTTTACATTATCTCCATTATTAAAAAATAATTTAGATCCGTACGCTACTTTATAAACTGCTATTTGAACTCCATTGTTATCTTCAATTGAAAGTTGGGTATTTCTTCCCATTACAATAAGATTTTTCTTTGAATCTTCTAAAATGTTAGCATTTAAGATTTTTAAAATACCTTCATTTTTAGTTACAATTTGGGACTCTTGTTTTACAGATGCTGTTCCACCAACGTGAAAAGTTCTCATAGTTAATTGAGTGCCTGGTTCTCCAATTGATTGAGCTGAAATCATTCCTATAGCTTCACCTACGTGTACTATTTTACCTCTTGACAAATCTCTTCCATAACAAGTTGAACAAACTCCCTCTTTAGAGCTACAAGTCATTACTGAGAAAACTTTTAATGCCTTAACACCAGCTGCATCAATTTTTTCGCATACCGCTTCATCTATCATTGCAGATTTTTTAATAACAACTTCACCAGTTAAGGGGTTTTTAACATCAGCTGCAGTTACTCTTCCTAAAGCTCTTTCCGATAAACTAACAACAACATTTCCGCCCTCCAAAATTTCTGATAATTCAATAAATCCAGGATTATCACATTTTATTTTGGTGATTGTTAAATCTTGAGCTACATCACAAAGTCTTCTAGTTAAATATCCAGAACTTGCTGTTTTAAGTGCTGTATCTGCTAACCCTTTTCTAGCACCATGTGTAGAATTAAAATATTCTAGTGCTGTTAATCCTTCTTTAAAATTTGATATAATTGGACTTTCAATAATTTCACCAGATGGCTTTGCTATTAAACCTCTCATTCCAGCAAGCTGTTTCATTTGTGCCGCAGAGCCTCTAGCTCCACTATCTGCCATCATAAAAACTGAATTAATTTTAAGGCCTTCTGAAGTTTTTTCAGTCGCAGATATACCTTTCATCATTTCACCAGCAACTTTATCTGTACATTTAGACCATGCATCTACTACTTTATTGTATTTTTCCCCTCTGGTTATTAAACCTTCAGAGTACTGTGTTTCATAGTCAGCAATTAACTTTTTTGTATCTTCAATTAATTGATTTTTATTTTCAGGTATCACTAAATCATCTTTACCGAAAGAAATACCAGCTTTAAATGCATGTTTAAAACCTAGGTCCTTCAATTTATCACAAAATATAACTGTAGTTTTTTGACCACAAAATCTAAAAACAATGTCAATTATCTCTGAAACAATTTTTTTGGGAAGCAATCTGTCAATTAAAGAAAATTTAATATTTGAATTCTTTGGTAACAAGTTCGCTAATAAAAATCTGCCTGCAGTAGAAGTGTACTTTTCAAATTTTTTATTCCCTTTTTCATCAACAGTCTCAAACCGTGATACGATAGTGTTGTGAACTTTAATTTGGCCCGATGATAAAGCAAATTCGATTTGGTCAGCGTCTAAAAAGTATCCTGTTGGTTTATCAGTAACTGTTTCTTGTGATAAATAGTATATCCCTAAAATCATGTCTTGACTGGGAACTATTATCGGCTTTCCATTTGAAGGTGATAAAATATTATTTGTAGAAAGCATTAAAATTCTGGCTTCTAGCTGAGCTTCTAAACTTAAAGGTACATGTACGGCCATTTGATCACCGTCAAAGTCAGCATTAAAAGCAGCACAAGTTAATGGATGTAATTCAATAGCATCGCCTTCAATTAGTTTTGGTTCAAAAGCTTGAACTCCAAGTCTGTGAAGCGTTGGAGCTCTATTTAATAAAACTGGGTGCTCTCTAACAATTAACTCCAAAGCATCCCAAACTGCGTTGGTTTCTTTTTCAACTAACTTCTTAGCTTGTTTGATAGTAGAAGCTAAACCTAATTTATTTAGTCTGGCGTAAAGAAAAGGTTTAAATAATTCTAGTGCCATCTTTTTTGGTAGCCCACATTCATGTAACTTTAAATCTGGTCCCACAACAATTACTGAACGTCCAGAATAATCAACTCTTTTTCCTAAAAGGTTTTGTCTAAATCTACCTTGTTTTCCTTTTAACATTTCAGCTAATGATTTTAATGGTCTTTTACCTGTCCCTGTAATAACTCTTCCACGTCTACCATTATCAAAAAGTGCATCTACAGATTCTTGGAGCATACGTTTTTCGTTTCTAACAATAATATCTGGTGCTTTTAGATCCATTAATCTTTTTAAACGGTTGTTTCTATTAATCACTCTTCTATAAAGATCATTTAAATCTGAAGTAGCAAATCTTCCTCCATCAAGAGGAACTAATGGTCTTAACTCTGGAGGTATTACTGGAATTACTGTTAAAATCATCCATTCAGGTTTTTGACCAGTTTCTAAAAAAGATTCTAAAAGTTTTAATCGTTTAATAGCTCTTTCTTCGTTTACTTTGGATTTAGTTTCTTTAATAAAACTTATTAAATTTTTTCTTTCCAATTCTAAATCTAAACCTTTGAGCATTTCAAGAACAGCTTCAGCACCTATGCCAGCTGTAAAAGATTCTTCACCAAATTCATCTTGGTACTTAGCTAATTCTTCTTCATTCAAAAGTTGGTTCTTTTTTAATCCAGTTAATCCAGGTTCAACAACTATAAAATTTTCAAAATATAAAACTCTTTCGATCTCTTTAAGTTTCATATCAACAGTCAAAGCGATTCTGCTTGGTAAAGATTTTAAAAACCAAATATGCGCTACAGGAGTCGCAAGATTAATATGTCCCATTCTTTCTCGTCGGACATTCGATTTAGTGACTTCAACACCACATTTTTCACAAATAATCCCTCTAAATTTCATACGTTTGTATTTTCCACACAAACATTCGTAGTCTTTTATTGGGCCAAAAATTCTCGCACAAAATAAACCATCTTTCTCAGGTCTAAAAGTTCTGTAATTTATTGTTTCTGGTTTTTTAATTTCTCCATAAGTCCAAGATTTAATTTTCTCAGGACTTGCTAATGAAATTTTAATGCTACTAAAATTTTGAGCTTCAGCAATTTCATTATTTTTAAATAGATCTGTTAATTCTTTTTTCATAATTAATTTAATTCCACATTTAATGCTAAGGACTTAATTTCTTTAACAAGGACGTTGAATGATTCTGGTATACCAGACTCAAAATTTTCTTCACCTTTTACAATTGTTTCATAAACTTTTACACGACCTGCAACATCATCAGATTTGACAGTTAAGATTTCTTGCAATGTATATGACGCACCGTATGCTTCAAGTGCCCAAACTTCCATTTCACCAAATCTTTGACCTCCTAATTGAGCTTTACCTCCTAAAGGTTGTTGAGTTACAAGGCTATATGGACCTGTTGATCTAGCGTGTATTTTATCTTCTACTAAATGATGAAGCTTAAGCATATAAATGATTCCTACAGTAACTGGTCTATCAAATTTCTCACCCGTTCTACCATCCCACAAATATGTTTGACCTGAATCAGGAAGTTTAGCTAATTTTAACATCTCTGTAACATTTGCTTCTTTAGCTCCATCAAAAACTGGAGTTGAAATAGCAATACCATTTTGTAAATTTTCACATAAATCTTTAAACTCTGTTTTGTTTAGTTTATCTACTTTTTCCTCAAAAATTTCTTTGCCATAAACTGATTTTAAAAAACTTGAAATCTTTTCTGTTTTTTCAGCATTCTTATTATTTTCATTAATTAGGGTTTTAATTTGTTCTCCAAACTCTTTGCAAGCCCATCCAAGATGAGTTTCTAAAATTTGACCAACATTCATTCTACTTGGAACACCGAGAGGATTTAAAACTATATCTACTGGTCTCCCATCTTCTCTATAAGGCATATCTTCTACAGGAACTATCTTACTAACAACACCTTTATTGCCGTGTCTACCAGACATTTTATCTCCAGGTCTCAATCTTCTTTTAATTGCAACAAAAACTTTTACCATTTTCATTACACTTGGTAATAAATCATCACCGCTTCTTATTTTTAAAACTTTATCCTCAAAACGTTCAATTATATCTTGTTTTGCTTGATTGAATTGATCTTTTAATTGAAGTAATACTTTATCATTATTTTTATTTGCTACATCAATTTTGAATATTTCATTTATTGTAAGTTTGTTTAGCACATCAAAATTTATTTTTGTTCCAGCTTCTAAATCTTTAATTTTTTTTGATATAGATGCTCCTGATAAAATTTGTGCAGCTCTTTGTTTGATACTTCTCTCTAAGATTTCTTCTTCAACTATTTTATCTTGTTGAACCTGGTCAATTTCAGCTCTTTCAATCGTAATTGATCTTTCATCTTTTTCAATTCCATGTCGATTAAATACCCTCACATCAACAACTGTGCCGCTGCTACCCCGAGACATTCTTAAAGAAGTATCAGTAACATCTATAGCTTTTTCTCCAAAAATTGAACGTAACAACTTTTCTTCTGGACCAGATGCAGAATCACCTTTTGGTGTAACTTTTCCAACTAATATATCACCCGCATTTACTTCAGCTCCTATATAAACTATGCCTGACTCATCGAGGTTTTTTAACGACTCTTCATTAACGTTAGGTATGTCACGTGTAATTTCCTCTTCACCTAGTTTTGTGTCTCTTGCCATAATCTCATATTCAACAATATGTACAGACGTAAAAACATCATCTGTTACACATCTTTCTGAAATAAGTATTGAGTCTTCAAAATTATAACCTTGCCATGGCATGAATGCTACTGTTACATTTTTTCCTAAAGCAAGTTCTCCAAGTTTTGTTGATGGGCCATCTGCTATAATATCTCCAGTTTTTACTTTATCACCAACTCTAACTAATGGTTTTTGATTAATGCATGTGTTTTGGTTGGATCTTTTAAACTTTTGTAAGTTGTAAATATCAACTCCAGATTTACTAAAATCTGTTTCTTCCGTCACTTTTATAACAATTCTTTTTCCATCAATTTTGTCAACTATACCATCTCTTTTTGCAACAATTGTAACTCCTGAGTCTAGAGCTACGTCACTCTCTATACCTGTTCCAACAAGTGGGGCTTCTGGTTTTAATAGAGGAACAGCTTGTCTCATCATATTTGACCCCATTAACGCTCTATTCGCATCATCATTTTCTAAAAAAGGAATTAAAGATGCTGCAACTGACACTAATTGTTTAGGTGATACATCGATATAATCTATTGTTTCAGGTTTTGATAAAAGAAAATTTAAATTTTGTCTGCAAGAAACAAGTTCTTCAACAATTTTTCCATTTTTATCAATCTTTGTATTAGCTTGAGCAATAGTAAATTTTGTTTCTTCCATTGCTGATAAATACTCAACATTGCTTTGAACTACACCATTCTTAACTCTTTTATATGGACTTTCTATAAAACCATATTTGTTAATTTTAGCATAAGTAGATAAACTATTTATTAGGCCAATGTTTGGTCCCTCTGGAGTTTCGATTGGACAAATTCTACCATAATGAGTTGGGTGCACATCTCGAACTTCAAAACCTGCTCGCTCTCTAGTTAATCCACCTGGTCCTAATGCGGAAACTCTTCTCTTATGTGTTATTTCTGATAGTGGATTAGTTTGATCCATGAATTGTGATAATTGGGAGCTAGCAAAAAAATCTTTCAATGATACCGTTAATGGTTTGGCATTAATTAGATCTTGTGGCATTGCTGACTCAACATCTAACGTAGTCATTTTCTCTTTAATAGCTCTTTCCATTCTATAAACACCTATACGAGCTTGGTTTTCAACAAGTTCACCTACTGATCTAACTCTTCTATTACCCAAATGATCAATATCATCAACTTCATCTTTACCATCTCTAATATCTAACATTTTACGAATGATAGCTAAAATATCGTCATTTCTTAAAATTGTAACTTTGTCTGAACAATCTAGCTCTAACCTAGAATTCATTTTAACTCTTCCAACGTCTGATAAATCATATCTGTCAGAACTAAAAAATAAGTTATTAAAAATTTGATTTGCTATTTCTATTGTTGGTGGCTCTCCTGGTCTTAACATCTTATATATTTCTGTTATTGCCTCATCTTTATTATTATTCTTATCATTTAAAATTGTAGTTAATAAATAAGGACCTTTATTAATGGAATTCGTAATTGAAACATGCAATGACTTTATATTGGCATCTAAAATTTTTTGGATAACTGTATCGTTGATTTCTGTACCTATTTTAAAGGTGCCATCCTCTTCATCACTTACTTTCACTTCTTTATGTAAAAATTTACCAATTAAAGATTCTTTGGAAACAAGAATATCTTTAAGTCCATTATCTGACAATTTTTTAGCGTTTAAAAAGTTTACGGTTTCACCATGATTTATGATTATTTTACCAGATTTTGCATCAATGACTTCTTCTGAAAAATTTTTAGCTTTATAATTTTCAGGATTAAATTTTGTTTTCCATTTTTGGAATTTATTATCAAAAGAATACTCTTCATTAGAATAAAATTCATCAACTATTTCTTGTTTATTGTAGCCTAGTGCTAATAATAATGTTGATACTAATATTTTCTTTTTTCTATCAATTTTAAAATATAAAAAATCTTTAACATCATATTCAAAATCTAACCATGAGCCTCGATTTGGAATTACTCTACAATTAAAAAGAAGCTTTCCGCTAGCGTGAGATTTTCCTTTGTCATGATCAAAAAATACACCAGGACTTCTGTGCATTTGATTTACTACAACTCTTTGAACCCCATTAGTAATAAAAGTTCCACTATCTGTCATCATAGGTACTTCACCCATGTAAACTTCTTGTTCTTTTGCAGACAAAATATCTTTAGTATTATTTTCTTGATCTATTTCATAAACAACTAATCTCAATGTACATTTAAGAGCTGATGAGTATGTTAAACCCCTAGTTATACATTCTTCTACATCAAATTTTGGTTTATCAAGTTTATAGGAAACATATTCTAAAGTAGCTTTGTCGTTTAAATCTTCAATCGGAAAAATGCTTTTAAATACTCTATTAAAACCTTTTGTTAATTTTTCAGCATGAGCATTAAAGTCAGTTAATTCTTTATAAGAGTTTTTTTGAACTTCTATAAGATTTGGAATAGATAAACTTTCTTTAAGTTTTCCAAAACTCTTTCTTACATTTTTTTTTTCGGTAAAAGATATTTGCATCTACTAATTGATACTGATTAAAAAAATTAATCAGTATTTATAAAATTCCTTATTAATTTATTTAAGTTCTACTTTTGCGCCTGCAGCTTCTAATTTAGCTTTAATTTCTTCAGCTTCTTTTTTTGGAACACCAGTTTTAACTTCTTTAGGTGCGCCTTCAACTAAGTCTTTAGCTTCTTTAAGTCCTAAAGATGTTGCTGCTCTAACTTCTTTAATAACATTAATTTTTTTTTCACCAGCAGAAACAAGCATGATTGTAAAATCATCTTTATCCTCTGCTGCTGCTGCTCCGCCAGCTGCTGCTGGAGCTGCTGCTGCCATAGGGGTTACTCCCCATTTTTCTTCTAATTGTTTTGAAAGATCTGCTGCTTCAGCAACAGTCAAGCTTGATAAGTCTTCTATAATTTTATTTAGGTCAGGCATATAATTTACTCTTTAGGTTTTGTTTCAGAATTTTCTGTGGGTAAACTACTCATTTTTTCCGATCGTGCAAGGAAAATACTTACTAATTTTGATGCTGAGGCATTTAAAATCCCTATTATATTAGCTCTTGCCTCATCTAATGTTGGTAAATTAGCAACATTTTGGACTCCAGCTTGATCAAGCAACTCATTATCCATTATGCCACCAATTAATTTAAGATTTTCATTATCCTTTGCAAATTTTGACAATATTCTTGCTGACATAATTGCGTCTTCACCAAAAGCAACTGCTGTGGGTCCAGTAAATAAATTTGATAAATTTTTACACTTAGTTTTTTCTAAAGCTAATTTAGTAATTCTGTTTTTGGTAATCTTAAAGATAATACCGTGTTCTCTCATTTTTGATCTTAATTCATCTAATTGGGTCATTGTTAAACCTTGATAATGAGTAACCATCACCGCTTTACTGTTTTCAAACTGAGAGCTCATTTCAGCTATATAATTTTTCTTTTGTTCTTTATTCATCATATAATTTAAATATTTTTACCTAACTTAATTTTGTAAGAAACTCCCATAGTAGAAGTAATAAAAGCTGACTTTATTAAATCGCCCTTAAGTGTATTGTTTGATTTTTCTTTTTCTAATGTTTCAATTATTGCATTAAAATTATTAATTAATTTATCATCATCAAATGATTTTTTTCCAATACTGACACCTATGTTTCCATCTTTATCATTTCTAATTTCTGCTTGACCTGATTTAGCATCGGTAATAGCAGTTTTCAAATCATCAGTAACAGATCCAAGTTTTGGATTTGGCATTAAGCCTTTAGGTCCTAAAACTTTACCTAACTTTGATAGCTTAACCATCATTGATGGTGTGCAAATTAATTTTTCAAAATTTAGTTCTCCACTCTTTATCTTCTCAATAAAATCATCACCACCTATAATGTCTGCACCAGCAGATTTTGCTTCAGATGATTTTGCATCTTCACATACAACTGCAACCTTAACTTTTTTTCCTGTCCCACCCGGAAGGTTAACAACAGTTCTAATATTTATTTCACTTTTTTTTTGTTTATTGTTAATTTGAAAATTTAAATCAACTGACTCATCAAATTTTGATGTACAATTGTTTTTGACTACATTTATTATCTTATTTATTGCCTCTGCAGGTAATTCAGAAGTTTTCTTTGGTAATTTTTTAAATCTTTTTGAACTCATTATTCTTTAACCTCTATGCCCATAGATCTTGCTGAACCAGCTATAATCTTTACTGCTTGTTCTAAATCTATTGCATTTAAATCATTCATTTTTTGTTTTGCAATTTCTTCAGCTTGTTTTTTTGTTATCGATGCAACAATATTTCTTCCTGGTTCTTTTGATCCACTTTTTAATTTAGCAGCTTCTCTAATAAAAAAAGATGCTGGAGGAGATTTTATTTTAAAGTCAAATTTTTTATCTTTGTAAACAGTAATTTCTACTGGGACAGGCTTACCAGCTAGAGATTTTGTTTTATCATTGAATGCTTTACAAAATTCCATAATGTTAACACCACGTTGCCCTAAAGCAGGACCAACAGGTGGAGCCGGGTTAGCTTGACCACCTTTAATTTGTAATTTTATAAATCCACTTATTTCTTTTTTTGCAGCCATTAACTTACTTTCTCAACTTGGTTATATTCTAAGTCTACAGGAGTTGGTCGACCAAATATAGAAACTGAAACCTTAAGTCTAGATTTTTCTTCATCTATTTCTTCCACCATTCCACTAAATGATGCGAAAGGACCATCTACTACCTGAACTTTTTCTCCAATGGTGTATTCTATACCAGATTTTGGCTGAGCTACACCATCTTTTATTTGACCTAATATTTTCTCAATTTCTTTATCTGAAACTGGAACAGGTATACCCTTAGTCCCTAAAAAACCGCTTACTCTCTTAATATTCTTAATCATATGATAAATATTATTATCCATTTCACTTTTTATTAATACATAACCAGGGAAATATTTCTTCTTTCTTTGAACTCTTTTTCCTCTTTTTACCTCTGTTATATCATGTGTCGGCACAATAATTTCTTCAAATTTATCAGAGATCTTTGCTTTATCAGCTTCTTCTTTAATTAATCCAGCTACCTTATTTTCGAAACTAGAGTGTGATTGAACAATATACCAATTTTTCATTATATGCTTACTTTAAGTAAAAAATCTAAAAAGAACTTTAGAACTTGATCTAACAAAAGAAAGAACAAGGACATCACTACAGCCATGGCAAAAACCATCAAAGCTCCTTGCAGAGTTTCTTTCCCAGTTGGCCAAGAAACCTTAAATGCCTCTTGTTTAACTTCCTGGATAAATTTAATTGGGTTTTTCATAATTCAATAATCATACTTAATTGGCAGGAGCGGAGGGACTCGAACCCTCAGCCTCCGGTTTTGGAGACCGGCGCTCTACCAATTGAGCTACACTCCTATATAGAGCTTACTCT